>Ga0210387_10001953_pt1 | contig 15621 bp, 15 predicted proteins | sample IncBWC7OmetaG_FD_160108 | JGI IMG/M metagenome (GOLD analysis project Ga0210387, IMG submission 160108) | Forest soil microbial communities from Barre Woods Harvard Forest LTER site, Petersham, Massachusetts, United States - Inc-BW-C-7-O ...
TCAACTGTACGTGGCCGGCAACGGCGCGAAGAACGTGGCTCGCGACATGAACTCTCGTGGCTTGAGGTTTAGGGGGCGTCCTTGGAACCGCGACAAAGTGCTCGGCGTGATCGGGGAGACGGCGGCCATCGGCACGTACTATTGGGGCAAGAGCGACACGCGGAATGGAACCGTGCGCGACAAGGACGAGTGGATCTTGATGACAGTCGAGCCCAAGGTCGGCGTCGCGGTGGCTGTCGCGCTCGTACTCGGAAAGCCGCTCGGGATCGTTGCGGTCAGCCTGCTTACCGTCCGGGCGCGGCTCTCCGTGTTGCCCGAAGGATTCAACGTAAGGCATCTAGTGGTGCTGGGTACGGTTGCCGGCATCGGCTTTACGATGTCGTTGTTCGTTGCGCGACTGGCCTTTGAGGAAGCGGCGTTACTCGGCGCCGCAAAGCTGGGTGTGCTCGCTGCAAGCGCGGTCGCGATGATCTTCGGGCTGCTGATCGGCCGCGTTGTCTTGCCCATACCCCGTGAAAAACCGGAGCAGGCTTTCGACCGAAAGAGGTAGCTCGCTCGGCGATCAGGGATCCACAGCGCCGTCGAAGTCCCCGCAGGCATTCGCGGGAGAAGTTGCTGCGAATTACTTCTGATGCAGGTGACGTGCCACTGGTCGCGCTTCGTTTGCTCGGAGTGCATTGCGACGCGTAGCGTGTCCTTTCGACACCCCGTGTCCAAATGATACGGAGCAAGTCGAGCAGCCAAGGAGGTCGGAAAGTGCCGCGCGGTTCGCTCCTTTGGTGGTCGTGATCTACGCTCCTCTGAACAGCGCCTGATTCATATGAAGCTCGTCCCGAAACTGACCCTGATGTTCATTCTCGGCACCTCCGCGGTGCTTGCAGTGAACGGCTACTTGCGCGTGCGGCGCGAGGTCGGCTTGTTCGAATCCGACAGAGTCCGAGACCACGAGTTGATGGCGCGGGCGATCGCTCACGCAGCGCAAGAGGTATGGAGAACGGACGGCGCGGTACGGGCGATCGCACTCGTGAACGAGGTCGGCGGACCCACCGCAAAGCTTAGGATCCGCTGGCGCGCGATCTCGCGCGAGCATCCAACCGAGCTCGATGCCAACCTCGCCAAACTCGCCCCAGGTGAGACGCTCACCATCGCGAGCCAGCTCGGACCCGCCGGCCGCGAACGCTGCATTTACATGACACTACTTACCGGGGAGCCGATCACAGGTGCGATTTCCCTCTGTGAGTCATTTGCGGCGCAAGATGCGTACGTACGAAAAACCGTCGGTGAAACGGTGATCACGACGGCGAGTCTCGCCGCGGTGTGCGCTCTGCTGTCTGGCATTCTCGGGGTTTGGTTGGTCGGCAAGCCCGTTTCCGCATTGTCGGAAAAAGCACGGCGCATTGGTGCTGGTGACTTCTCTGCGCCGCTGCGACTGGCGCGCAATGATGAGCTGGCGGCGTTGGCCGAGGATATGAACGCCATGTGTGAGCAGTTGCAAGCGGCTGCCGTGCGGGTCGAGAAGGAAACCGCGAGCCGAATTGCGGCGGTCGATCAGTTGCGTCACGCCGATCGCCTGACCACGGTGGGAAAGCTTGCTTCGGGTCTCGCGCACGAGCTCGGGACGCCGCTCAACGTCATCGAGGCGCGTGCCGACATGATCGCCTCCGGCGAAACGTCGGCGGCGGAATCGATGGACTACGCACGGGTCATCCGGGACGCGAGCGAGCGCATGACACGTCTCATTCGCCAGTTGCTCGACTTTGCGCGTCCGCGCATCGCGACGGCAGCACCACATCCGGTGTTTGGGCTCGTGTCGAAGACAGTGGAGATGCTCGCCCCGTTGGCCGCGAGAAAGCATGTCCGGCTGCTGGCACACGAGGAAGCCTCCGAAATTAGCGCGTTCGTCGACCCGGATCAGTTGCAGCAGGTACTAACCAATTTAGTGGTGAACGCGGTACAAGCCATGGAGCACCGCGGCACGGTTGAGTTGAGCGTCGCGAGGGTGCGCGCTCAGCCACCCGCTGACCATGGCGGGCCAGAAGCTGAATTCGTGCGCATCGATGTGCGTGACGAAGGCGCGGGAATTCAAGACGAGCACCTCTCGCACATCTTCGAGCCATTCTTCACGACGAAGGATGTCGGTAACGGTACTGGCCTGGGTCTCGCCGTCGTGTACGGAATCGTACGCGATCACGGTGGTTGGATCGAGGTTCAGACAGAGCTCGGCAAGGGGACGCTCTTTCGCGTCTTCCTTCGCAAAGGAGACGACTAGTGACGAGAGTGCTTTTGGTCGACGATGATCTGTCTTTGACGGAAACGCTGCAGCTCGGGCTCGCGCGTCGAGGCTATTCCGTCACCTGCGCGTCAAGCGCGACAGAAGCACTTGACGCTCTGAAACTCGATGATTTCGACGTCGTGGTGACCGATCTCAATATGAAGGGAGGTAGCGGGATCGAGCTATGCCAGAAGATCGCCGAAAGCCATCGTGATACTCCGGCCATCGTACTCACGGCGTTCGGAAACTACGAAACGGCGGTCGCGGCGATCCGCGCCGGTGCATACGACTTCATCAGCAAACCGGTGCAACTCGATGTTCTCGGGATCGCCGTCGAACGAGCCGGGCAACATCGGGCATTGCACCGGGAAGTGAAGCGGCTCCGCCTAGAACGCAGCGCGAGGGCGGACAACAGTGAGTTTGTCGGAGCTAGTCCGGCACTCGAGAAAGTGCGAGACCTGATCGATCGTGTAGCAGACTCAGACGCTTCCGTGTTGATCACCGGCGAAAGCGGCACGGGGAAAGAGGTCGTCGCCCGCGCGCTGCACAGACAAAGCCGTCGCGCCGACAAACCCTTCATGGTCATCAACTGCGCGGCAATGCCGGAAGCGCTGCTCGAGAGTGAATTGTTCGGTCATACTCGCGGTGCCTTCACGGACGCTCGGCAGGCTCACTCCGGACTGCTCGTCGAAGCGCAGGGCGGGACTGTTTTCCTGGACGAAATCGGCGATATGCCGATCGGCTTGCAACCGAAACTGTTGCGGGTGGTCCAAGAGCGGACCGTGCGGCCGCTCGGCGCGACGGTCGAGACTCCGGTTAACGTTCGGCTCGTCGCTGCGACGAACTTGGACATCGAGTCGGCAGTGGAAGAGAAGCGCTTTCGCGAGGATCTCTTCTTTCGACTTAATGTCATCCGCCTGGAGTTGCCGCCGCTGCGCGCCCGTCCCGGAGACGTATTGCCATTGGCACAGCACTTCATGCGACGCTTCGCTGAAGCGACTGGCAAACAGATCGACGCCATCTCGCCAGCGGTCGCCGAGCGGATGCTCGCGTATTCCTGGCCCGGCAACGTGCGAGAGCTACAGAACTGTATGGAACGTGGGGTTGCATTGGCACGCTTCACCGAGCTTGGAATCGATGATCTGCCCGAGCGCGTCCGCCTGCATGCGAGTCCCGACGTGGTGGTTGGCAGCGATCCGAACGAGCTCCTTCGCATGGAGGAGGTCGAACGTCGCTATATTTTGCACGTGCTCGAGGCCGTTCAGGGCAACAAGACCGCCGCCGCGCGAATCTTAGGGATCGAGCGAAAAACACTGTATCGAAAGCTCGAGCACTTCAACGCAAAGAGTTAGATGCAAGAGGAGCGCCGTGTCGTCTGGACTCGGGCGTGTCGTCTTGACTAAGAAACGTCGAAAGGGGCCCTGAATCTGGCTGTTTTCCGGTGTGAGTCCTCGGTCTCCCGATGGCACGACGGATGCAGAGTCGTGAAAGATGGCAACCGCAGTCGCGCAACCCGTGTCCGTGGCGGACGTGGACAGGCCCGCGCGGATTGTCGTGGCCGAGGACGACTTCGAGATGCGGCGCTTGGTTGCCGATTGTTTGCGGAAAGAGGGCTACGAAGTACACGAGGTAACCGATGGCGCGGAGCTGCTGCTGCGCATCGAGGATTCGTTCTTTTTGCGGCGCGTACCGGCCCCGATTGACCTATTCGTGACCGACATTCGGATGCCGGTTTATACGGGGCTCGAAATCGTGAGCGGAATGCGCGAGGCCGGGATGCAAATGCCGGTCGTGATCATGACGGCGTTCGGCAACCCGGAGACGCGGGAGCGCGCCGAAGCACTCGGGGCGACGCTGCTCGACAAGCCGTTCAAGATGGAGGCACTGCGTGCGCTCGTGCGCCGGCTCCTGCGTCAGAACCCAACTCGTTCGATCCAGGAGAAACCATGAAGTATCCCGTCATCGTCGGAACAGACCTGACCGAAGCTTCGGACGACGCCCTGATTCAGGCCGAAGCGCGAGCCACGCGCGATGAAACCGCAATTACGGTTGTCCACGCGATGTCGCCCTTGCTGTGGGGCGCAGTGAATGACGCCGACTACGTCGAACGGCTTCGAGAGCTCATCCGGCGGCAATTCACCGCGCTGACCGGGCGCCGAGAGGACGAGTACGAAGTCGTGGTGGAACGCGGGCTGGCGCACGCGGTGCTTGCACGGCTGGCGGTCCCCCAGCGGGCGCTCTTGGTCGTGGGCAGTCATATGCATCACGGTGTCGGGCACGCGCTGCTGAGGGATATCACCGAGCGTGTCGTGGAGCGTGCTCGAGGACCGGTGCTCGTCACTCGGCCGTGCAATGCATCTAATCGCATTCTAGTTGCCGTCGATCGATCGTTCAATACGTCAGTCGCGCTCGACGTGGCGATCGATGAAGCGCGTTCGTCTGACTCGAAATTGACCGTGCTCCACTCGATCGATACCGGAGTCATGCAGACGCTAGCGGCCGACATCTTCAACGGAGGTGCCTACGCCGATCATTCGCTCGGCCAACACTCGCGAATGGTCGAAACCCGTCAGGCCCTGCGAACGGAACTGCGCCGCAGACACGCCGAGGCAGATGTCCATGTGGTTGAGGGCGAGGCACAATCTCTGATTCCCCAGGTTGCCGCTCGAATTGAGGCTGAGCTGGTGGTCGTCGGCACAGCGCACCGCCCAGCGCCCACACCGCACGTGACGACGGCCGTACTCAGGCACGCACCATGCTCCGTACTGGTTGTCGACGATGGCTCCACTCTTGCAGCGCATTCGTCGCTGCAAATGAACCCTATCTAATTCGAATTTCAGCAAAATAAGGAGGTCTTCATGATTCATCCAAAGCTGCCCTCGGCGGGCGTTGGGCTCATCGGTGTATTGGCGCTGGCGGCCGCAGCTTGCTCATCCACCCCGCCGCCCAAGTCGGCTCGCGACATACCAACCGTCGCGCCAGTTGCGCAGAACAAAGTCGTCGCGCCGCCCTCGCAGAGTTCTCCGACCACCACGACGGTCGCGATCGACGACGCCATTCTCCGCGCGTGCAACATCAGCGCGGACAAGGCCTACTTTCCATTCGACTCTGCCCGCTTGGAGAGCAGCGACGTTCGTCCGCTCGATGCAGTCGCCACTTGTTTTAGAAGCGGGCCACTGAAGGGGCGATCGTTGAAGCTCGTCGGCCGCGCCGACCCGCGTGGCGACGACGAATACAACATGGTGCTGGGGCAATCGCGTGCTGACAGCGTTGGCGCCGCTCTCGTGCGTGATGGTCTCACTCGATCGCGCATGACATCTACCTCGCGAGGTGATCTGGACGCCAAAGGTCGCGACGAAAACGGTTGGTCCTTGGACCGCAGAGTCGACGTTCTATTGGGATCGTAGCTCGAGATTCGTCGCGCGAAATCAACCGCTCGGATGTTGTCGTTGAAACGGTTTTGACTATGCTGCTTGCAAGACCTCTGAACTGATGATGAAAGCAGCGAGCCGAAGTTGGGCACGCAAGCAAGTGTTCTCTCGGGTGCTCAACTGGTGCGTTTGTTTGGCACTGTGCGTTGGGTCTCGCGGCGCGTTAGCGGAAACGCTTCAAGCGCCCGCGGGCGGTAAGGCAATCCCGTTAGGTGACGCCCGTGTCGCGTGCGGCGCTTCAGCCGGAGGTTGGGTTTTTGACGAAAAGACACGATCTCTGCTCCCACCGCCAAACGCGGACGCCGCGGGTTCGACGGTGGATCTCAAGATTGCGGCGTCTGCGGCCATGTGTGCGACCAGCAACGCTTCGCTCAAGCTCGTTGCGACTGGACCGTGGCCGAGCATCGATCCGAGCAGCGTGGTGTTTTCGCCGGACCAGGCTTCGGTCGAAGCGCGCGGTCGCCGACTCACGGGTGTTGCCGTCGCGTGGCGAAGCAATACCGCTTCGGGCGTCGACACGTGCCAAAATCCAAAGCTCGAGCCGAACGCTGAGCATTGCAACTGGACAGTCGGTCACAATATGCCCGCAAATCCCGGCGCGGGACTCGTCTGGGTTCCTCCGGGCGGGCGCGTGGGCGCGGATGTCGTGACGTTCGACGCCGACGGCCGACAAGCGCCGCCAGAGACGTTCGCGCTGATACCAACGCGCGTCAATCTGACGAGCTTGCTTCCGTCCGATGCCTCGATTGATCTTTCGACTGGAAGCGGTGAAGTCCCCATTGCGCACGCCGAGAGCATCGCCGCCGTGGACTGTGGTGACGTGCGCTGCGACGTTTCGGGTAATCGACTCGTAGTGCGCGCGTTGTCGAGCAACGTCAACTCGGTCGACGTCAAGTTCAAGCTGTTGCCGGGCGTGTTCGTCGCGAAGGGGCTGGGGTTCGACGCCGCGCCGACGGCTCGCTTGGCAGTCGTGCACTGTCCCATGTCCATCGCGTCCGGACCGCCGTTGCGGGATGTGGACAACGCGCGCGTGGTGGTTCGGATCGAAGGTCGGTGCGCGAGCGAGTTGCCATCGTTGCGCTTCATGATCGGTTCCACTCCTGTCGACGTCCTGAGCACGCAAGCCGACTCGACTGGGGCAGAAGCACTATTACGCGTCGGCTCGATGGCCGCTGCGAATCTGTCGATCACCGCCGTACACGCTGACTCGCCGGGCGTTGCCGTCGCTGTCGCGCGCGCAGACACGGTTTCGGCACCAGCAGTAAGCGCCACGCTCGAGATCGAAGGTCACCCGAACCTGAGTTTCATTCCGAACAATCGCGAGGCCTTCGTACACCCGCGGATCCTTTCAGGTCACGCTCATTTGGTTCCACTGGCAGTACCCGGTGTGTATAGCGTGGCTCGTCGCGGCTCAGTGTTCACGGTAACCGGTGACCCGAACGCTTCCGGACAGGCGGCGCTCCGCTTCGGTTACCGCGATGATTCGCTATCTGGGGATTTCGCAAACGCGGATCTCGCGGTCTTCACGAGCCCGATCGAACGAAGCATCCACGAAGCAAATGTCACCGCACCCTTCGGAAGGTTGGCGATGGGGCCGCTGCCACTCGCGGAGTTCGTGTGCGGAGCCGGGCTTTCCGGCACGGTGCGCGTGATGCCCGGCGCACCCGCGCATCTGCCGTTCGATATGCGCGATAGTTGCCGGATCATCTTCCACCGAGAGCGCTTGGCGCGAGAATTTGGCACACAGAAGTTGAGCTTGGACATCGAGGTCGTCGATGCAGATGGCTCGTCGCGTGGCGACGCACACGTTTCGTCCACGATTGTGCTTCGCCCGGGCCCTGAGCCACTTTACGCCTGGATTCAAGGGGTGAAACAGCCGTTCGACCGGGTCATCGTGAGGCTCTCGCACGTGGCAGACGAAGCTCACTACGTGAACGCGCTCGAGATTCAAACGGGTATTCCCGAAGTGAAATGGGCGGCCGTGCTCGGGACAGGTCACGCGCGCTTATACGCGACGACTGCGATCCCGACGGGTCTCTATCGATTTGGCGACAAGCATCATAGCGGTGTTCTGACGCTGAATTTTGGCGTCCTTTCGCGATTGACCTGGCTCGACACGGACGGTCACGAAGGGTTCCTCGGGCTCGAAGCTGGCATCATGGCGATCGGGCTGGCCAACGATACCGGAGACACAGGCCAGTCGCTCACGCAGGTTGGCGCAGTGTGCGGTCTCGGCATCAGCGTGCCGATCGCGAACCGTGCATCGCCGACGCAAGCGTCGATCAATCTTCACGGTTGGTTCGAAGAAAGCATTTCGGCCTCCGGCACCGATCCAGGTCGGCGTGATGCGTTCATTTTTGGTCCCAGTATTTCGATTGGAAATGTCGGAACGAACCTCTGATCACCGGTGGCCCTCGCGTCGCTTGTTGCGAACCGCTCGATTCTCGCGATAGATCGCTGCCGGATGCCCCGCGCAGCCCAGAAGCACCGGCCGAACACCAAGCCGCTTGGCGAAGTGCTCTCGTTCATGCGCCTCCTCTGGGCAGTCACTCAGGGTGTAGAAGCCACGTCGAAGCGCATGTTGGCGAATAACGGGGTGACGGGCCCGCAACGCTTGGTTCTGCGTATCGTCGGGCATTGGGGTCCGATTTATCCGGGCAGTGTCGCCGAGATCTTGCATGTGGATCCGAGCTCGCTCACTGGAGTCCTGTACCGTCTCGAGCTTGCCGGATTTCTTATCAGACGTCGCGACCCGGCGGATGGGAGGCGAGCGCTTCTAACGCTCAGCGCATCTGGCAAGCGATTCAATGCCCGCGCCAAGGGCACCGTTGAAGCAGCGGTGCGCCGAACACTCTCCAAGGTTTCCAAGACCGAGCTAGAAGCTACGGAAAGACTGCTCAAGGCCTTGGCAACCGAGCTCACAAGCTAGACTGCTACGCTCTGGCTCGCTGAAGATCGTTTTAGCTCAAACGATTTTGCAATCGACCCCTTGCTTCGGGCGGGAACTGGGCTTAAGGACGCCTAGTTCCTCCGAATGCCCGTCATTGCCCGCGTTGCTTCGACGCTTCGACGAGTCGCGAACTTTCGACAACAAGCGATCGCTCGCGCTGCGCTGGCACTGGCTCGGCGCCTCGAGCTCGGCGTAGTTGGCCGAAATTTGTTCGACGGCGTCCTCGTCGGGGTCGCCGCGGGTCTGGTCGGCGCCGCTTTGTTCGGGGGGTTCGAATATTTTCAGCGCGGCGTGTTGGAAGAGCTGGCGGGCTACGTCCCATTGCGGGCCGATGGTGAGACGTTTGCAGCGGGTGAAGGCGCGCATCTGTTCCGCCCGTGGCTCTTGATGGTGTTGCCCGCGCTTGGTGGACTTGCGTGCGGGCTCATCTGCCGCCTCGCTCCCGAAACAAGGGGCGGTGGAGGGGATGCGATGATCGAGGCCTTTCACCACCGCGGCGGACTGATTCGGCGGCGAGTGATCTGGGTAAAGGCGCTCGCGTCGATGTTCACGCTGGGTACGGGCGGCGCGGGCGGGCGCGAAGGGCCGACCATGCAAATTGGTGGGGCGCTCGGCGGTCTCGTCGGGCGCTGGCTGCGCGCCACCCCGCGCGAACGTCGCGTACTCATGGTCGCAGGTGTCGGCGCGGGCATGTCCGCGGTCTTTCGCTGTCCGCTCGGCTCCGCATTACTGGCGGTAGAGGTGCTGTACAAGGATGGATTCGAGTCGGAGGCGCTGATCCCGGCGGTGCTGGCCAGCGTCGTCTCTTACTCGGTCATCATCTCTATCTTCGGCGAGAGCACACTGTTCGCGCGCGTACCGCGCTTTCCTTTCGTGCCCACGCAATTGCCGCTGTTCGGGCTGTTGGCACTCTTGATCGCAGCGCTCGCGGCGGGCTTCGTGCGCGTTTACCGAGGCGTGCACCATCTGTTCGACGACTTACCCATCCCCGATTGGATGCGCCCTGCTGCGGGCGGCCTCGCGCTCGGCGCTTTCTGTACACCCGCGGTCATCCTCGTTGGCAATTACTTGCACGCACCGGGGCAAGGGCTCGGCATTTTGGGCGGCGGCTACGGCGCGGTTCAGATGGCCATCTCAGGCTCACCGTGGCTGCCCGCGGGCTGGATTGCTGTGGGTCTGCTCTTGGCGCTCTCGCTCGCAAAACTGTTCGCCGCCTCGCTAACTATTGGTTCGGGCGGCAGCGCGGGAGACTTTGCGCCGTCGCTCGCGATTGGCGGCCTATTCGGCGGCGCGTTCGGCCGCGCAGCGCAGCTCTTGACGCACGATCCACGGTTGCAGCCGGGTGCGTTTGCGCTGGTTGGCATGGGTACGTTCTACGGCGGGATTGCGCATGTGCCGCTGAGTGCTCTGGTCTTGGTCTGCGAATTAGCCGGAAACTACGATTTGCTGGTGCCGTTGATGTTAGCGCAGGGCATTGCGTTCGTGGCGCTGCGCAATCGATCGCTCTACGCGTCGCAGATGCCCACTGTACGTGATTCTCCCATCCATCGAGACGCGCTCCTGCTCGACGTATTGCGCACCATCCATGTGCGAGACCTGATGAAAAGCCGAGTGGCGCCTGTGTGCTTTTTCAAGCACACACCGGCGTCCGAGCTGATTCGCCACGCCAGTCACGCGAGCGAGCAGGACGTATTTCCCGTACTCGATAGCGAGGATCGCCTGATCGGCCTGGTTACGGCCAACACATTGCGCGGATTGTCGGCGGAGCTCTCGGCTGCATATTGGACTTTGGCGGCAGACTTGCTGCAGTCACCCATCTCAGTGACACCCGATGACGACCTGCGGACGGCTTCGGAGGCCATGATTCACAGCGAGCTCCATGAGATTCCCGTTGTTTCCGCAGATAACCGCGTGCTGGGCATGCTCGGTGAATCCGACATAGCCGAAGTCTATTTGAAAGCCGCCGTGCGTGCGGAGGCTGACGAGCAAGCCGGCGATCAGCGCAGATCGGGTGTCTCGCGCCGTTGATGGCTGGCGTGAACCTCGCGCTCACGTCGCCTGCGCGGTCGATTGCAGTAGTTTTAGTGCGCGGAACACCTGTGCGCGCTAACGACCCTTCAGTAACCGAAAGGTCGTTAGCGCGTACCAACGTTCATGTCTGCCGTACGCTCGAGGATCGCCAGCGAGGCCGATGTACCTCTGCTGCTCAGCATGATGGAACCGTTCAATGTGCTCCTTGGCACTCCTTGGGGACGCGAGTGCCAAGGAGCGAGCATTGCGCACTCTGCTTCGCGATCGCGAGCTCGGCGCGATCGCGTTGCTCGACAGCGACGATGAGACGCTCGGCTATTTCGTCGTGACCTGGGGCTACGATCTCGAATGGGACGGGCGCGACGCTTTCCTGACGGAGCTGTTCCTGATCCCCATCGCACGCGGACGCGGCAACGGGGGCGGTGCTCTAAGCGCGGTGGAAGCGCTGGCGCGCGAGTACGGCGCGCGCGCCCTGCATTTGATGGTGCGACACGAGAACACCGTGGCCAAGCGCCTCGCCAGGGCAGCCGGATCATTCCAGGCAGGCGCAGGCACCCCAGACTTCTGCGCCGGATCGTGAACACCACTGGCGACGACGACAATGCGGCCCGGGGCCTTAAGCTCGGGCAACAGTTCGTTGATGAGCAGAAAGTGACCGAGGTGGTTGATGGCGAACGTCGATTCGAAGCCGTCGGCTGTAATCGTTTTGGTCCCGAGAGGATTCACGCCGGCGTTGCACACCACCGCATGCAGCGGCGGCATGTCCCGTTGCTCAGTCTATTGGTCAGCTCGGCTGCGAAAGCGCGGACCGACGCGAGCGATGCCACGTCGAGTGCCATCGCCTCCACTTGGCCCACCTTGTCGCCACTACCCAGCTGATCGACTGCGATCCGGGCGCGGCCTTCATCTCGACAGGCGACGACGACGTGCCAAGGCGCTCCGTGCGGTGACTCCAGAATCGCTTTCGCGCAGGCAAGGCCCAGACCGGTGTTGCCTCCGGTGATCACAACTGTTCGGGAACTGGTCGGTGCGTTTCCGATGGGTCGATGGGCCATAGATCAACAAGCTCCTGGCGTCGGCGTGGCCGCGATCCAAGCGGCGACCCTGGCGGCGAAGTTGGTCAGAGGACGGGGACTCGCTCGACGAGGAAGGGGACATTCACAGGCGCCTTGTCGACGTCGAGGAGGCGACCTGATCTGACCGTCGGGACCTTGTCGACGTTGGTAAAGACGTTGCTGCCGTCGATGGCAATGCCGTCGACGCCGAAGTTGCCTTGAGTCGGTGAGCGGATCGGTTGCCGCGGTGCCGGTCGCGAGTCGATCGATACCGAAGAACGAGTTGGTGACGTAGAGGTTGCCGGGCGCGTCCATTGTGAGGTCGTTGCACACGCCAAGCTGCCGAGCGCGCGTAGGCAGCAAAGAGGGGGTGTCATGGGGCCGGATCAGCGTTGATGCTCCGGAAGGAGTCCTTTCTCTCGAGCTTCGCGGCCAGATCGGCCGCAGCGGCGGTGACGGTGCGAGCATTGTTCATTCAGAAAGTCGCACTAAGCCGAAAAAATGACTATCTTCGATGCAGTTTTTGAATGAACGACAGGTTTCTCTCCCTGCAGCTCTTCGCTCGCGTCGCGAGGAGCGGGAGCTTCTCGATCGCTGGTCGGGAGATGGGCGTTTCGCAGCCCACGGTATCGCGGATCGTCGCCGCGCTTGAAAAGCGCATCGGCGTCGCTCTTCTCGTCCGAACCACGCGAGCCGTCACCCTCACAGAGGCGGGCTCGGACTACCTCTCTCGGATCGAGCCCATCCTGGCGGCCCTTGATGAAGCAGACCACGCAGCGCGGGGGACGGACGAGCTTCGCGGGCTGCTCCGTATCGCGACGTCCTCCGCATTCGCGGTACGGGCTGTCCTCCCGCGTCTGGCGCGCTTTACGGATCGGCACCCGGATTTGCGGGTCGAATTCACGCTCAACGATGATCGGCAGGATCTCGTCGGCGAGTCCGTCGACCTCGCTTTGCGCATCGGCGTTCTCAACGACTCGTCGGCTGTCGCAATCAAGATCGGCACCGTGCGTCGCATTGTCGTGGCAGCGCCCGCGTATCTGGCCCGGACCGGAGTTCCAAAGGTTCCCACCGACCTGGCGGAGCACACAATCATCCTCGGCCCTGCCGGTCGAGTCACGGAGGGATGGACCTTCCGGCGCAAAGGAAAGGCCAGCTTTGCGCGCGTCCGAGGACGGTTCATCCTGAATGGATCGGACGCCGCGGCAGCGGCGGCCGTCGTTGGGCTCGGCATTCTCTCAACCGGGGAGCTCGCAGTGATGAACGAATTGGATGCGGGCCGACTGGTGCGCGTGCTTCCCGATTGGGAGATGGGCTCGGCAGATATCAACGTCGTGCTACCCGCCGGTCGAGCGGCAAAGCCGTCGGCGCGTGCATTTGCGGATTTCATGTCTGCCGAATTTCGGGAGTTGCTGGCCGCGAGGAGCCGAGGGGAACGCATCAGCGGTTGAGGGCTCGGGGTCTGCGCAGAGGCTCGTACGTCATCACGCCTGCACTGCCATAGGCTCCTCAGTCCGTGGCCCGTCTTTCTTCGAAAGAGCGTGCGCAACGTCACCCCATCGCTGTAGCCTACCGCTGCGGCGATCTGCTCGACGGACTCCTTCGTCGTGCGCAACCGAAGGACCGCCAGCTCCACTCGCAGATCCTGGACATAAGACAGCGGGGTCCTCCCAGCACGGTGCGAATGCGACGCTCGCTCGTGCCGACATGCTTCGCGGCTTCCGCCAACGTGAACCCCTTCAAGTGACGACGCGCCCCGACTCCACGATCATCTGCGAGTCGTCGAGCGCGACGCGCGGGAAGCGCTCGCGAAAGATTGGAGAGAGCCACCACGTCGTCGTCGCGTTCCCCCCCGTCGAGGATGCCCGATGATGCGAGCACGAACGTGGCCGTCAGGCGCCGAGCGTCGGCGACGTCACGCCACGCCTCGATCGGCTGTCGTCGGACAGATCGTTCGCCGTCGCCAGCGTGTCGAGTCCCACCGATAGGCCGCTGTCGAACATGCATCGACCACGAGCACGGAGACATGCATGCATGGAAGCTACCACCTGCGGCGCGTCCGAAACGACATCGATCGTAGAGATTGCGCCACTGGCGGGATCAGCGGACCGATCGCCGTTGCGCTCATGGCCAAGGCGGGCGAGCTCCTTGCCGAGCCGCCGAAGATCGAGCAGGTGAGCCTGCTCGCCCCGAAGTTCTCGAAGTGATCTCTTCATGCGCCTGAAGCGCTCAACGAGTGACGCGCGGTCAAGGCGCCGGTCGAGTGGTTGCACGCCGCGCGAAGATCGGGTGTCTCCGAGCCGGCCAGTGCGATCCGCATTCATCAGCGCCGCGAATAAGTGTTATTCGAGCCCGACACGTTCCGAAGCTGCGTGACCGGGTGCATGTTCCCCTCCAGAGCACGGAGAAACAGAGGACCAAGGAGCGAACTATGAACAGAGCATTTGAGGGGAGGGTCGTCATTGTTACGGGGGCCAATTCGGGCATCGGCGAGGCCGCTGCAGTGGCTTTTCAGGAGGCGGGAGCGCGCGTCTACGGATTCGCGCGACGCGAGGACGCGGTTGCAATCGCGTCCGAAAAACACCCAACGATTCATTGGATCCTCGCCGACGTCGCGGACGAGGAGCAGGCCACGGAGGGCGTCGAAGGTGTCGTCCGCGAAGCCGGTCGGCTCGATGTCGTGGTGAACAATGCGGGAGTCGGCACCTTCGTGCCGCTGGAGCTCTCGGCCGGCGAGGTGATCCGACCACAGTTCGAGGTAAACGTCCTGGGGACCACTTTCGTAACGCGAGCAGCGCTGGCCTCGCTCAAGGCGAGCAAGGGATCCATCGTCAACATCAGCAGCACCGCCGGTCACAAGCCGTCGCCGGGAGCTGCTCATTACGGCGCAACGAAGGCAGCGATCGAGTCACTGACACGCTCATGGGCACTCGAGCTCGCGCCCCATGGCGTACGCGTGAACGCGATTGCGCCCGGCGCAACCGAGACGCCAGGCCTTGGCAAGCTGGGAGCGCCCCCCGAGGCCCTCCCCCAAATAAAGCAGGCGATCCTGAAGCAGGTGCCGCTCGGTCGCATGGCAACCAGCCGCGAGATCGCGCAGTGGATCGTTGCGATCGCCGACCCCAGCGTCACGTGGGTGACCGGGCAAGTGCTTGGCATCGATGGTGGCATGAGTCTCAGCGGGGCCTAGTGACGCTCGACGCCGTTGTCACCTCGGCGCGACTCACTTAGTTAGCTGACTCACATGCCGAGTGCGTTTGCGTTCTTGAAAAAGCGGAGCGAACTCGTCGCGGCAGCGGCGAGGCTTCTCCACCGTCAGGGCTTCCAGCGCACGACGCTCGCGCATGTTGCCAGCGAGGCGAGCGTTCCACTCGGGAACGTTAAGCTGGTGCGACGGGACGCTCAAGGAGGTCTTGAACGAGAAGCTGGGCAAACGCTTCAGTGGGCAATTCTCCGGACTTCCGCTCATCTTCCGCACGGAGAGCCAGTGCTGCAATTGAGTCGCCAATACCGCGGAGAGCACCCCGACCACTCCCGCCGCGGATTGGGCGAGAGACGACGGGAACCAGTTGGGATCGGGGGTCTGCTGTAACATTGGCGCCGTTCGACGGCGGGCCGCTGAGCTCGTCGAGCTCGAGGGCACGGTATGCAGGTGTGCGTTCGGGCCCCGATGTTCCGCTTCGCGCGGCTCCAGCGGCCCTTCGCGCGCCGCGCGTCATCGGCTGGCTCACCCTTTTTCGCACCACGCCCCAGTGGATTCGAACCACTGACCTACGGCTCCGGAGGGCCGCGCTTTCCGCACAGTTTTGTCGGGAAACACGCGAATTCGGGGCGCCTTTGTCCAGCTCGTTTCCCGTCCCGAGGATTGCCCGTAATGACGAC
>Ga0210387_10001954_pt1 | contig 15609 bp, 28 predicted proteins | sample IncBWC7OmetaG_FD_160108 | JGI IMG/M metagenome (GOLD analysis project Ga0210387, IMG submission 160108) | Forest soil microbial communities from Barre Woods Harvard Forest LTER site, Petersham, Massachusetts, United States - Inc-BW-C-7-O ...
GTGGCTGTGATGTGGTCGCCTGATGGGAGCGAGCCCAAGCAAGTTCGCGACTATGGCGGCCGGCCCCATGGCGACCCGCGATTTCCCTACATCGTGGCGACCTGGGAACGTCTCCATCTCGGCGGCCCGAATAGTGCCTACGTCAAGGCGCTAGGCGAGGCACAGGCGACCATTGCGGCCCTCAATGGGCCGGAGTGGCACGGCATGTCAGACACGCCCAGCAGGCCTTAAAACCCGGCCTGGAACGTGGCCAAAAAGCCACGCGCTAAACCCTCTCCCCGTCGCCCGAGCTCGCGCTCGGGCGGCGGCAAGCGTTCGCCCCCGCCGACCGTCTACAAAGGCACGTCGAAACGTGTCATCGACTACCTCAAAAAGCACCCGACCGCGACCGTCGCGCAGGCTCGCGGCCACAAGCCGGCCGAGCACAAGACCCGCAAAGAGCGAGCTCGTGCGGCCGGCCGGCTCGACGAAAACCAACGGGCGGCAATCAAGCGATACGCCAAGATCACGGCGCCGCTCAATGACGGCGGCCCCGACCCCGACGAGCTCTACCAGGCCATGCTCGCGGAGTTCGACGGGCCTGGTGGCTGGGAACGATTCCAGCAGGCCAAGCGCGGCGCCGACCATCATGCCAAGCTCAAGCGCCATCGTCACCGCGTCCGCCGGCACGACAAGGCGGGCAAGCTCGTCACCCTCGAAATGGAGCCCTATCAGCGCGTGTGGCCAGGCATGGAAGCGTTCGCCGCCGAGCTCGGGATTCCGGTCGAATGGATTTACTATCACCGTTGAGAGGCGCCCATGCCGGCAAAATCACCCGAGGCTCTAGCCCATCGTCGAGCACGTCGAGCCGAGCGACAACGCGAACGGCGAGCCAATGATCCGGCCTTCCGCGAGCGCGAGCATATTCGCCGCCGCGTTCGCTCGCCGACAAAATTCAAGAGGCGGCGCCGTATCGTGCAACAGGGTCTAGATCGACTCGTTCGATACAAGCGGAGACTTCCCTATGCCGTGTAAGTCACCCGAGGCCTTGGCTCGCCGACGAGCTCGCCGAGCTCGGCGCCAGGCCGAGCGTCGAGTCGATCCGGCCTTTCGCGAACGGGAGAACGCGCCCCGCCGCAATGGCTGTCCCCGCCCGCCGGCCATCCCGAAATTCCGGCGCATCACCGACGCGCCTTTTGTGGGATGCGATGGCGAGGGCATCACCAATCCGAAAACCGGCGAGCACCGCTACTGCCTTTTTCGCATGGGCACGCGCGAGCTCTACAAGGGCGGCCGGCGGCTCGAGACTCCCGAGCTCCTGCAATTCATCGTCGACCATCCCGAGCCGCGCGATTATCTCGTCGGCTTCTTTTTCGAGTACGACATAAATTGCAGCTTGCTCGACATCCAGCGGCGCCGCGATGTGCGCCACCCCGACACGCCCTCGCGGCTCGAGCGATTGCTGGCGCTCGACATCGCCGCGTGGGAAGGCAAACCCTCTCCGCGCAAGCGCGATTATTGGACCTGGCTCAACTTCGACGGCTTCCCCGAGTTCGGCGTCAACTACATCGGCCGCAACCACATCAAGGTTTGCCGGTCGACCTGGCGCGAGGCCTTCGACGAGGATGGCCGCTCGCTCGGCATGAGGCGCATGGCCGACCCCGACACCATCCGCACCATCGAGGATGTGGGCGCCAACTTTCAATGCTCCTTCGTCAAGGCGCTCGAGACGTGGGGAATCGGCGACCCCGCCACGGTCGCCCGCATCGCCGCGACCAAGGCCGAGCGCGAAAACTTCGCCAAGATCACCGACGAGATACGCGCCTATAACAAGCTCGAGTGCGAGCTCCTGGCCGAGCTCATGGAAACTTTCCGCAAGGCGGCGCTCGGCGCCGGCATCGAGCCCCGGACATGGAACGGCGCCGGCAAACTCGGCGCTGCGATGCTCGCCGACAATGGCGTGCTAAAGCGAGTCCAATACGAGTCACGCTTCCCGGCCGGCCTGCGGCAGATGTGCCGCGATTCCTACTATGGCGGGCGATTCGAGACGACACGAGCCGGCCTCATCGCCGAGCCGGTCAACGCGCTCGACATCCGCTCGGCCTTCCCGGCGGCCATGCTCGAGCTCCCTTGCCTGGTACACGGTCGTTTCCGGCGGGCCTCGGCCTCAACCCTCAACGCCGCCCCGCGCAACGCGCTCTATGTCTGTCCGGTCAAGTTCACTCATCCGCGCTCGGCCTTCCTCTGCGGCCTTCCCATCCGCTCGGGCAAAGGCCCGATCTCGTGGCCGCGAGCCGGCGCCGGCATCTATTGGTCGCCCGAGATACGCTCGGCCAAGCGGCTCGGCGCCAAGGTCGAGCTCTTGGGCGGCTGGCTCTACGAGAAGCGTTGCAACTGCCAACCCTACGAATGGATTCGCGGGGCCTATGCCGAGCGGCGCAAGCTAGACAGGCTCGGCCAGGGCCGCGGCATCCCCATTAAACTCGGGGTCAACGCCATCTATGGCAAGAAAGCCCAGAGGGTCGGCGCTCGCACCTGGGCGAACCACCTCGAGGCCTCGCTGATCACTGCCCGCGTGCGGGCCTGGCTCAATGACGCCATTCGCTCGGTCGGCCCGCGCAACGTGATAATGATTGCGGCCGATTGCCTGTTCACGGTCAAGCGCCGGCCGAAAGTGACCATCGGCAAAGAGCTCGGCCAATGGGACGCAAAGCGTTACCCGGACCTGTTCATTGTGCAGCCCGGACTCTACTGGCCCGATAGCGACAAGCTTGCGGGCGCCAGGCAACTCAAGACGCGCGGCGTATCGGTCAAATACTTCGAGCCCATGGTGCCCGCGTTCGAGGCGGCCTGGTTCGATTATCTGCAAGCCGTCGAGCTCGGCTCGCTGTTCAAAAAGACCCCGGCCACCATCCGCCCGCCCGCGCTCGCGGTCGCGACTCATGCTTTCATTTCCTTGCGCCTGGCCTACCGCATCAAGCGGCTCGAGCTCGGCGGGCGCTGGATCAAGCTAAACCGCACCATATCTTTCGGCTGGGCATCGAAGCGCGAGCTCGAGGCGATGGCCGGCGAGGCGGCCATCTTGGGGCCGTTGCCTGGCAGTATCGACAAATGGTCGATGAGCTATGACGAGCAAGGCCGGCGCATCGCCGTTGTCGTGCGGCCGGATGGCGAGCTCGAGGGCGGCGAGCTCCTGGCGAGCGATGCCAAGGAAGTGCTCGAGGCGATGCCCGATATGGTCGACATGTCGATGCCGTTCGTCGACGAGTGATCCGCACGGCGGCTGAATCCGCCAGCTATGCGGAATTGTCGCTCGGTCTTGTGTCCTGCTGTGATTTAGGCTTAGGCTCGCCGCTCCCGGCTTAGGGATTTCAATCGGTTTATGTGAGCCACCGTAGCGCGGCGCCGCAGGCACGCGCGATGAGGGTTGTCTTATGCCGTTGACTGTTCCCGCCTTCACGCAATTCCAAGGGCAGCTTGTCCCGTTGCGTGGGCTTTGGAACAACCGGCCGCCCGAGGGTGATTACTTCGTCAATGCCGAGATCGACTGGGGAAGCCAAAATACTCCCGCCGTGCAATTCGCCCTCTCGGGCAACAGCCCGGTCGCCTTGTCTCAAATCGTCGCGCTCTATGTCGACAACCGCAGATGCGGCGTCGATTGCGATTTCCAATTTCCCGACAGCGGATTTTTGTTGACGGTTCCGGCGCACGCGCAAGGCTTGTTCCCGGTTCTCACCAACGCCCTGATGTTCTACGCCATCGCGACCGGCGCGGCCGGCGCGGACACGACCATCGTGCAAATCTTGAACAGCCTGCCGCCGCCGCTCGCCCTCATCATCTCGACGCAGCAAAACAATGTCAGCGTCACCGGCATCAACGCCGCCGTGAATGGCACGACACCGCTCGTCGCCGCCGGCATCAATGGCACCCTCAACACGCTCGCGGTCTCGGTCGACCTGACCGCCACCGCCACCGCCGGCTCGGTTCAAATCTCCATTCTCGACGGCACGGGCGCCGCCGTGTGGGCGAATTTCTTTTCGGTCCCGGCGAGTCAGACTATCAACGTCCCGATCAACTTGACCGGCCTCAACGTCCGATTCCGCAACGGCTTGAACCTTGTCATATCGGCGTCGACCAATATCAGCGTCGGCGCGGTCGACGTTAATGCCTTCTACTCGACGCCATGAGGCACCGCCCATGAACGACGCCCCCTTACCTTTCGGCGATCTGCCGCCGCCGCAACCGACCGGCAAGCTGTTCGGCGACATGTTCGGCCTCGGCCCTTTGATGCGCCTGGTCAACGATCCCAACTTGTCGGCCAACGCGCACAAGGCCGTACAAGCCATTGTCGATGGCCAGGCCTCCATGGTGCGCATCGAATTGAAACTGGACTTGCTGTTGAGGGCGCTCGGCCATGACCCCGGACAAATCGGACGATCCGCCGTTGCCGCCCTTCCTGATGGAATCGCCGAGCGAGCTCGAGGACCTGCCCCTGCAAGTGTCGCTCCTGACAATGGAGGTCGCGACCTTGCGGCAGACCATGGCCAGGTTGTCGACGTTGTTCGCCAGCCTGGCGACTCTGTTCGCGACGATGGCGGCGACCGTCGAGCCGCCAGCGCTGCCGGCTTCACTCGTCGGCCTGGAGGCGAGTGATGGCCGACGAGAAAGTCACGACCACTGAAACCGTTGTCGACGATGCCGAGCGAGCTCGCGCGGCGGCCGACGCGGCGAGCGAGGCGGCGGCATCGGCCGCAGCCCTCGCCGCCGTCGAGGCGGCCAACGTCAAGCAACAGGCATCCGAGAAAATTGCCGAGGTCGAGGGAGGCCTAGCAGAATGGCAAAGTTCACATCAGAGACGGGCCGAGCTCTTGGAGCAAAGGGCGCAAGAGCTCGAGTCGAAGCACGAGCAAACAATGGAGGCGCTCCGGTCGATTCAATCGCGGCTGGACAAGCCGCCGGAGCCCCCGCCGAGCCCGCCGCCCGACCTGAAAAATCCGGCCGAGTCAAAGACGCCGCCCCCGCCGGAGCCGGAAAGCCCGCCGGCCAAGCGTCGGGCGCATCGCTGGATTTAGGCGCCCTGGCTGCGGCGCTGCAAATGACTCATCACCTGATCGCGGCACTGTCGCGGCAAGGGCACTGGCAACTCACCGAGGCCGACGCAAAAATCTATGCCACCGCCGTCAAGAATGTGGCGCGGCACTACTCGCTCGCGGCGACTCAAAAATCGCTCGACTGGTACGCGCTCGGCCTGTGCATGGCGAGCATGGAAGGCACGCGGATCCTCGGCTCGTATCAGAACGCCCGCGCCAGGCGCACGAGCTCGAGCTCGCCAAGGCCGGCCACCGCGACCGTCTATCCGTTCCCTGGCCCGTCCGTCCCCCCGGCTGCGAATCCACCCCCGCCGGCAACCTCGAGCCCCGCACCATCAACGCAGCCTGACGGCGCGGGGCTCGAGGGATTCACGGGAGACGGCATCGACGGCCCGATTGGAGGCTCGGCCTAATGGCGTTCCGATTTCCGGGCGGCGATGCTCGAACGACCGTGCTCGGCCGCACCGGCTCGGGCAAGTCGACGTGTGGCACCTGGCTGTTGTCGCGCCAGCGTTTCGATAAACGGCCATGGATCGCGGTCGACTTCAAAAAGGAAATCATCTTCGACCGCGTGGGCTTCCCGCCCATCGTGCAACTCAAGCTCACCGACAAGATACCGCGCAAGCCTGGGCTTTATCTCGTCTCGCCCTATCCCGGCCAAGAGCTCGCGCTCGAGCAATTTTTGTGGCGCGTGTGGGTACGGGGCAATTGCGGGCTCTACATCGACGAGGCGGCGCTGATGCCGGATGGCGACGCCTTCCCGGCCATCCTCCAGCAAGGGCGCTCGAAACGGATTCCGGTCATCGGCTGTTCGCAACGGCCGGTCGGCGTGGCGCGTGGCATGTTCTCCGAGGCCAATTTCTTTTGCGTTTACCAAATGGTCGACCGCCGCGACTATCGAATCGTCGAAGGCTTCGTCCCGGCCGACATCGGCCAACCGCTGCCGCGTCATGCCTGGCACTGGTACGACGTGGAGAATGACGAGCTCCTGGCCATGGGGCCGGTCCCGGCGCCCGAGCTCGTCGCCCGCGAGCTCGCCGCCGCCGTGCCCTACTCGCCCAACGATTGGCACCCGTTCAAATGGACTTCCCGACCGACGGCCCGCGATGGCTCGTCGCGCACTCTCTTGCACTAAGAGGACACCATGGAGCGCACCATCATAAGCTGGAACCTGATGAATTGGTTTACCGTCGTGATCATGGCCGCGCTCGGCTATGCGGCCCTCGGCGGCATCGCCCAACTCATCAAGCGCAATCAGGCCTCGAGCGGCCAGGCGGGCGGGTGAGCCATGCCGCAACTCATCAATTGGGACCTGATGCGCGAGCCTTACAATTGGCTGATCGTCGCCCTCATGCTCGCGATCGCCACGTTCGGCCTGGCGCTGATCTTCCAGAGCGCGAACGGCGGCGGCATCGCGGCCTTGACCGGCTCGGCCGGCTTCACGGGCGACTGATGCCGCGCAGACTTCCGCCGCATGTGCAAGCCGCACTCGCCAAACGGCGCGGCACCGCGCGGCAACGCAAGCTCGCCTATGACTTTCAGGCGCCGGTCGGAGAGATTGCCTACGCCGCCTGGAATTGGACCGACTGCCCCGCTCACCCTTGCCGCCATTGCGCGAGCGCGAGGGAGTGCCCGGAGTGGCAAGGTCGACTCGAGAAGGCCCGCGACATGATCCGCGAGCGCCAGCCGCAATTCGATTTTTCAACTCGCGCAACAGCGAAACCCGGAGGCAAGTGATGGCCGCAGCACCGCAACAGACGATGAGTCCGCAACAGCAGAACGCCATGGTCCGTCAATTGATCTTGCGCGGCGGCGTGCTCGGTCAAAGCTATTTCCCGCCGGCCATCGACATGTGGCAGCAATTGAATCCGATCCTGCCGTCGAGCGTCGGGCCTGGCTCGGTCATCACGATTCAACTGCGCAACGTCGGCCTGGTGAAAAGACTCGTCGTGGAGATTTCCGCGACCGTCACGGCGGGCGCCACGACCACGCAAACGCTCACCGCGCTCGGCCTTGCCAATCTCGTTTCCAACGTCACGTTCATCGACCTTGGCAACAACACCAGAATCAACTCGACCGGCTGGCATTTGAACGCTGTGAGCTCGGTCAAGCGGCGCCGCGTCTTTGTCGCCGCCTACTCGAGCGATACCCCGAATGGATATGGCAACAACAACAATCGAGTGATGTTCGCCCCGCCGACCATCGCGGCCAACGGCACGACGCCGATTCGATTCATCCTCGAGATTCCCTTCGTCAAAAATAACCACGACCTGCGCGGCTCGATTTTCGCCGACGTGACCAATGCCGTGATGCAGGTTCAAATAACGCTCAACCCACAGATGTTCGTCACGTCGACCGCCGACGCCACGCTCGCGATGTACCAATCGGGCGGCACCGATCTTGCGACTCTCTCGGCGGTCGCGGTGCAAGCGAATCAAAACTATCTCGACCAACTCCCGCGTAATCCGCAAACCGCGGCGCCGATCTTGCCGGCGCTCGACATCGGCACGGCGTACTTGCTCAACAACACCGCGAGCGGCTTGCCAGTGGTGAATCAGGACAACGGCTTTTCCTTCGTCAACGCTCGCTCTTACGAGTCGGTCGCTTTCATCTACGACAACAACGGCGTCCTGAACGTCAACGGCTCCGACCTAAACTACATTCAAGTCACCTCGGCCAACTTCACTCAAATCTTGCGCTACGATGGCATGATGGCCGTCACGACCGAGCGCGACATCCTCGGCGCCGACTTCCCCAAGGGCATGAGGTATCTGGATTTCAGGCACCGACCGATCAACACCGACCAATTCGGCAACATGCAATTGATCGTCAACCCGTCGAGCGTCGGCGGCTCGGCGGCGACCATCTTGTTCGGCTGGGAGGCCTTTGGCGTCATCGGCCAGGTCAATCAAGCCGGCTCGCTGCCCATGGCGGCCTAACGCGAGGCAAGCAACATGGACCCGACATCAGAGGCGGCGCTCGGCATCCTTCCCGGCACCACCGGCCAGGTCGACCCGAGCTCGGCCTGGCCAATCGCCGGCACGACCGGAGTCGCACAAGGGCAAGGCGTCGGGCAATTCGGCATCTCGCCCATCACGGGCGGAATAGGAGGCACCGTGGGTAGCGCAGTCACCGACGTTTGGGCCTGGCTCAACAAGCCGTTTACCCAAGCCATGTCACCCGTCGATGTGTTCCTGCTTATCGGCATCGTCATCGTCGCGGCGCTCGTGTGGAATCTCGTGCTCTATCACGTCCGCATCGCCGCCGAGACGATCTGAAATGGAGCGCGGCGCCGTCATCGTCGTATTAGCGGCGCTCGCGGTCGCCGGCACGCTCCACACGTCGCGAGCTCTTTTTGAGGAGGCTCTAACAATGCAAGGTCAACACTGGATTATGCTTCTGGTCGCGGTCGCCCTCGGCTACGTCGCCGGCCGCATGTTCCCGCAAGCCGGCCAGGCGGTCGGCCTTCCCTGATGGCGAGCGAGGCCGAGCTCATTGAACGCGATGCGACGACGGAGCGGTTGAAAGCATCCGACGCCGCAAAAGCGAGGGAGTCGCCGCCGGCCAAATCGCGCGGCGGCGGCGTTCCCCTGCGGCTATCGTTCGGCGGCCTCTCTCAATCGGAATGGATTCTTATCGCCATCCTGGCCGGCTTCCTGGTTTACCTCGCGATCAAAGGGAAGCTCGGCGTCTACTGGACGCTGTTGACCGGCGGCGCAGCGGCGAGCTCGAGCACGAGCTCGACGAGCTCGACGGTCGGAAGCGTTGCCGGCGCCGTCGCGGGCGCCGTCACGGGCTCTGCCGTCCCGCCTGGTGCGAGCTCGTCGGCGTCGACCGCGAGCTCGAGTGTCGGCGGCACCATCACCAACAACGGGCAGACGGTCGCCACGACCTTCCCGACCATCCCCGGCACCTCGGTCGCCATGCCACAGGTCACGTTCTGATGATGCCCAACCGCTACACTTGGCAAAGCCTATCGGCCGTCGTCGATATCCAACGATGGTTTCCGACCGTACGAAGGTTCGTGTTCTGATGATGCCCGATCGAAAAATATGGTTCGCCCTGTCCTGGCTGGCGCTCAACACATGGCCGCACGGCTGCAATCGCTGGAACGCTTCGATTAGATTATGAGAATCTGATGCCCATTGCGCTCATCCTCATCGGCGCCTTGCTGATCGTCGTGGCGTTTCAAAACACCATGGGCCAGCTTGCGACCGAGCTCGAGGCCGACATCCCCGGCTTTTTCGTGTGGGTCATCGCCATCGCGGCGATTCTCGGGCTCGGCTACATCCCCGGCCTCAAGCAACCGTCACGCTGGCTCTTGGGCCTGGTCGTGCTCGTGATCGTCGCCGTGAATTACAAGACCATCCTCGCAGGCTTCACCAGCTTTGCGCAGGCGGGCTCGAGCGCGACCGCGAGCGGCGCGGCGGCGGCGCCGGCCAACCCCTCGAGCGCGGTCGCCGCCGGCACCACCCCGACCGCCGGCCAGGTCGCCGGCACGAGCTCGGGCACGAGCTCGAGCTCGACCGTTGCCGGCGCGGTCGGCGGCATCGCGGGCGCCATCGCAGGGCCAGGCCTCGGCGCCATCGGCGCGGCCGGCCAAGGCATCATCGCCAACTATGCGAGCCCCGCGTCCTATGTCGGCGCCCTCGAATCCTCGATTGGCTTTGGAGGCCTTCTCTAATGGACCAAATCGGACCGACCGCCTTGACCATCATCGGCAGCGTCATCGGCCTCGCCATGCTCGCTGTCGTGCTGTCGCAACGCGCGGCAACGTCGACCGTCATTCAATCGAGCGGTTCGGCGCTTGCCTCGGTCATCGGCGCCGCCGTCGCGCCCTTGGGCGCGGGCGCCAGCAACGCCAACGCGACGAGCTTCGGCAGCACCGCCAACAACATCGGAGGAATCGTTCTATGAGCAATTTTTGGGAAGGCGTTGTCACTATCGCGCTCGCCATCGTGTCGCTCGGCATGATTAGCGTAGTCGTGTCGAAAAAGGCGCAGACCCCGCAAGTCATTCAGGCGGCGGGCTCGGCGTTTAGCAATGCGATGGGCATCGCCGAGGCGCCGGTCACGGGCGCGAGCTATACACCGAATCTTAGCTACCCCTCGAGCTCGGGCGCCGGCATCGACTTGACCGGCTCGTTTGGATTCGGCTGATGCCGACCACCGCAGGCACCCCGCTCGTCGGCGGCATGGCGCCAGGCCTGGCCAACATGCCCGGTTCGATTCTCGATCCGGTCGATTGGGTCGATGCCGCGAGTCCCAAGGGCATCGGTGGCGCCCTGCAATCGTCGCTCATGCGCGGCACGCCTGGTGCGCAGACATGGTGGCAACGGCGCTCGCCGCGCGGCAACGATACCGGCGCCCAAGGCGCCCCGTTCTGGCTCCACTCGCGCGGCTTCTCTCGCGGCGCCGGAGCCTACTCGCCGAAATTCGGAATCCTGCCGACCAACCCCATCGGCGCCGGCATCTATGCGCCCTACAAATTGCCGGTCATCGCGGGGCCAGGCGCACGCTACCAATTCGGGGCCATTTGGTTCGACGTTCAAACCATCCCGACCACGATTCGCATGTCGCCGACCATGCCGGCGGAAAGCGTCACCGCCCTACTCGCCACGAGCTCGGTCGCGGCGATGTATCCGACCACGGGCTAGGCGATGCCATGGTCGCCGGCCGACGCCCCGCGCCACACCAAGGCGGCCGACACCCCGGCCTTGCAACGGCTCTGGGCAAAGACGGCCAACGACCAATTGAAGGAACATGGCGACGAAGGCCGCGCCATCCGAGTCGCAAACGCTGTCGTGGCGCGTCACACGCGCCCGCACCATCGAAGGATTTAGGCCATGGGTAAAATCTTCGGCTGGATTGAGGCGCACCCCGCCGAGTCGGCCATCATCGGCGTCGGCGGCGCCGTCGTCATCATGTGGATGCTCGGCTTTTTCTCGAGCTCGAGCTCGAGCGCGAGCGCGGGCGCGTCCAACATGGCGGCGGCTTACTACGCCGCCGAGGCGCAACAGGCTGTCGTGGGCGGGCAAATCCAAGAGGCCAACATCGCCGCCACCGCGTCGACCGCGCAAGCCGTCGCGGGCGACAACGCCGCCGAGGCGATCAACTTCACCAACGCCAACGCCGCCACCGTCATCAACGGGCAGAACGCGAACACGACCACGACCCTCGGCAATCAGGACTTGCTCGCGACCTACAGCAACAATTCGACGGCGCTCGCCACGACTCAGGCCAACGATGCGGCGGCGGCGCAAATCAGCGCGGCGCACGATTACTCGAGCCTGGTGTCGAGCTACATGACATCAGTGCTGCCGACCGAGCTCGCGACCTATGGCGCCGGCACTGGCTTTGCCACATCGATACCCGGCTTCGGCACCGTGCAATCGGGCGGCACGCTGTCGCCCGGCGCCGCCGCCTCGGCCGGCTATGGTCCCAACTATCTCGCGATGATTGGCGGCGCCTGACATGTCGATCATATCCACCATCCTCGGCGTCGAGAGCTCGGGCGGCACCAACGTCCCGCAAGGCATCACCGACATCAACACGGCCAAGGGCACGCCCGCGCAAGGCTATTTCCAAATCATTGATCCGACCTGGGCGGCCTACGGCGGCACGTCGACCGGCTACAATTCGGCGATTCAGGCGCCCTACGCCACGCAACTTCAAATCGCGCAAAACATCCCGGTCAATCAATGGGGACCGACCACCATCGCGCAACTCGGCTCGCAGGGCTATCACCCCATCGGCAACGAAACCCTCGGGCAGATGCTCGCGCGGTATGGTGAGAATCCGGCGGCCACGATCCCGACTGATGGCTCGTCGCCTGTCGGCGGCATCATGGCGGCGGGCGACCCGAGCAACGCGAGCTCGGGCATTGCCGCCGGCTCGGGCGCCGGCTCGACGCAAGGCATCGACCCCGCGACAGGGATGCCGTCGACCTTGACGGACGTGGCCGGCAACGCCGCCGGCTCGGGCGCCGGCACGGGGTCTCAACTCACGGTCGGCATACAGAAATCTTTGATTGGCGATGTGCAAGGCTGGATCACCGAAATTGCCAAAGGCGTGTGGCAAGGACTCAGCGGATCGTTGAGCGCGATTCAAAATTGGTTCGTTCGCGCCTTCGTCATCATCGTCGGCCTGGTCGTGCTCGCCATCGGCCTGATCAAGATCACCGGCAACAACGTCGGCGACCAATTGGCCAAGGTCGCCGAAATCGCAGCAGCAGCATAGGAGGACTCACCATGGCAGACTCTGACGATGTGATGCGCGGCCTGGTCGCGCTCGACAAAGTGATTCGCGATGCCGCGTCGGTCAAAGACGGCGCCCCCGGCTCGGGCCTCTATGGCTTGCTCGATCACCTGGCAGTCACCCAACTCGGCACCCCGCGCTCGACCTTCCCGCCGGCCGAGCCGGTCGAGCCACCGCCCGAGCTCGTCAAGGAAACCGACGCCACCCGCCTCGGGCGCGAGGCCGACATGGCGAGTGCCCGCTATGCCGCCGCCAGGCCGGCGCCCTCGAGCTCGAGCGAGCCTGCCGGCGGCCCCGTGCCTGCCACGGTCGACCCGCCAGGCTCGAGCGTATGAGCTCGCAGCCCATCGGCTACGTCGAGCCCGATGAGGGTGAAAAACTCGCCCTTGGAATCGCCGACGCCATGAACCCGCCCGAGCCCCCGCCGCGTTCGCTCGGCGCGGCCGGGGTCACCGGAGGCGCCCAACTCTCGCCGACTCCCTTCACTGGCGCGGGCTCGGGCCAGGTCGTCAACGGCTTCGGCCAGGCACCCGGCGCCAACAGCTTCGCCCCCATCACAGGACTCAACGCGACATGAACGGCGCACCCATCAGCGGCGACCGCTCGGCGATCCTGGCGGCGTCGACATCGACGCCAGGCATCAGCCGTAACATGGCCATGCCGCAGGCGACCGGCGGCGGCAACCTCAACGGCTCGGCCAATCAAGCCCTCTTGCTCGGCCAGGCCGGCACCAATGGCAGCCGGATCGCCGTGCCCCGCACCATGGCCGGCAACTACACCGGAGTCGTGTGATGGCCCCCTTTGATGGCACCGAGCTCGGCTCGAGCGGTTCAGACGGCCTCGGCATGGCGCCCCGCGTCGGCGAGCCGGAAAGTAACCTTATTCCCGGTATGGCAGCACCACTGCCGCCAGGCCCCCAAATCGGCCTGCCAGGCGTCGAAAGCCTGCTCGGCCCTCTGGTGCCTCCCAACATCACCGACACGTCTACAGCAGCCCCGCAGCCGCCCGGCTTGAGCCTGCAAGAGGCGCCGCGCTGGCAGTATGACTTCGATCCGGCCAACGCCCTGGCGCGGGCCACCTTCCCTGGTGAAGTGTCATTTGTCTCGGGCGGCCCGACCGTGCCTGTCGTGTCGAGTTTCAACACCCGCACCGGAGCGGTCACGCTTTCGACCGCCGATGTGGCTGCGGTTCTGAATATCGTCATTCGAGTCACCGTCTTTAGCGCGGGCGGCACCTGGACACCCAACCCCAACATGCTGGCCGCCCAGCTTGAAACCATCGGCGGCGGCGCGGGCGGCGGCGGCGCGTTCTCGGGGACCGGCCACTCGTCGGGCGGCGGCGGCGGCGGCGCGGGGAGCTATTCCCGTGTGACAATTTCCAAGGCGACCGCAGGCGCATCGCAGGCCGTTACCATCGGCACCGCCGGCACGGGCGGCGCGGGCACGGCTCCCGGGACGGCGGGTACAGCCACATCTATCGGCAGCTTGTGCGTCGCCCCTGGCGGCGCACCCGGCGGCGGCGGCCCCGACGCGGGCAACGGCACAGGCGGCGCGGGCGGCACCGCCGGAACGGGCGATGTGCAAGGCACTGGCATGAGCGGCCAGGGAGGCATCGGAACCGGCACCCTCAACTTTCCCGGCTTCGGCGGCGCAGGCGGCTCGGCCTCTCCCTTCGGCTCGGGCGGTAATACACAACTCACTTCGGGCAACGGTCCCGGCACGGCAGCCACCGGCCACGGCTCGGGCGGCGGCGGCGCCGGCTCATATAACAGCGTCGGCGGCAATGCGACCGGCGGCGCAGGCTCGCCCGGCCTTGCCATCGTCACCGAGTATTGCAGCCAATGAGACTGACCGCCGGACTCTTTTGGCTCGGCTATTTCGCCTTGCTCGGCGGCGCCCTGGCGCTCGCGAGCGGCTGGGCGCCCTGGTGATCCGCGTGGCTCCCCTGCTGCTGATGCTCGGCGGCTGCGGCGGACTCGACACGTTCGATGCGTCGCAACGGCCTTACGATTTCGAGCGATGCTCGGGCCACAACGTCCACACCGTCGCCGTGCGCGTCGGCTGGGGATTCTACGAAGTGAGCGAGACTCAAATCTGCGACGACGGCCTGGGCTATGCCGGTCGCGAGGCGCCGGTCATCGTGCCAGGCCGGCCGGCGCCGCTCGGGCAACGCGGCTAACCAAAGGAATCGCACGATGCCGAATGAACCGACCATCGACGAGCTCCGCCGAGTCGGCCACTGGCTCGCGTCGATTGGCTACTACTCGGCGGCCGGCCAGTGCCATCGCCGCGCCTGGCAACGCGAGCAAGCCGAGGCCGACCGGTGCTTCGGCCAGCCGCACCATGGCCACGAGCTCGAGCGCGACCATGGCGACCGCTGACAGGCTCGCCCGCGAGCTCGAGCTCGCCGGCTTCCCCGATATGGCCGCTCGAGCGCGGGCCGGTTACTACGACGATTTTCTCTCGCCGCTCGCGGCGCCCATCGTTCAACTCGTGCTCGAGCTCACCAACCTCGGCAGCCCCGCCGCCCTGGTGCTCGCGCGGCGTGCCATGGAGGGAGACTTCGATGGAACCGAGGCCGAGGCCGAGGCCTGGGCGGCGAGCCCGGAAGGACAAGCCACCATGCGCCGACTCCACCAACCGCCCCGCCGCTGACGCTCGCTCATTCGATTGGCGCCGCGTCCTTTGGGGCGGCCCTGACGATGCCGTGAGCGATGAGTGCTCCTACTGCGGCGCCGTCATCCTCGAGGACGATGTGCCGCTGCGGCTGTTCACCCTCGAGGGTCACGCCGCCGTGTTCTGCCGCCAATGCGAGGGCGCCGCGTTCATGGCGTTGCACCTGCTGAAGGCCGAGGCTCGCGGCGAGTCGTAGGATTGCCCCTCGGCCGCCGGCTCGCGAAACCGGCGGCCGAGTGTCCTGGCGCTACCAGCGGGCGGGCTCGAGCATAGAGCGAAATCGCCGGTTATCGAATCGCCAACGCGGCTAAAACGGCCACCAGTGATGAACCGCCCACGCCAGCAGACCGGCCAGCCAGAGCGGCGCCAGCATGTAGGCCATCGCGATTAGCGCGGCCAGGCCTCGCAGGATTCCGTCGACCATCGGGCGCGAGCATAGCCGGCAACGGCCTTAGCATCACCACTACAGATTGAAGCGCGGCTCCTTAAGCGTGCGCCGGCGGTCGCGCGGGCGCGGGCACGGGCGCGGGCGCGGGCGGGCTGGCGCGTGCGGTCGCGTGTGGGGCTGCGGTTGGTGCTCGCGTGGGTTGCGGGGGCGCTGGGGGGTCA
>Ga0210387_10001959_pt1 | contig 15587 bp, 17 predicted proteins | sample IncBWC7OmetaG_FD_160108 | JGI IMG/M metagenome (GOLD analysis project Ga0210387, IMG submission 160108) | Forest soil microbial communities from Barre Woods Harvard Forest LTER site, Petersham, Massachusetts, United States - Inc-BW-C-7-O ...
GCGCGGTGCGCTCTTACCGCACCATTTCACCCTTACCGGCGCCGCTTGCGCGGCACTTAGGCGGTATCTTTCTGTTGCACTTTCCGTAGGCTCGCGCCTCCCAGGCGTTACCTGGCACCGTGCCCTGAGGAGCCCGGACTTTCCTCCATCCTTGCAGGGCAAGGACAGCGACTGTCTGGCCGACTCGGTGTGCACCATACGCAGGTCCGCGCGTTATTGCGAGGCCGATTGCTCTTTGAGGAATAACGCGCGTTTGTACGTCTCATTGTCGCGGGCGCCCGTAATCTGCGCCGCGAGTCGCGCCGCTTGTTTCAAGGGCAACTCGGCCAATAGCGCGATCAACACCTTGTCCAGCCGTGACTTCGCCTCCAAGTCGCCGTCGCTGGATTCGGCTTGCGCTGCGCCGCCGATAATCAGAACGATTTCGCCGCGCGAGAAATCCGCATCGGTGCTGGATTTCTCGAGCAATTCGCTCAATGAGCCGCGGTAAGTCGTCTCGTGCAGCTTGGTTGCTTCACGCACCACCGTCGCAGCGCGCGTTTCGCCGAAAGCCGTCACGCAATCCTCCAGCGTCTCGCGCACGCGGTGCGGCGATTCGTAGATCACCAACGTGCGCGGCTCTGTTTCGAGCGATTTCAAACGCTGCTTGCGCGCCGCGCCGCGCGCCGGCAGAAATCCTTCGAAGCAAAATCGATCCGTCGGCAACGCGCCGATCGACAGCGCCGCGATCGCCGCGCAGGGCCCCGGTATGGCCACGACGTTCATGCCCGCGGCCGCAACCGCGCGCACCAGCTCGAAACCAGGATCGCTGATGGCCGGCGTGCCCGCATCGCTCACCAGTGCGACCGACTTGCCCTCGCGCAGCAATGCAATTATTTCAACCGTACGCGCACCTTCGTTGTGCTCATGCAGCGACAGTTGCGGTGTGCTGACCTGAAAATGCTTGAGCAGAATTCCCGTGTGGCGCGTGTCCTCCGCCGCGATCAGATCGCAATCTTTCAGCGTCGCAGCTGCGCGGGGGCTCAAATCGCTTAAATTGCCGATCGGCGTGGCGACTACATAAAGCGTCCCCGCCGCCGGCAGCCCTCTCGGCGTGTTTGTCACTATAATCAGCCTGGATTCAAAGATTCAGGAGCGGAAGGGTATGGCAGTGATCTCTCGGCGTCCACGGCTGGCGCAAATTGCGGTACTCGCGCTGGCGTTGATCGCGGCTGCCTGCAGCCTCATCAAGCCCAGCGAAACGACTCTGGATAAGCAAGAGCACGCAGCGCGCCTCGTGCGTGACGGCAAGCACGCGGAAGCAGCACAGCTGTACGCCGATCTGGCGGTGCAATTGCCGGCCGAGAGCGACAACTACCAACTATTGAGCGCCGAGCAATGGGTCGCGGGGGGAAATATCGCCGCCGCCAAGCAGGCGCTGGCGCAAGTTTCGCCGGAGGCACGCACCAAACTCGCCACTCCGCGTGCACTCGTTGCCGCTGAAATTGCCTATGCTGAAAATGACCCTGCGCGCGCCATTCGTGAGCTCGATCAGATTCCTGTGCCCACGTCACCGGAACAAGCACAGAACTACTATTGGATTCGTGGCCGCAGCGCATTCCTCACCGGCCATCCGCTCGAGGGTGTGCGCGCACTCGTTGAGCGCGAACGTCATATCAGCGATCCCGCCGCGCTGCGCGCGAATCGGGACGAACTGTTGAGCCGGGTCCGCACGGCCGCCGAACGCGGCGCACCGATGAAGGCGCCGCCGAAGACTGATCCTGTCGTCGTGGGCTGGCTGGAGTTGGGGCCCGTCGCCGTGGAGGTGGAACGCAATCCCGCGCGCGCGGCCGCCGCGCTGGACGCATGGAAGCGCCAGTTTCCACAGCATCCCGCGAATATCAGCGTGCTCTCCGCCGCGCAAACGCAAATTGCCGTGGCCACGGAATATCCCACTCAAATCGCGCTGTTGCTGCCGCTGTCGGGGCGCGCCGAAGCGTTTGGCGTCGCGGTACGGGATGGCTTCATCGCGGCCTACCTGCAGCAAAACGCCGCCAGCCGTCCGCACCTGAAGATTTACGATGTGGCCGCTGAATCCGTCGCCAGCGCCTACAACCGCGCCATCGCAGACGGCGCCGGCTTCGTCGTGGGCCCGCTGTTCAAGGATGAGGTGGCAGCGGTCGCGCCGGTCACGGGCGGCCGCACGCCGGTGCTGGCGTTGAATTTCCTCGGCGAGACCGTCTCGCCGCCCAAGAACTTCTATCAATTTGCGCTCTTGCCGGAGGACGAGGCGCGCATGGTGGCGCGCCGCATGGTCGCCGACGGTCGCCTCAACGGCGTGGCAATCGTGCCCTCGGGCGAATGGGGCACGCGTGTCGCCGCGGCGTTCGCCGAGGAACTGAAAAGCCTCGGCGGCAATGTGCTCGACAGTGGGCGCTATGACCCTACACAAGTAGATTTCTCCGACGTCATCAAAACGGTCATGCAACTGAAGGCCACCCGGGTCGAAAAAGGAGAGAAGCCCGAACCGCCGACCCATCGCAGCGATGCTGCCTTCATTTTCGTGGCCGCGAGCACCGCCGGCACGGCACGCCTCATCCTGCCGCAGCTGAAATACAATTATTCCGGCGACGTGCCCGTGTACTCGACCTCGGACAGTTTCGAACCGGATGCCAACGCCAACTCGGACATCGATGGCATGCTGTTTCCAGATATGCCGTGGATGATTTCCAACGACCCGGCCACGACCCAGATCCGCGATAGCGTGCGTGCCGCGTGGCCGGCTCGCACCGCGCGGCGTGACCGCCTGTACGCCTTCGGATTCGACGCCTATCGGCTGGTGCCCGGCCTGCGCACGAGCACTCCCGCGGCTTTGAGCAACATTGCCGGCGTGACCGGAAAATTGCATCTCGATCAGCAGAACAAGATTCGTCGCGATCTTGATTGGGCGCAAATAAGAAGTGGCGCGCCCTTTGTTTTGTAGGATGCGAGCAGCGGTATTCGGTGCATGCGCGGCCTTTTGCTGCGCCATGCTGAGCGCCGCACCCGCGATCGCCGCGCCACCTAAAGCGTCCGTGTCCGCGCCCGCGTCCGCGTCCGCCGGTGCACCGCCGGCCGCCGATCTCATCATTCACAACGCGCATATATGGACTGTGAATCCCAAGCAGCCCGAGGCCGAAGCGCTCGCCGTGCTGAATGGCCGTTTTGTTGCGGTGGGCAGTGAGGCCGCTGTCATGCATTGGCAAGGACCGCGTACCCTCATCGTCGATGCCAAGGGTGAGCGGCTCTTGCCGGGATTCAACGACGCCCATGTGCATTTCTCGGACGGCGGCGCCTCATTGAGCTCGGTACAGCTCGTGAATGTCACCAGCCTCAAGGAGTTCGTGCAGCGAATCGCCGATTATGCCGCGCATGCACCCAAGGGCGAATGGATTCGAAATGGCGAATGGGACGAGACCAAATGGTCGCCCGCAAGATTGCCGACGCGCCAGGATATCGACGCGGTCACGCCGGACAATCCGGTGGCGATCGATCGCTACGACGGCCACATGCTCCTCGCCAATTCAAAGGCATTGGCGTTGGCCGGCATCAATGCCAAGACCCCGGATCCTCCCGGCGGCGTCATCGTGCGCGACGCGACCGGCCAGCCGACCGGCGCTCTAAAGGACGCCGCCACCGAGCTGCTGCAGAAAGCGGAACCGCCGCTGAATCGCGCAGAGCGTCAGCGGGCCATCGGCAGCGCCCTGCGCGAAGCGGCGATGCGCGGCGTGACCAGCGTGCAGGACATGTCCTTGGATTACGGAGATCTCGCGGTGTATTCGCAGCTCAAGGCCGATGACAAGCTCACGGTGCGGGTGTATGGCGCTCCGCTCATAGCGACGGTCGACGACCAAGCGAGACTCGGGATCGGGCATGCGTTCGGCAGTCCGTCCTTGCGCATTGGCGCGCTCAAAATGTTCGCGGATGGCTCCTTAGGTTCACGCACCGCGTACTTCGCAGAGCCCTACACCGATGAGCCGGGGAATCGCGGCCTGCTGTTCTCGGATATGCTGCCGCTGATCAAGGCCGGCGAGAGATTGATGCGTGCTGATGCGACCAACTTGCAGGTTTGCACCCACGCCATCGGCGATGCCGCCATCACGACCGCGCTGGACCTATATCAAGCCGTGGATAAAAACGACGGGCCCAAAGATCGACGCTGGCGCATCGAGCATGCTCAGCACATGGCCGCGGCCGACTTCGACCGTTTCGCGCAACTGCATGTCATTGCCTCGGTGCAGCCCTACCAGGCCATCGACGACGGTCGGTGGGCCGAGGCGCGCATCGGACATGATCGCGCCAGCCGGACGTACGCATTTAGAACCTTCATGCAGCATGGCGTGCGGATGGCCTTCGGCACGGATTGGCCGGTGGCCCCGCTCGATCCGATGTTGACGCTGTATGCAGCCGTAACGCGCGCGACCCTCGATGGAAAGTACCCTGACGGCTGGTTTCCTGAACAAAAGCTCTCCATTCAAGAAGCCATCGCCGCTTATACGATGGGGTCCGCGTATGCGGAATTCCAGGAGCACGAGAAAGGGTCGATCGAGCCCGGCAAGCTTGCCGACATGGTGCTTTTGAGCCAGGACGTGCTCAAGATTGCGCCGGCCGCCATTCGCGACACGCATGTGCTGAAAACCTTTCTTGGCGGCGTCGAAATTTACGATTCTGCGACGGCTCGGCCGGCGCGGCCCTAAGCTATCATTTGGCCTCAACTTCCCGAGAGACATCGAATGCGCATTCAATTCAACTTAGCTGCGTGGCTGCTGCTAGCAAGTATTTGCCTAGGGTTGGCGGTCGCGCCGGCCAAAGCCGCCGACGGTGATCAATATCTCGGCACCTGGTCCGGAACCTGGGCGGGCGCCGACGGCTCATCGGGGCATTTCCAGCTCAACCTCGAACGCGGCGCCGACGGCAATCTGACCGGGTCCATCGCGGTCACTCAGGACGGCGGCGGCGGTTCCGACTACACCTCAAAATTGAAAAAAGCCGCCTTCGTAGGCGATAAGTTCACGGCGGCTTATGAGCCGCCGGATGGGCAGTCGGAGATCAACATGAAGGGCAACTTCGGTTCGAAAGGCGGCGATGGCGAGTGGTCACTGGGCGGGAAGAATCAACCGTCGAGTCCCGCCGTGGCATCGGGCACCTGGAAAATCGCGAAGCCATAACTGCGCGAACAGACAGGATATTCCGGCTGAGTGATGATCGGCGCAGCGGCATGATGCCGCATGAACGATGTGCGCAGGCTGCGCGGCGTGGCTGCCGAGGAACTGGCGGCGCAATACCTTAAGGTGCGCGGCCTTAAAGTTCTCGCACGCAATCTGCGCTGCAAGGCCGGCGAGATCGATCTGGTGTGCCTTGATGCGGGCGTGCTGGCCATCGTTGAGGTCCGCCAGCGCGGCAGCGCCGAGTTCGGCGGCGCCGCCGCTTCAGTCACCTATGCCAAGCAGCTCAAGATCATGCGCGCGGCTCAATTTTTTCTGCGGCGTGAAAAGCGTTGGAGAAATTTCCCCATGCGCTTCGACGTGCTGGCGATCGAGGGATTGCCGCAAGGCGCGCATCGTGTCGACTGGGTCAAGGACGCTTTTCGCGGTGTTTGAAGCTTCGCGACGGTCGCGTTCTATTTCACCACCTGTAACTTCGGCCGCTTGGGCGCCGCGGCGCTCGCTTTGCCGCTGCCGGGCGTGGCCGGCGGGCTATCGGTAGGATCGGGATCCGCATCGCCCTCGGGAAAAATCATGCCCTGCCCGGTCTCACGGGCGTAAATGCCAAGAATTGCGCGCACCGGAACTTGCACGGCGAAACCCACTCCGCCAAAGCGAGCCTCGAAGCTGACGAAATCATTGCCCAGCTTCAACATCTGGGTCGCGGAGAAGCTGACGTTGAGGACAATCTTGCCGTCCTTCACGTACTGCCGCGGGACGGTAACGCCTTCAGCGGCGGCATCCACGACGATGTGCGGCGTCTCGCCGCTGTCGGATATCCACTCGTGCAAAGCACGCAGCAGGTACGGGCGCCGCGGTTTCAATGGCGCATCTCCCTTTCCACATCTGTCAGGCAGGCCCGGAAGGTGGAGCGCGCAAAAATGGCATTCATGTACTTCGTGATGGGCTGTGCCTGGGCCGGAAGCTCGATGCCGTATACGCGCAGACGCCACAGGATGGGCGCAATGCTCGCGTCCACCAGCGAAAATTCATCGCTCAAGAAAAACGGCTTGGCTTTGAACACTTCCGCGCTCGCGCAAATCGCCTCCCCCAACACCTTGCGGCTGTGTTCCGCGGTCTTGCTGGTCGGATCGAGTTCGATGTCGCGCGCCAGGGCATACCAGTCGCGCTCGACCCGATATAGGGCCACACGAAATTGAGCACGGGTCACCGGATCGATGGGCATCAGCGGCGGATGCGGAAATCGCTCATCGAGGTACTCAATGATGACGCGCGAGTCGTACAGCACCAGGTCGCGGTCCACCAGCGTGGGCACGCTGTGATACGGATTCAGGTCGATCAGATCCTCGGGTAGGGCCTGCGGGTCGACATTCACCAATTCGATGGCAATGCCTTTCTCGGCCAGAACCAGGCGTGTCCGATGACTCCACGGGTCAGCCGGTGCTGAAAATAGGGTCATCACCGAACGACGTGCCACTAAGCGGACCTCCTAGCGATTTCAACGGGACGACGCCCGCTCAAAGTCAGTGGACGTCCTTCCAATATTCTTTCTTCAGCAAGTACGAAAATACAAAGAACACCAACAAGAACAGCACCACAAAGATGCCCATTGACTCGCGTTTCGCCTTGATGGGTTCGGCGGCATAGTCCAAGAAATTGACGATGTCCCGAACGTATTGATCATACTCCTCCGGCTTCATGGAACCCGGGATCATTGGCTCGACGCCCGCCAGGACCATTTTGGCGTTGCCGTTGGGGTCTTTTTCGTTTTTATACGCGGGCTTTTGCAACCCCTGGCGGTAGTACAGGACGTGCGGCATCGCCGTGCCGGGCAGGTATAAATTATTTACGCCCCAAGGCCGCGTCTTGTCGGCGTAAAAGCCGTGCAAATACGAATATAAATAATTGGTGCCGCGCTCGCGGGCCATCAAGGTCAAATCCGGGGGTTGTTTGCCGAACCAGTCCGCCGAATCCGCGGCCATGCCGGTGGTGATTTCCTCAAACGGCTTGGCGCCGTTGAATATCAAATTATTGGCAAGCTCCGTTTCCGGGATTTTCAGATCCGTCGCCAGCCGGTTGTAGCGCAGGTATTTGAGCGAATGGCACCCCGAGCAGTCGTTCATGAAGTTGCGCGCCCCGCGCTGCAGGGACTCTATGCTCTTGATATCCGTGCCCGCTTCCATGAGCGGAATTTCCCCTTCTTCGGCCAACGCGGTGCCGGCGCAGAGAAGTCCAAAGGCGATTAAAACGCTGGCTTTAAGCATGTTCCGTAACCCTTTCCGGCACCGGCTTCACCTTGTCGAATTTCGTGTACCAGGGCATCAGCAAAAAGAACGCAAAATAAACGGCGGTGCAAATCCGCGCCAGAATCGGATAAATGCCCGACGGCGGTTTCATGCCGCACACCGCCAAGCAGACGAATGCCACCGAAAACAGCGCCAGCATCACCTTGTAGATAGGACCTTTGTAGCGGATCGAGCGCACCGGCGATCGATCGAGCCAGGGCACGAAAAACAGCACGAAGACCGCGGCGCCCATCACCATCACTCCCCACACCTGCGTGCCGAAAGCCGACGGAATCGCGCGCAACATGGCGTAGAACGGCGTGAAATACCACACCGGCGTGATATCGGGCGGGGTTTGCAGGGGATTGGCCCCCTCGAAATTCGGCGATTCGAGAAATAAGCCGAAGAAATTCGGCGCGAAGAAAATCACCGCCGCAAAGATGATCAAAAATCCGGCCGCCCCCATCAAGTCCTTGACGGTGTAATACGGGTGAAAGGGCACACCGTCCAGGGGATGCCCTTCGGCGTCCTTGTACTTCTTGATGTCGATCCCATCCGGATTGTTGGAACCCACCTCGTGCAGCGCCATGATGTGCGCGATAACCAAGAAAACCAGCGCCAGAGGCAGCGCCGCCACATGCAGGGCGAAAAACCGATTCAAGGTGGGGTCCGCAATGTTGTAGTCGCCGCGAATCCATTCAACCAGGGTGCTGCCGACGACCGGCAGGCTGCTGAACAGCGACACGATAACCTGGGCTCCCCAAAAGCTCATGTTGCCCCAGGGCAGCACGTACCCCATGAAGGCTTCAGCCATGAGCAATAAGAAGATCAAACAGCCGAAGATCCAAACGAGCTCGCGCGGCTTGCGATGCGAGCCGTACAACAGAGCGCGAAACATGTGCAGGTAGACCACGATGAAGAACGCCGACGCACCGGTGGTGTGCATGTAGCGGATCAGCCAGCCCCACTCGACATCGCGCATGATGTATTCGATGGACGCGAATGCCTCGGCCGCCGACGGCTTGTAGCTCATCGTAAGGAAAATACCGGTCACGATTTGATTGGCGAGCACCAGCAGCGACAGCGCGCCGAAGAAATACCAGAAATTGAAATTCTTCGGCGCGTAGTACTCGGCGACATGATCGTTCCACAATTTCGTCAGCGGAAAGCGCTGATCGATCCAGCCAATCAATCCTTTGCCGGTGCCGGCGGTCTGGGGTGCTGCGGCCATCGCTTACCTCTTGCTTTACGAAACGGGTTTGGAAGCGTCGTCGACGCCGATGACAATGCGCGTATTCGCACCGATTGCGTACGGCGGCACGGTCAAGTTCTTCGGCGCCGGCATGCTTTTGAACACGCGGCCCGACAAATCGTATTTCGAACCGTGGCAGGGGCAATAGAAGCCTCCGGGCCAGTTCGCACCCAGGTCCGCACCGGCAACTTGGAATGAATCGTTCGGCAAGAAGGCGCCCAACGGCGAGCATCCCAGGTGCGTGCAGACCGCGAGTCCCACCCAGTACTCCGGATTTCGCGCGCGCACCGCACCGGTCGATTTAATATAGTCCGGCTGCAGCGAGTCCTCGGACTTCGGATCCGCCAGCATGTCATCGTGGCCGCCCAATTGATCGACCACCGCCTTGACGCGGCGTACGACGAACACCGCCTGTCCGCGCCACACGACTTTCAACATTTGTCCGGCTTCGAGTTTCGATGCATCGACTTCGACCGGCGCACCCAAAGCTCTGGCGCGGGCACTCGGGTTCCATGACGCGATAAAGGGAATTGCCGCAAATGCGGCGCCGATCACGCCGGTGCCCACCGTAGCTGCCGTCAGCAAGCGGCGACGGCTGTGGTCTACGTCTTCACTCATGCGATCGCCCTCGAAAATAGTTGACAAATCTTCACGCAAACCCCTATGGCGGCAGTGTTTCCCAAAGAATATTGGGAGCGCATTATACACAGTTACGTGGGCACCCCTTAAGGCCCGAGGACGGATATTAATTGCAGAACACTCGCGTCCTCGTGGGTTTTTTGGTCAGGGCGGTCGTAGTCGGCCTGGCCGTGGCATTTCTAGTGGTTTGGTGGAATCCGACGCTGTTGGGAGCGCGCACCGCCGCTACGTCGCCGCCCTCCGCGAGCACTTCCCCTGCGAGCACCGCTGCCGCAAGCATTTCCCCGGCGCCGCCGAGCGCCTTGCCCGCCGCGCCGGTGGTCATGCAGAGTTTTGCCGACTCCGTGGCGCGCGCGGCGCCGGCCGTGGTCAATATTTACACGGCGCGCGTGGTTCGGGAGCGCACTCAATCGGCCCCCTTGAATCAACTGTTCGGCGACTACTGGCCGACCTATCGTCAGCGCGTGGAACGCAGCTTGGGCTCCGGCGTGATCGTCGATGCGATGGGCACCATTGTAACCAATCAGCATGTCATCGCCGGCGCCGATTCGATCAGGGTGCAGCTGGCGGATGGACGCATCGCCGATGCCACTATCGTCGGACAAGACCCTGACACGGACCTGGCGATCCTCGATCTCGAGATCGGCAACCTGCCCATCATGCCGCTGGGCCGGTCCGATACCTTGCGGGTCGGCGATATCGTGCTCGCCATCGGCAACCCCTATGGCGTGGGTCAGACCGTAACTCAGGGTATCGTCAGCGCCACAGGCCGCGGTCAGTTGGGGCTGGCGACTTTTGAAAATTTCATTCAAACCGACGCGGCCATCAATCTCGGCAACTCCGGCGGCGCACTCATCGACGCGCATGGCGATCTGGTCGGCATAAATACGGCGGTGCTCAATCGAGCGTATGGCGGCCCGGAGGGCATAGGCTTTGCAATTCCCGTCAATCTGGTGCGCGGTGTGATGGAACAAATACTCCTGAACGGCCACGTCGTGCGCGGCTGGCTCGGATTCGTGCCGCAGGACTTGAGCGAAGAGCAGTCCGCGCAGATCGGCACAGCGGGCGGCGGCGTCACCGTCGTGAACATCATCGTCAAGAGCCAGGCCTACGAGGCCGGCGTGCGGCCGGGCGATCTGATTACCGGTTTGGGGGGCGAAGCTGTGCACAACGCACAGGATCTGGTGGCGCGCGTCTCCTCCCTTAAACCCGGCGCTCAGGTGGAACTCGAGGGCCGTCATCAGCGGCAAAGTTACAAGCTCAATTTGACGGTGCTGGAGCGCCCTACCCGGCCCATCCAACACTGAGGCTCGGGGGCCTTAGGGCGTGCGCCGGATTTTCGCTCCGAGTTGCTGCAGTTTTTCTTCGATCGCAGCATAGCCGCGATCGATGTGATAGATGCGCTCGATATCGGTGCGGCCGTCGGCCACCAGCGCGGCGAGCACCAGGCTTGCTGAAGCGCGCAAATCCGTCGCCATCACGGGTGCCGCAGTCAGGCGTTCGACGCCCTTGATGATGGCGGTGTTGCCCTCTAAGCGGATTTCCGCGCCCATGCGCCGCATTTCCAGCATGTGCATGAAGCGGTTCTCGAAAATCGTTTCGATGATGGTGCCGACGCCGTTGGCCACCGTGTTGAGCGCGGCGAACTGCGCCTGCATGTCGGTGGGAAATGCAGGATACGGCGCGGTTCGTATGTCGATGGCCGTGGGCCTTTTCCCCCGCATGTCGACTTCGATCCACGAGTCGCCCACCTCCACGCTGGCGCCGGCCTCCTTGAGCTTGTCGATGACGGCATCCACATGATCCGGCCGCGTATTTTTTACACGGATGTGGCCGCCGGTGATCGCGCCGGCCACAAGATAGGTGCCCGTTTCAATGCGATCCGGCAGTACTTCGTAGGCGGTGCCGCTCAAGCGCTTCACGCCCTGGATGACAATTCGGTCGGTGCCCGCGCCCTTGATCTTGGCGCCCATGGCAATCAGGAAATTCGCCAGATCAACCACCTCGGGCTCGCGCGCGGCATTCTCGAGGACCGTCTCGCCCTCAGCCAAGGTCGCCGCCATCATGAGATTTTCCGTGCCGGTCACCGTGACGGTCTCCAGTACCAGGCGCGCGCCTTTTAGCTTCGCGGCACGCGCCTTGATGTAGCCGTTCTCGATGTGAATGTCGGCGCCCATGGCCTGCAGCCCAGCCACGTGAATGTTGACCGGACGCGCGCCGATCGCACAGCCGCCGGGCAGGGACACATCCGCCGCGCCGAAGCGCGCCAGCAAAGGTCCCAAGACCAATATGGAAGCACGCATGGTCTTCACGAGTTGATAGGGTGCGAAATATTCCTTGATCGTCGAGGCGTCGACTTCGATGCGCATCTTTTCATCGATGGTCACCGACACGCCCATGCGCCCGAGCAGTTCAATCATGGTCGTGACGTCCTGCAGATGCGGCACGTTCGACACTGTCACCGGGCCGTCGGCCAGCAAGCAGCCGGCGAGGATGGGCAGCGTCGCATTCTTGGCGCCGGAGATGCGGATCTCGCCTTCGAGTGCGATCCCGCCGTGAATTTGGAGTTTATCCACGGCCCTGCCTTGCGTACTCGTCCGGCGTGAACACCTGCAGCGCGAGGGCGTGAATCTCCCTGCCCACTGCCGCGCCGAGCGTCGAATACACCATTTGATGGCGCTGAATCGGCTTCTTGCCGACGAACGCGGGCGCAACGACCACGGCCTCAAAGTGCACATTGTCCTCGCTGGTCACCATGGCGTGACTGCCGCCCAAACCATCCTCAATCAATTGCGCTACCTGTTGTGGATTCATGCCGTCTCCTAAAAATTCGCACAAGCTTACCTGTATTATCCACAGATGAATTCCGACTACACCGACGAGGACCTCGTCGAGCTCGGCCGCCAGGCGCTGAACGTCGAAATCGAAGGTCTAAGGGCACAGTTGCCCCGTCTCGGGACGGATTTTGCACGCGCCTGCCGGATTTGTCTTAACTGCCGGGGCCGTATCGTGGTGACAGGTATGGGCAAGTCAGGCCATATCGGCGGGAAAATCGCCGCCACCCTCGCCAGCACCGGCACCCCGGCGTTTTTCGTGCATCCGGGCGAGGCCAGCCACGGCGATGTCGGGATGATCACACGCGACGATGCTGTGCTGGCGCTGTCGAATTCCGGCGAAACGGCTGAAATTCTCACCATACTGCCCGTGATCAAGCGGCTCGGCGTTCCCTTGATTGCCTTTACGGGAAATTCGGACTCCGTGCTGGCGCGCATCGCCACCGTGCATTTGGATATCCGCGTGCCGGCCGAGGCGTGTCCCTTGAACCTCGCCCCGACGGCCAGCACCACGGCGGCGCTGGCCGTCGGCGATGCGCTGGCGGTCGCGCTGTTGAAGGCACGCGGTTTCACTGAAGAGGACTTCGCGCGTTCGCATCCGGCCGGTGCCTTGGGCCGCCGCCTTCTGTATGTGAAGGACGTGATGCGCACCGGCAAGCAGATACCGACCGTGCACGCCGACACGACGCTCGCTGAAGGGTTGCTGGAAGTCACGTCCAAAGGTCTCGGCATGACCGCGATCGTCGATGACTCGATGCGCGTGCTCGGCGTGTTCACGGATGGCGATCTGCGCCGCGCGCTTGATCGCGCGGCCGACTTGCGCGCCACGCGCATGGATCAAGTCATGACCTTGGGACCCAAGTCCGTGCTTCCTTCGACGCTCGCTGCGGAAGCCGTGCATCTGATGGAAACGCACCGTATTACTTCACTGATCGTGCTCGATGATCAGAGTCGTCTGGTCGGCGCGCTCAACGTGCACGATCTTTTGCGCGCGGGCGTGTTTTGAAAGCGCGCACTGCCGCGCCGCTTGCGAAGATCCAGCTGCTGATCTTGGATGTCGATGGCGTGCTGACTGACGGGCGGCTGTACTTCGGCGCCAAAGGCGAAGCACTCAAGGTATTTCACGTGCGCGACGGCCATGGCATCAAGCTGCTCATGTCCGCCGGCGTGCAGGTGGCGGCCTTCAGTGGCCGGCGCTCCGCGGCGGCGGCGGCGCGCCTGCGCGAACTGCGCGTGCCCACCGTGGTCCAAGGGTGCACAGACAAGTTGCTGGCACTGCATAAGTTGACGAAGCGTCTTAAGGTCGACCCTTTGAATTGCGCGTGCATCGTCGATGACACGCCCGATCTGCCGCTGATGTCCGCGGTAGGCCTTGCCGCGGCGGTTGCGGATGCCCATCCGGTCGTGTTGTCGGCCGCACACTGGGTCGCACGCTCGCCGGGCGGCTCGGGCGCCGTGCGCGAACTGTGCGACGCCATTTTGCGCGCCCGCGCCGGGAGCGCTTGATGTTTTTTCGTGTCTTCACCGTGCTAGCGGTCGCCGCTTTGGTGATCATCACCTGGATATCGAGTTCACCCAGCCACCGCCCCAAAGACCTGGGCGGCGCCAAGCAAGCGGATTTGCCGGGCTATTATTTAAAGAACGCCATTCTGACGGACTACGATGCGTCGGGCGCGCCCAGCATTCGCATCGAGGCCGAGCGCATCGATCAAATTGATCATGGCACCGAAGTGTCGCTGTACAACGTGCGCGTGAACTATGACGCACCCGGAGGGCAGACCTGGGTGCTGTTCGGCGACACCGCCCACGTGCAACCCGGCGGCAAGATCATCGATGTTGCCGGCAATGTGCGGTTGCAGGGCGAGAATCCCGGCACCCCGGGCACCGCGGTGATCCGCACCGACCTGTTGAGCTACAACGTTCCCGAAGCCATTGCCAGCACCAAGAGCGACGTACGCATCGACTACGGCGGACACATTCTCACCGCGCGCGGACTGAGTGCGAATTTAAAAGAGCGCACGATGCGCCTAGAATCGAGGGTCAATGGCCGTTTCCTCCCCCGGTAAACTCCTGGCGCTCGCCGCGCTGCTCGCGCCGCTGGCACAGGCAAACGCCGCCGCCGTCGCGCGCGATCGCCAGGCCGATATATTGCTCGACTCCCAGTCGGTATCGATCGATCTGAAAACCAACAGCGCGGTCTTCACCAAGATTCGCATCTCGCAGGGAGGCATGTCGATTACCGCCGATCAAGGTCAAGCCAACGAACAGCGCTCCACGGATTTGTATTTCGAGAACAATGTTTGGAATTTTCGCGGCAACGTCAAAATCACGGTTGAACAAGGGCAGCTGTTCTCGGACGACGCGCAGATCACCTTCGTCAACAACGTGCTGAGCAAGGCCGTCGTCAACGGCAAACCCGCCTCCTTCGAACAAACCGTCACGAAGACCGGAAAGCCGGCCAAAGGCCATGCGGAGACCATCGACTATGATGCGGCCAAACACCTGGTGAGGTTCTTGAAGAACGCTTATGTGACCAACGGCGATCATGAGATGCTCGGGCAGTCAGTGAAGTACGACATCCTCGGACAAAAAGTCATCGCTGACGAAGCTGAACAGAATTCGCAGCGCGTCCACATCATCATCACGCCGCCGCCGCCGAAAACGGCGCAACCCAAGTCCAATCCATGAGCGTATTGCGGGCGCTGGACCTCGCCAAAAGCTACAAATCACGGCAGGTGCTGCGGGATTTGTCCTTGGAGGTCGAAAGCGGAGAGGTCGTCGGGTTGTTGGGGCCCAACGGCGCCGGCAAGACCACGGCTTTTTATATGATTGTCGGGCTTACGCGATGCGAGCATGGCGAGATTTTCTTGGACAATAAGGATATCAGCCGCCTGCCAATGCACCGCCGCGCGCAATTGGGCCTGGGGTATTTACCTCAAGAACCCTCGGTTTTCCGCAAACTGTCCGTCGCCGACAACATCATGGCCATCCTGGAGACCCGGCCCGGGCTCGATGACGCCGGCCGTACCGCCCGCCTGAAGGAACTGCTGGGCGAGCTGCATATCGGCCATGTGCGCGACAGCCTGGGAATGAGTCTCTCCGGAGGGGAGCGCCGCCGGGTCGAAATCGCCCGTGCATTGGCTGCCGACCCCCAGTTTATGCTTCTGGATGAACCGTTTGCCGGGGTCGATCCGCTCTCCGTCGCCGATATCCAACGAATAATCAAGCACTTGTCCGACAAGGGCATCGGCGTCTTGATTACGGATCATAATGTGCGGGAGACCTTGGGTATTTGCGCCAGAGCCTATATCGTCAGTCAAGGCAGCGTCCTCGCCTCTGGATCTGCGGACCAGATTCTTGCCAACCCGCAGGTGCGTGAGGTGTACTTGGGCCA
>Ga0210387_10001961_pt1 | contig 15582 bp, 17 predicted proteins | sample IncBWC7OmetaG_FD_160108 | JGI IMG/M metagenome (GOLD analysis project Ga0210387, IMG submission 160108) | Forest soil microbial communities from Barre Woods Harvard Forest LTER site, Petersham, Massachusetts, United States - Inc-BW-C-7-O ...
CTTCCATCGGCGAGTGAAGACGCGGTTTATGACCGTCGTAACCACGCATCGCAAGGCGCGTGCACGCCGTGGTCATGCACTTGCTCCGCACTTTGTCTGCGTGGCCCTTGGGCGCTGAGAGCGGTGGACAACACCGTCCTGTCTCGGCCCCTTCCTGTCCTCGAGTCAAGCCCTTCCGCGACGGCGGCTGGGATCGACCAGCTTGCCAGTTCCGACTTCAACAGCGTCTACTGGTGGCCTGTGCGCGTGGCCTATCGCACGCGCAAGTTCAGTCCTGCGCTGGCGTTTGCGCTGTGTTTGGCGGTCCTCGCCGCTGCGTTCAGCGCGCTTGTCGTCTCGTATCGAAGACTGCCGCGCGACTCACTAGCGGCGAGCGCGCCACGCCTTGGCTAGGACGGTTTGCGGCAGAGAACCTGATACTGCGCGCCTAGCGGGAGCCGCGCGAGCGGGGCCTCGAGTGGGCGAAGCGCACTCAGGACCTTCGGGAAAACGAACAGAAAGTGAGTGCTCAAGACCTCGAGCCCCTCAGCGCGAAGTAAGCGACGCGCTTCGGACGCGGATACTAGGATCGCGTCGCGGTCGAATGGGATGCGACTCATGACGATTCGCGTGCCGGGATTCCACGGATTGTTTTCCCAAAACGAGAACAACCCACCGATCCGGAGCGAATCCCGAATGTATCGAATTGCCCCCGATCGCTCGCTCGGCAGGATGTGGTGAAATACGCCGTTGCAGTACGCGATGTCGATGTCGGCCGAGGGCTGATAGTCGTCGATGCACCGAAAGGTCACGCCATCTGTGGCAGTGCGCTCAGCCACGGCAATGGTTTCGACAGATGTGTCCACTCCGACGACCGAGTTGGCACCCAACACAGTGCGCAAAAGCGGCGAAGCCGCGCCTGTGCCGCAGCCGTAGTCGAGCACTCGTTCCGGTCGGCTGCTTCGTGTGCAGCGTCGTAACCACTCGACCCGCCCGCGAGCAAAAAAATCCTTGGCTTCACCGGATAGCGAAATGCCCTGGTTCAGCGCGTGATCGTAGTCGCGGGCGAACTCGTCGAAATCAACGGGAGCGCCGCGGTTCGCGCCGGCGTTCATCGGCGCTGCATGCCCAGGATGCTGATCATGAAACTTCCGAGGATGGATTGCATTCCCAATGCAATCAGGGTCACCGCAGGAATGACTGTCCTCATGGTCTCCCCGTAGTCGAGGGGGCCGAACTGATTTTGGCGCCAGACATTGACGGCAAATAACAGCGCGACCAGGCCGACCAGGGTGGCCCCTGCGCCCAATATCAACCCCTTCTCGAGTGTAAAAATAGTGAAGAAACGGTCAACTCTCGGATCCGACGGCAGCAGCCGCTCGTTGATCGTGAACATCTTGGCGAACATCGCAAAGAGAATGGCCTGTTGTCCGACGAGAAGCGCCAAACTCGCGACCAACAATGTATGCGCGCCGAGGGTAGCTCCACGGATTTGAATCCCCGGCATGGCCAAGGCGTAGCCCACTAAGCCTAGAGCGAATAGCGCGAAGCCCGGCCACAAGAACAGCCAGCGTGGACTGCACATGAGAAAGAACCGCAGGGTTCGCCAGCCATCGCGGAACGTCTTCAAATGCGGTGCATGCGCCTTGCGTCCATCCGGATGGAGCGTGATCGGGACCTCGCCGATCTTCAAGCCGTAGCGGCTTGCCTTGATGATCATTTCGGTCGCAAATTCCATCCCGGTACAGCGCTGATCGAGCGTCAAGTAGCTGCGTTTGGTGAAACCGCGCATGCCACAATAAATGTCGTTGATGGGCGCACGGAACATCTGCCGGGCCATGATCGAGAACATCGGGTTGCCCCACCAGCGGTGCAAAAATGGCATGGCGCCCGGCAACACCGTTCCCCCGCCGGACGGCAACCGGCAGCCCTGCACGACTTCGAACCCCTGGCGGAGCTGGTGCACGAACTTCGGGATCTCGAGGAAGTCGTAACTGTCATCCGCGTCACCCATGATCACGTACCGCCCGCGCGCTGCGGCGATGCCTCCCATGAGGGCGCTGCCATAGCCCTTGGCCTGCACGTTCACTACGCGAGCCCCGAGTTTTTCTGCAATGGCTTGCGACCCGTCGGTACTCCCGTTGTCGGCAATCAGCACTTCCGCGTCGAGGCCAATGGACTCGATTGCGGTGAACGCTTTCGTGACGCAGGTCGCGATCGTGTCAGCCTCGTTCAGACAGGGCATGACGACGCTGAGCTCGCATTCGGGCGACGTAGACACGGGCTCCTCAACTAGACCAGACGCGAGGCCTTCGGTGAGCTGAAGCTCCGCGGACTGTGTCAGTAGAGCCATCGGATCCTCCAAGACGCAAACATTTCAAGCTGATCGCAATTTGATTGGTTAGCTTGTCGCGCAACTGAAGACAAGAGCAAATCCTCGAAAGCGCGCCTTGGGAATAACCTGCTTCCAACGCGACTGTCTTTGCTTGCCCGCTGTCCCGAGCACGCGCGACGGCGCTGTCGGACCGTTATGCGCCCGTTCGGCCGGAGCGGAGCGACAGAAACTGGCGTTCCCGGTGGAGTCGCTCCCTTAGCTCACCCGGCTCAGACTGACCGACTAACGCCTTTGCTGCGTACTTGCCGGTCGCCAAGGAGAGCCGGACAGCCATCGCCGCGTAGTAGGACAGGGCCTCGGCGCGAGAATGATTTTTCTTGAGATACGAAAGGTGACTGCGGAAGTGGATGAATGTCTTGTCCTTCATGAAGGGGCGCGCGGCCGAACCAACATGAATCATTTTAGCGCCGGGCCAATATCTCACCTTCCAGCCGGCTTTCTGTGCTCGAAAACACCAATCCATGTCCTCGTCGAAGATGAAAAATCGTTCATCCAGTTCTCCGACCTCCTCGTAACAGGAGCGGCGCATGAGGAGAAAACTGCCAACGACCCAATCAACGTCTTTCTCGGCACTGTAGTCGGGCGCGGCATTGACCCCTTGTTGCTTCGAAACCCCGAGCAGGGCTCGTACGTCGGCCCAAGGGTGGGGAAAATCGAAGAATGACGGTTGGTAGCTCCGGCCGGCGTCATTATTCAAATGGGTGATCCCAAGGGCGCCAACATCCGGGTGCTGGTCCATGTACTCGACCGCCATGCCGAGAGCGTTTTCGATCTGGATCGTGTCGTTGTTCAGCAAAATGATGTAGCGGCCGCGCGCGCGACGAACGCCTTGATTGTTCGCTTTGCTGAAGCCGCGATTGTCTGGGTTCGCGATAAAGCGAACCCAGGGGAAGCGCTCTGGCAGCACCGTCGTTGTCTGGTCCTTGGTAGTGCCGTTGTCGACGACGAACACCTCGTAGCTGATTCCGGCGGTAAATTTTTCGATCGACGCGAGCGCATCGGACGTCACGTCGAGGGCGTTCCACGTTACCAAAACAATCGAAAGATCTACGGCTTGCGCTGGCGCATCCGCCGAGGAAACCCGGGCATCCGGCGTCGTCATGGAACCGGCATGTAGCACAGGTGCGGCGCCTCCCACCACGGTTTACCGGCCCGGCAGAGCCTCGCTGCCCGTTCCCGCCCTCGCAAAAATGCCTCGACGCCCCTTAGATCTCCTTGGGTGAGCGTTTGGCCCGAAATTTTTTTGCGTGCGCAGTCGACGTGGTGCTGACTAGAATCAAGAAGACACATGAGCAGCGACGCGCGAGCGAGTCTCCATCTCGGCTCCGGGCAAAAGTACATGCCCGGTGCGACCAACGTAGACCTGACAGCGGGAACTAACCCGGATGTCGTACACGATCTCAACGTCCGCCCCTGGCCGTTCGCAACATCGTCTTTTGATGAAGTACACGCCTACGATGTCATCGAGCACCTCGACGACGTATTGAAGACAGTAGAGGAGATCCACCGAGTCGCGCGCCCTGGTGGGACCCTGAACGTGGTCGTGCCGCACTTCTCGAGTGATGGCGCATTCACCGATCCAACCCACCGCCACTACTTCGGGGCGCGAACGTTCGACTACATGACGGAAGGCCACTCGAACGCGTTTTACACTCACGCTCGGTTTCGCGTGCTCGATCGCCAGATCGTTTTCCGCCCCACGCTTGCAAACAAACTCGTGCATCGCATAGCGAATCGCCTCCCGGACGCCTACGAGCAACGATGGACGTGGATTTTCCCGGCTTGGTTTCTGTTCTTCCGACTCGAGGTCGTGAAGTGAAGGGCGCCGATGGCGGAGCTGTCGCGCCGAGGTGCTTCAGCTCCAGCCGTTTCGCCTGCAGACAGCGTCCCAAATGCACACGAGGCGTGCGCACCCCCTTTTCCGGTGATGCGCCCATCCGTGGACCGGTTACCAACCCCTCGAAGCCTCATTGCGAGAGAATTTGATGGGGCGTTCGCAGGCGAGCGTATCGGCGCGGAGGCTACCCTGAGCATCGCGAATGTCGCGTGGAGCGCGACTCAGCCGCCGACGACAGGGCCCACCGGGATAGGCCTGAGATCGGCGGCAAGCCGCTGCTGCACGAGACCCCGGGGCTACTGCAGCAGGCTCGCGACCGCTGCGCGGTAGATAGGTTCGAGCAACGCGTGCCCGGCCGCGTTCGGATGGATCTTGTCTTGGGCGTAGTAAGTGAGACTAGCGGAGTTACCCGCAGCGCCCATCCCCGGGATCGCGGCGACGTCGGCCAGTGCGTCCGCATAGGTCGCGTAGTTGGCAACAACATCGGCGTTGAATGCGGCGCGCGCGTTATCGAAGTTAGACTGTGCCGTAGGCGTCGTGAAATCGGACCGCGGGAGGACCGTGCACGCAACGGTCTTCCAACCGGTAGCCCGTGCCGACGCGAGTAGCCCGTAATAGCCATCTAGAACGTCCGAAAGAATGCTCCCGCCGTTCGCTACGCTCACTAGATCGTTCGTGCCCGCGGCCACGATCAGAACGTTCTTTGCGCGACTCGCGGAGTACCAGGGCAAGATGTCTTCGGAGTAAGAAGAATTCTTCACCATGGGAATGCCCCCGCCATTCACCGCGTCGTTCAGCAATTGAACATCCGGATAGGTATTAGCGAGATCACCCAACATGGTAAACGCCCAGCTTTGCGGTCCTGAGACTTGATCACCATTGGCGATTGAATCCCCAATGAGTGCAACGAGCGGCTCAGTGACGGGGAAAGCTGGGGGGATGGGCTGAGCAGTGAGCCAGGACATCAAACCGCTTTCTTCACTATCGGAGATTGCCCGATTGACGCCGACCACTTGAGACACGAAGCCGTAAATGTCGGAATTGGATGCGGAATCGTAACCCACAGTGAACTTCGAAGCGGACTCATGGGCAATCGGCGTCGTTGTTAGCGATACCGATTCGGATGAACGAAATCCGTTGACGTCGTACTGGACGTCAATATTGGTAGCTGTAAATCGCACGATCATCGTCACGTGCGTGCCTCGCTCGAACTTCCTCGTCAGGGCCACGACAGGACCGTGATTGAAATAGAGACCGACAGCCTGACCGCTGAAGAAGATGCCCATCGCTTGACTGCTGGTGCCGATCTGGCCCGTGAGGCCACCCTGCCCCGTGTTCGAATTCAAGGGGCAAAACGAAATCGCCAGTGTCGAATTATCGGTCTGAATGGTTCCCGCGGTGTCCGTGACGGTGTAACCGGTCGTGGTCGTGGATCCCGCTGGTCTAACCGGTCTAAAATTCAGCGCGCCAAGTGCCCGAATCGGTCGCTGGTCGGGACTCGGTGCCGTCCACGTACCGGTGAGCGGCGGCGTTTCCGGTAAGGTCCGAACCAACCCTGAGTCCGGAGGTGTAGGGAAGTTCGCATCTAGATCGGAGAAAGATTGGGCGTTGCCGTCGAACCAGAATGCGAGGTCCGGCACAACCGCGGGGCTGAGCAACGAGTCATCGCCCGCAGCACCGCCGGCTCCGGCGCTTTCCGCTCCCGCGGCTCCCGCGCCGGCAACGCCGGTGCTTCCCATGCCACCGGTCCCGGCGCTTTCCGCGCCAGCAACACCAGCTGTGCCGACCGCGCCAGCGTTGCCCTGTGTTCCGCTTGCACCGCCGCCCGCGTGGGTACCGCCTTCGGCGCTCGCACCGGCTGCTGCGTTACCACCGGTTCCGGAGCTTCCGCCAGCTCCGCCGCCGTCGCTACTTCCGCAGCTGAGCGCCAGCGCACAGGCGATTAACGCACACGGCAATAGGCCAATCCAGCGTTTGGTCATGTTGCTATTCTTTCATCCGAAGTTATTGCTAAGCCGCTAGTCACACGCGATACACGATTACGATGCCGAACGGCCACCTGGGCAGCGTCGGTACTGTCGAGGCCGTTGTCCCGACCGGCCCGCTATTGCCGCGCCTCCTTTTACCATCGATGCGCGCCTCCGACCGCCCATTTTCTGTGCCGCGCGTTCGGCCGTTCAGTCCGCCTAATTTCCACGTAGAAAGAGCCTTATCGCCACGTTTTGCAATGCTTTCCCGCAATCCGGAAAGCGTATGCTCGGCGGCTCGAGTGTTAACGGACGTCGGCGACTCGACCCGTCAGCGCTAAGCTGCGACAATTTTGACTCGCGCCCATACGGAGCACGCAAGCCAACCTCGAAGGAGTTGACGATCTCTGATGACGCGGTTCCCAAGATCAGCACCAGGATTTTTCTGCGCACAAATATTTTTTGATTGACTTTGCGTGACACGAAGGCGCCGAAAAGTCGCTCCGTGCGAACCAAGAGAGCCGCATTCATTCGCCTCTGTCGTCGACAATTGCCGTATGCACTGGGCTGCATCGTTTTCGCCCGGCGGCGCCGCGTGCGGCACTCGCATTCTCGTATCGAGGCGCAGCGAATAGGCAATAGGCAGTTGCGAATGGCCGCCAGCAAATGACGAAAAGAGCCGGGTTTTACCAATGCCTCAGCAGCACTCCGCCAGGGCATATGAGACCACGGATCCCGTGCGATCGAGCGTGTCACATCCAATATCGATTCTCGGAAGGGCGTTATTCTGAATTACTTTCTGCGTCGTGGGCGTGCGCGCTCGACGTTGCCTCGACTCCGTTGGCGGGTTGGCCGGGAAGCGATTCATGAAGATCCCGATCACTTTGTGATCCTATGTTTACTCGAAAAGTGCCGGGACGATCGCGCGCCGCCGCGACGCACGGCCCGTTGGATCACGCACGAAGCGGACGGCGCTCGAGCACCTCGCGCGTGTCAGCGCCAAACCAGCTCAAGGCGTCGCAAACGTCTCGTTGCAGGTGCGAGCGAGCAGCCAGCGCTCCGCTATTTGCACGCCCACGTCGCCCTCCGCTTTTTTAGATTGCTCGCTGATGCCGACCAACGCGACCTGCCGGAGAATCCCGCTCGAAGTTCGCCTTGGCCCTGAGGCCGATGGGCGGGACCGAGGCTTCGAGCGGTGCTGGTACCCGAAGGCGCGTTGGCGGCCGGGGGCCGCGCATTCGCATCGGCCATGGGTCGAAAACTGAAGCGCCTTCGTCGCGGAACGATTAAAACAAAAGACAAGTGCGCCCTCCAATAGTAAGCAGAAGTGAAGCGCTTAGCCAGACAGGACTTATTCTTAGCAAGGGCTCTCCATGAAAGTCTCGATTGCGCTGGCGACCTTCAATGGCGCTGCGTACCTAAGTGAGCAGCTCGACTCGATCAAGCGGCAGTCGCTTCAGCCCGCGGAGTTGATCATCAGTGATGACAGCTCATCGGACGATACCGTCGAGATTGCGCGGCGCTTTGCTCGTGAGGCCGGGTTCAAGGTGACCGTCGATGCTCACGAGAAGCTGGGAAACTACAACGCGAACTTCCTCCGGGCGATCAGTCAGTGCACGGGCGACATCGTCGTGCTCTGCGATCAGGACGATGTCTGGGCCAAGAACAAACTCGAGGCCGCCGTCCCAGAGTTTCGGGACGAGACGGTAATGGCGGTGGTGCATCGGATGCAGGTGGTCGATGAACACCTCCAACCGACCTCGCTGCTCTTGCCGCCAGCGTCCCTGTGCGGAAAGTTCACCGTGGCCAATTTGGACCCGTGGTTTGCGCCCGGCGGGATGCATCTTCTCTTCCGGCGTGCGCCAATCGCGCCTTGGCTGCTCGAGCCGCCGCCTCTGTCGAAATGGTTCAACGCGCCGGCGCCCTTCGACGAGTGGATTTTCTTCTTGGCAGCCTTACTGGGGAAGTGCGTGGTAATGCCCGAGGTGCTCGGAGTGTGGCGGCGCCATAGCACCTCGACGACCGGCAGCGCAGAAGCGACTAAGAAGGCCTTTTCACCGGCTTTCAAGTGGCAACTCGTGATGTCTTCGGGCGCCGCCGAATACGCCTATGCCGCGGAAGTAGCCCAATCGCGGGCGGAGCTGGCGGAGCGCGTTGCTCGAGAGAGCGCGAGGCCCGGGTCGAGCGCGGAGCAGGGGGCGATTTTGTATCGGCGAATTTCGCAGACCCTGCGGCGCCGGTCGCAACTCCACGAGGGTCGTTCCAGTCGCGTGGCGCGGCTGCTGATCCTTGCCGACATGGTGCGGAGACTGGACTATCGATGGCGAAGCTCGGGTGGCCTAGGAGCGAAGTCTCTGCTCAAGGACTCCTACGCCGTTGTACGAGGACCCAGAAACCCGCTGTCAGACTGAGACCAACGACCTGCGCCCAGCGAAAGTTCTGGGTCACCAACTCGCGGGGCGGGCATGAACCGAGTTTGAAACCCTGATCGGCTGAACCTGAAGGGAAGAGCGGCAATGAATTTTTCCGGGAATATCAAGGCCTGGGTCAGGAGTCACATCAGTGATTCCCAATCACTCATGTTGAAACACTACTATGGCAGGTTCCTGCATGGAAAAGATCTTTCCGAGCTGGCCCGCCTGTTCGGGACCGACAAGGAGGCGTCGCATTTCTACTGCCAACATTATCAGGAACACTTCCAGGCACTGCGCCTGAAGAACGTAAATATCCTGGAAATCGGGATCGGCGGCTATGACGATCCGATGCAAGGCGGTCATTCCTTGCGAATGTGGAAAACGTATTTCCCCAACGGGCGAATCAATGGAATTGACCTGCTCGACAAGAGTTCTCACGAGGAGGCGCGCATCAGGACTTTTGCCGGCAGCCAGGTTGACGAAGCCTTTCTCAAGCGAGTTATCGCCGAGATTGGCACCCCCGATATCATCATCGACGATGGCAGTCATCGGTCCGAGCACGTGATCGCTTCGTTCAGGATTCTCTTCCCGTTACTCGCTCCACACGGAATCTACGTCGTGGAAGATCTACAGACATCCTATTGGGGTTCGGCGTCGACAATCAGCGGCGATTGGGGTGGCTCGAGTGACCTGCGCGCGCCGCACACCAGCATGAATTTCCTGAAGTCCCTAGTTGACTGCTTGAACCACGAGGAATTCACTCTGGAGGGCTACACGCCAAGCTACTTCGACAGGCACATCGTGGGGATGCATTTTTATCACAACCTCGCGTTCATCCAGAAAGGACAGAATGACGAAGGTAGCAACGTGCTGGGCAAGCGGTTCTAGTCGGCCTTCGCGCAGTCGACCTGACGGATCCGGTGGACGCAGCAGTCACGGATAGTCTTTCAACAGCGGGGACATAGCTGCTGTGCGCGACGAACAGCCCGATCGTCTGCCCTCCTGAAGTCTGCATTGGCAATGAAGCGAGTCTAGGGGAAGAGCTCGGTAGTCGGAGGTCCTCTCCGCTCAAACTGCGCCGACTGCCCCTTCTTGCCTCGGGTAAAATGCCCCGCTACGCCGTGATGTCATGTGATGTCGATACGTTCGAGCGTTCACCGAGATTTTTTTCGTGCGTGGCTGGCGGTGTGCTGACTAGACTTACGGCACACACATGAGCAGGGACATGCCCACGCGGCTCCTTCTCGGCTTCGGGAAAAGTACATGCCCGGGGCAACCCACGTGGCCCTGACAGTAGGACCAACCCTCGATGTCGTCATGTCAATGTCTGCCCCTGGCCATTCGCTACATCGTCTCTCGATGAAGTACGTGCCTTCGACGTTATCGAGCTTGGACGACGCACTGAAAACGACGGAGGAGATCGATCCGGTCGTGCGCCCCGATGGCACGCTGAGTTTGAACGTGGCGCGCTTGTCGAATGACGGGATATTTACCGATCACAGCCACGGCCAGTACCTTGGGGCGTGAACCTACGACTTTATGACGAACGGGCACCCGAACGCGTTTTTCGCGCACGCGCGTTTTCGCGTGCCCCAGCGCCAGATCATTCTCCAGCCCATGCTCGCGAACAAGCTAGTGCATCGCATGGCGAACCGGCCCCCCGAAGCCTGGAAGGAACGCTGGCCCTGGATTTCCCCGGCCTGGTTTCGTTCTTTCGACTCGAGGTCATGAAGTGTAGGGTTGCGTGGTAGGCGGGTTGGCTTGCCGCGTTTTCGTTGCCGCTCGTGGCGGGTATCTCGACAGGTCGATCTTTCCAGCGAACTCCAAGTAACCTCCATGAATGATCTAAGACCGCCAATCGTTTATCGGGCACTACGTCGATTGAAGTTCGAGATCAATTGGTCGCTACGGCGCTTTGTCTCTCGTAGTTACCATCGAAATTGGTACATGGCGGGGACGACATGGGCTCAAGCAAAGTGGATGGGGTTTCCTATCCAGCAGTGCCCTCTCGACTTGCAGCGCTATCAGGAACTGATCCATTCGATTCGTCCGCGTGCAATTGTCCAAACCGGAGTCAACCAGGGTGGCTCATTGTTGTTTTTCGCGCACATGCTAGACGCGCTGGAAGACTCCGACGAAGATCGGATCGTGGTCGGTATCGACATTGCGCTGACGGAGAAGGCCCGGGAGCTGCGACATCCGCGAATTCGTTTGTTAGAGGGTGATTCGAAGGGCCCGGACATGGTACAGCGCGTCCGTGAAATCGTGGGTGAGCGCGCCCCGATCATCATCTCGCTCGACTCGGATCATGGTTGCAGCCACGTTCTTGAAGAGTTGAGAGCCTATGCGCCGCTTGTCGTTGCCGGCGGAGCGCTTGTCGTGGAGGATACGAACCTCAATGGACATCCAGTGCTTCCCGACTTTGGTCCGGGACCAACCGAAGCGATTGCGGAATGGAAGAGCGATCCTCTATGGGAACGGTTCGCGGAAATAGGGTCGCCGCAAGACCCCAACTGGATTAGTTTTCATACCTGGTTCAAGGGACGCTAGCGCGCCGACACCAATAGGCGGCAAACGTGCCGAAGTTTCGCTGACTCAGCGGCTGCGTTAGAGCCTGCGCCGCAAGTGCCGGGGCGGCCGCTCGACCTTCTGTTCGATGGCCTAAACCGGGAAGTCATCGACTTGGCGCCTTCGTGATCAGGCGGCGGACCGGATCTTCGAACCACAAGAACAGCGCGATACAAGACAACTCGAGCGAGACTAAATAGGAGAGCAGTAAGGCTGGCGACGGCGATTCGAGGCCTACCAGGCGAGCGAGCTTCAAGAAGATCAGTTTGAAGGGTTGGTGAATGATATACACGGCATAGCTGGCCCGCCCGAGCAGGACCAGCGGTGGAGCGCTCAGCCAACCCGGTGTCGGGATCGCGCCCGACGCGGCCGCAAGAATGGCGACCGCGAAGAGCGGCGCATCGAGCGTATTGTTAACCACTGCCTCCGGAAGAACTAGGGTGCAAACGGGGAGCGCGAGGATCGACGCACATGCGACGAAGCCGAACAGACGCAGCCATTTCAAATGCGGCTCGAGTCGTCCAGATAGGAACAAGCGTCCCGCGGCCACCCCGAACACGAACTCCGACAACCGGAGCGGTGGGAAGCTTCGCCAGAACGTCTTTGCGCCGGCGGAAGTCAGATCGACCGTGTGTGAGTAGAATAGAATCGTGTATGCAATGATCGGCACGGCCCATAGCGCAATTGCTGCGCCGAAGAGACGCTGAAATCGCCAGGGTTTCGTGACAGCGACGAGCGCGGGGAAGACCGCATAGAAGAATGCTTCCGTGGAGAGTGACCAGCCCGGAGTGTTCCAAGAGTTCGTCACGCGGGGATGCCAAGACTGCAAAAGCGTTAGATAGGCCAGGCCTGCAATTCCGATTTTTGCGAGGGCGCTCGCGAGCGAGGCGGCAGAGCCGAGGAAGAACGAAATTGCCCGCGGCGCGTCCATTGCGAAGGCCAAGAAATAGAGCGGGTATATTCGCGCGACGCGCGCTCGCCAAAATTTTTGGGGCGTGCCTTTCAAGCCACCGTCGCGGTTGGAATAGGTGTACGTGAGAATGAAGCCCGACAGCACGAAAAAGAAACTGACGGCGAGCCCGCCACTGGTGAGACCTTCGCGCAGGATCAAGGGCAGCGCGCGAACCGACGGGCCTCCGAGCTCGAATAGGGTGTGCAGAAGAACCACTTCGAGCGCGGCCAGGGCACGCACGCTCGTCAGCACGAGTAGCTCGGGCCGGCGCGTTGCCGTAAGAGAGACGCTCGCTTGGTTGCCGGCGTCTCGAACGCCTTCGGTGTGCATGCTTCGGGACGCTAGACGCACCACCACGCCCGCACAACGGAGGTCTGTCAATTGCGCTTTCGTGCGCGAAGTCCAGTGAGCTAGGACGAACCACGGGCTTCGACGCGCTCGCTTGGACTTTGGTTTGTGCGTTGCTCTCGTGGAATCAGCGAGCGCCCTCTCTTGACTCTTGGCGCCGCGTGGGGCGGAGCGCTGTTGGGAGGGGTGGCGCTGTCGTTCCTCGGGGCGGTTCGGCCCGAATGCTCGCGCGAGGGGACCGACCGCGCGCAAAATCTGTTACGTTAACGAGCCCTTAGATGGTTTCCCTAGGGGCCAGCGCGGCCGCTGGAAAGAACGTAGTCCTCAGACAAAACTGCGATGATGATCCCGTGATGACCGAATATCAGAACGCGACGGCGTGCGCGCCATCTAGCGCATACCAAGAGATTTACGGACGCAACTCTCTGGCCTCGAGGCGATGACTTTGGCCGCGCGGCAGCCGACGTACGTTCCGACTCTCGACGGATGGCGCGCGATTGCGATCGTGGCAGTGATGGCAAGCCATAGCCGTCAGCTGGTTCAAGCTCACGGTCTTTTCCCGTCGCATACCGTGGAATCCATCTTCAGCAACCTGCGGCTGGGAGTGGACTTGTTCTTTGCGATCAGCGGCTTTCTGATTACGCGACTCTTGGTGCAGGAGAGCACACGAACGGGCACGATCTCCCTCAGAGGCTTCTATATACGGCGAGCCTTTCGAATCCTCCCGGTGATCGTCGCCTACCTCTTCGTTCTCGCGCTAATGTCGCTGCGGCTGCCAGGGCTAGTTGCACCTTGGGAGTTTCTCGCAACCATGTTGTTCGCTCGCAACTACCTCATGCACTGGCCGGGGCACACGACGCAACAATTCTGGTCGCTGTCGGTAGAGGAGCATTTCTATCTATTCTGGCCGCCCATGCTGACGCTCTTGGGCTCGAAGAAAGCACTGCGCGCGGCGATTTTCGGCGTCGTCGCAATCGCTATTTGGCGCGCCGTCGACAGTCGTTACCATGTCTTCGGTCGCCTCTTCAGTGAAGACGCTGGCGTGCTGTATCGAAGCGATACGCGCTGTGATGCGTTGCTGGCCGGCGCCATTGCCGCTCTGGCCTTGGATCAAGCACAGGCATTGTTCAATCGCATCCGGTCATTCCCCATCACCGCGTGCATTTTCATTGCCATCGTGGTCGCGGTGGCTGCGCGTGCGCCCGCGTTGCCCAGTGTGCTGATAGTCCTCTTCCCGTTGCTCATCCTGTCGACGATATGCCGCCCATTTTCCTTCGCGGGTCGCTGGCTAGAAGCAAGGCCCTTGCGTTGGCTCGGGCGCCTTTCCTACAGCGTGTACGTTTGGCAGACCCTATTTTTGCAAGTGCCCCAAGTGTCGTTCAGCTGGCGCGCCATGGGCTCTTCACCAGCCCACTTAGTGGGGGCGTACCTTTTTGACCTGGGCTTGGTCTTCGCGTGTGCCATCGTGAGCAACAAGGTCGTCGAAGGGCCGCTGCGCCGAAAAGGGCGCGAGCTCGCCGAAGCCGGGACCGCCTCCCGAGCAAGTGCCTCCTGATCAGCCGGTCAATCTCTGAGCGCGATTTACGCGAGCTTCTTAGCTACGACCGATATGATGAAACGAGCATGATCTCCGGTGGCGAAGGCTCGCGATCCTGCCGCGAGAAATCATGAGCTGGCCTTCACATTCGAGCGCGCGGCTGAAAAAGCCCGAGGAAGCGGTCGATCGAGGGCTCGCCACTCACGCGCTGGAATCTCGAAGCCGTACCCCGGGCGGAGTTCCTCACGAGGTTAGATGTTTTGGTTCGCGCGCACGCAGCGAGAAACGCTCCACCCAACGCAGCGAAGGTAGCTCGACCGCGCGGTACGCAAGGTAGGAAACAATGATGACAGGCCCCAACTGCGCGAGCGCATATATCTTCTGATGTGACCCGAGCCAAAGACTGGCGCCGCGCGGTAGGCGTGTCAGAAGGAAGTACCCGACTCCCACATGATAGAGATAGATGCTGTAGGAAATTCGCCCGATGAACGTGAGCGGCGACGACGTTAGAACGGCAACCCCGTATCTTGCTCGGCTGCGCAATCCAAGCACGATCAAGGCGAACGCCGCGCAGATACCGATCGGGTAGAGGCATACGAGCGCAAGTGTCGGGGGTGTCAACCAGTCGGAGCCCCCTGCGGACACGAGCCAGTGATTGCTCGCGAAAAGGAGCGCCAAGGCCAACAGCAAGAGTGTCGCACGCAGCTTGAGGTGTTGTCGCAAGAAAGTCGCTTGGGTCAGCTCCAGGTACGCGGCGAGGATTCCCATCGCGAACAGGTCTAGGAACGAAAACGGAAGTCGAAACCGCACCTGTCCGACGAGCGTCATCGAGTACTCGAGGCCACGCGACACCAAGCCGATGAGCACGCACGCGAGCACCATGAGCAACGCGCCGAGGCGCCCTCGTCGCGGCCCAAAGCTGTGGGCAAGCGCCGCGGCGATAGGCAAGATCACATAGAATTGCGCCTCGATGGCCAGCGTCCACATCACGATATTGATCGTATAAAATTCCGCGGGCTGACCCCAATTGAAGATCAGAAGCGCGTGCCTCAGCATGTCGCTGTGGGTCGGCGCGTGCAGATGGCCCGCGAAGCGCATTGCGATGAACACAATCAGCGCGACGAAGTATGTGGGATAAATTCTGACGAACCTTCGTACGGCGTACCTTTGCCAGGACGGGAGCGGTTCCCCGGCCAGCATGCGGGCCAAAAACGGCCTCGAGATCAAGTAGCCGCTCAGCACGAAGAACAGGTGCACGCCGGTAAAACCTGGCACAAAAAACGGGGGCAGCTCGAGCTCGACGCCGCAATGGTAGAAAACGACCATCAGCGCGGCGACTGCACGCAGGCCATCCAGCGCTTCGTCTCGGTCGCCTCGAGCCAATTCCGCTTCGGTCATTCGAGCCCTACGTGCCTGCGGCAGGCGGCATGGAATGCGGCAAGTTCGCCGATCAGCACAGGGGCGTTCCACATGCTGTGTAAGAACGATTGGCGCTGCGCGATTTTACCCCCGTGAGGCAGGTGGCACGCCGTACCGACGCGAGCGGATACCGGCGTAGAATGTCGCGTCGCTGCAATTGGGGGCT
>Ga0210387_10001962_pt1 | contig 15577 bp, 14 predicted proteins | sample IncBWC7OmetaG_FD_160108 | JGI IMG/M metagenome (GOLD analysis project Ga0210387, IMG submission 160108) | Forest soil microbial communities from Barre Woods Harvard Forest LTER site, Petersham, Massachusetts, United States - Inc-BW-C-7-O ...
TACCGATCGCCGTCTCGGTGCGCACGCGCTTTGCGGCGCGGATCGCGCGCGGCAGGGTGCGGTGCAAAACCGAGCCCACGGTCCCGGCGCGCCGCGCGAGCTCGTAAGCGTCCTTCACTTGACCCAAAATTTGCGGCTCGCCGAGCACCATCGAGTCGAGCGAGGCCGCAACGCGAAACAGGTGTCTCACGGCCACGCCACCAACGTGCGAGTACAGATGCGAGGCGATATCCGGTGCGCGAGTGGCAAGCGCTGCGACGCAGGCCCTGGCCACCTGCTCGAGGTCGGAGTCGAAGCCCGTGCGCCCGGCTGCAACCAGCTCGACGCGATTGCACGTCGAGACGAGCAGCGCCTCGCCGACCTCTGGTCGCTGCACGAGCTCGCGCAGGAAATCTGGCAAGCCGTCGGGCTCGAGCACGAGCTTCTCGCGCACGGCGATGGGCGCCGTTCGATGTGACAGGCCGACGACGACGATCACAGGCTGCCTCCGCCGCCGGAGCGCACCGCGTAGAGCAGCATCACGAGCAGCATGCAGACTACGCCGGCGATCGTGCCGTACGCGGTCTTGCGGCCGCGAAAGCCCGAGGTTTTGCGCAACACCAAGACTGCGCCCAGCAAGAGCCAGGTCGAGTAGCCGAGGAACGAGCGCAGAAATTCCGCGCTGCCTTCGGTCGTGAGCTGATGCGTGAACACCGCCCCCGTCACCACGCCGAACGTCAGCAGCGGGAACCCCGCGAGCAGCAGCCGATGCGTCGTTCTGTCGAGCGAGTCGAGGGGCGGCAAACGCGAGCTCAAGTTGGCGATCCGCTTCTTGGTGCGTAGCCGTCGCTCCTGCACCAAGTAGACCGAGCCCGCGGCGCCGGCGATCAGGAACAGACCGACACCGAGCACGTTCGCCGCGATGTGAAACATGAGCAGTGTGCGCGACACGCCTGCAACCGCAGCGCTGCTCTGCCCGACGAACTGCGCGCCAATCAGGAAGGTGAGGGCGATCGGCGCCACGAATGCGCCCAGCGCGTATAGACGCAAGCGTTCTCGCAATAGCAGATACGCGCCAACGGCAATCAAGGCGGTGAAGCTGAGCGCGAAGTGCAAGGAATTGATCGGGCACACGCGAGACAACAAGCTCGCCGTGACCACATGGATCGCGTGCAGCGTCGCCCCCAGAGCCAGCAGACGCGGCGCCCATTGCGCACGCACGCCGCCGCCGTCACGCCGCGCCAGATCCAAGAAAAATAGCGTCGCTGCGACCGAGTAGACGATGACCCCGAGATAAAAAGCGATCGTTGTGACGTCGACCATGTTCGCCGCCTACAGGTTGCGCACCAGGAAGGACGCGAGCAGCTCTTCATCACTACCCGCCGTCGTTGCGCTGCGCGTGGATGGCGTGTGTGGGCTCGTCGATTGCTCTGCGCGGTGCTCGGCGAAGGTCCCAACCGGTGAGCCGAGCCAACCGGGCACGACCTCGTAGGCGTTGTCGGCAATGACCATCGACTCACCGAGCAGCGATGCGCCCAGCTCACTCAAGAAACCGACGGTCTTCACCTTGCCCATGACCTCGTGCGGATCGGGCAGCCCGCTGACCTCGGCCATGACTCGCGCCGCCTCGACCAAACGAAAGCGACGCCGCTCGGTTTTGATCGTGAGCAAGCCTTGAGCGAGCTCGACCTCACCGTTTGCGAGCCAGCGGTCGAGCGCCTCTTGCGGGAAGAAGACGCGATTCTTGTTCATGCAGCGAGCTGTTCGGGGGCGGCCCCGAACTCCGGGGGTGGGGCTCCCGCTGAATTTGCCTTCAGCGGGCCGGGGCTCGGGCCCCGATGGACCAAACCACCTTACTCTCCGGGGCGCGAAACGGCCAGGTCGCCCGAAACGACCTCGCGGTGCGACTGAGTCACCATCGCGATTGAGCTGTATTTCTCGGTCCGCAGCACGCGCAACTCGGCCACGGCCTCGGGCGGAAAGTTCTTTTCATCACCGTCCGTCGGCGTGTCCTCGGCGTCGGCGGACTTCGGGGAATTGATCAGCGCCCGCGCGCGCGTCATCGGCGAACCAGTGGTGAGGCTGGCGCGCCAACTGTCACCTTTGCGCACCACGAACAACCGAGTGCCCGGCTCGAGACCATCTTCGCTGCCCTTGTCCAAGAACGCGATCTGGTCCTGAGCGATGTACACGTTCGGGTAAATGCTCGTGAGCACTCGCGTGGCAATGCTGGCGTGCGTCTTACGCGGCGGCACGACGTCGAAGCGCCGACCGACTGGACCAATCTTCGCGCCGCGCTCGATCACGTCCACGGACTCCGTGAGCACGCCCTTGGCCATGCGCGTATCCGGATCGAAGTCGAGCACCTTGACCGTGCCGCGCACGGCGACGATCTCACCCGGGGGCTTGCGTGCGCCCGGCACGTCCTGCGGCTGCCGGATCGAGTTGAATACCGTGAGCTCCTGCCCCTTGGACACGGTCACGCCGGGCCGGAAAATCAAGACGACGTGGTTGCCCTCGGCGAGCATCATTTGCTCTTCGTCCGAGCCCACGAGCTCGCCCCAAACGTCACGCTTCGGGTCGCCGAGGAAGCCTTGATCGCGCAGGAATACGGTATCCCTCGGCACCTGCGGCCGGCGATTGATGAGCGAGCCCGCGCCGCCGATCGACTTCGAGGAACGCTGCGCGAGCAGCGGCGATCCGGAGCCATTCGGGTTGGTCAGGCGAACTTGGTCGCCCGGATAAATCCAATGCGGATTCGCGATCTGCGGGTTGTAGCTCCAGACCTTCGGCCAAGCCCAAGGGTTTTGGTAGTAGTGGTTGCATAGATCCCAAAGCGTGTCGCCGCGCCGCACGAGGTGGATGTCAGGCAAGCTCTCGGAGCCTTGCATGCCGTCGTCCGGTAGAATCGCGTTCGTACCGAGGGAGCCGGTGGAACCGCCTGGCGCATTCTGCGGCGCATTGGTCACGACCACGCTGTGCGTCGGCGCTGCGGGCGCGTTCTCACCCGGGTTCGCGGGCGAGTACGTCGTGGTCCCGTTGTTCTGCGGCGAGATCACGATCGAGCCGCCGCTGTCGGCCGGGATTGCGGCCGCACTCGTGTCGGGGGGAAAGTCTTGCGCGTGCGCCGCAGGGCCGAGCAACGTGAGCGCGCTCAGCGCAGAAAGGAATGCCCGTGTGCGCATGACTATTGTCCTCGCTGCTTGCGGTGCGCCGCGGTGCTGTCGCTATCCGTATCACTGGCCATCTTCACGTCCCCGTCCGACAGCGGGCCGTGAACTCGAATCACCGGCCTTGGGCTCTTGTCGGCGGCCGAGTCCTCCGGGCTGAGCTCGCCAGTCGGCGCGTCGCTCGGCGCGGCCTCGTGAGCGTCGTCGCTGGGCTCCAGTTTGACGACCATCAACTTCGGGTGCTCGAGGACCGGCGCGGCAGCGACCGGTCGAGCGTCGGCCGCCTCCTTGCGCATTTCCAGCACCTCGAGCCGCTCTTCCAAGCGATCGCTGTGGTTCTGGAGGCGCGTCAGATCGCCCTGCATGCTCGCCAGCCGCTTGGAGATATCATCGTGGCTGGAGCTGCACGCGGTCAGAGGGCTTGCCGCAACCAACAAGGAAAACAAGCCGAAACAGAGTGGGAGGGAGCGCATCGCGGAGGATCGTAGGGCGATCGCGGGCGACGGGCCAAAAACGCGGCCGGTGGGCATTTGTAGGACGCGCGTCGCGCACCGATTTTCCTAGTGAGATTCCCAAGTTACGGCCTGTTACTGGACTCGAGTCCGATCGCCGTTTAGGGTGGTTTGGTGGGGTTCCGCCGCGCCCGCCGCAATCCGAACCGTCCCAGGCCGAAGCTCGACCTGCGCAAAACTTTGTTCGTTCTGCCGAACCTCATCACCCTCGGCAGTGTGTTCTGCGGCTTCAACGCCATCCGCCTGGTCGCCAAAGACGACCCGGGCGAGGTCGACGTGTACCGTGCTGCTGTACTGCTGATCTTCGCGATGCTGTTCGACATGATGGACGGGCGCGTCGCACGCATGACCAAGACGCAGAGCGCGTTCGGGCTACAGCTCGACTCACTCGCCGACATCATCTCGTTCGGCGTGGCACCCGCATTGCTGGTGTACAAATGGGTGCTGCACCGGGAGCCCATCCCCGGCATTTTGACCGCGTTCATGTTCGTGTCCTGCGCGGCGATTCGGCTCGCGCGCTTCAACGTGCTGAGCTCGAACTCGACCGGCGCGCCCACCAAACCGGGCAAATATATTTTGGGGTTGCCGAGTCCACCCTCAGCGGGGATTTTGATTTCGCTGATCGTGGCCAACCACGGCGTGGGTGGCGCGCTCGGCGACAAGCGTTACACGCTGCTATTGTTCTGCGTGACCATCGGCCTCGGCCTGCTCATGGTCTCGAACGTTCGCTTCCGTTCCTTCAAGGAGCTCAAGCTCAACAGCGCCACCTTGCTCTTCGTGCTGTTCACGGTGGGTTCGAGCGTCTTCGTGTGGCAGCGCTTCAAGCCGCAATTCGTTTTGATTTGGCTGCTCTCGATGTACATCTTCATCGGCCTGGTGGAGACCTTGCGCGTGCTTTCGAGGCGGCTGCGCGGGCTGGATGAACGCAATTCAGTGCCCCCGGCCATGCCTCACTGAGCTCTGATAAGGGCTCGTTCTGCGCGGCAAGGCCGCAAATTCCCGCGCACCTCGAAACGAGATAACCTGGCCGGATGGCTGAGGTCTTGTTCGGGGTGCCGCTCGGTTTATTGTTTTGGTTCTTCGTGCGCTACGGCGTGCTCGGGTTCTACACCGTAGGCCCCAATGAACGCGCAGTGCTCAGCACGTTCGGGCGGGCGCAGCGGCTCGGAGGCAGTTCGATCGAGGACCCGATCGCTCAAGCCCTCCGCCCCGACGAGCGTGAGCGTTACAAGTATCCGCAGATTCGGGTGATCGGCCCCGGGTTCTACTGGAAGCTGCCCTGGCAGAGCGCGCACAAAGTCTCGGTCGCGACGAACACGGTGTCTATCGCTTACGATCCAGAAGATCCGCAGGCGAACTCGGGCGGCCGCGTTTTGGAAGCCGTCACCAAGGACCAGCTAAACACCGGTCTAAACGGTCAGCTTCGGTTCACGATTTCGGAGCGAAATCTGTACGCCTACGTGTTCGGGATCAAGAACCCCGTCGCGCATATCATGGGCTATTTCGTGTCGGTGCTGCGCGACCGAATCGCGAACTTCGAGGCGCCAGACGCGCAAGCCGCGCTCGACGCGTCCACTGAGGCGGGCGGCGAGGTCGGCGCGAGCGTGCAAGGCATCTCGATCAATGATCTGCGCAAGAATTTGCGCGACCTGAACGACCACATGGCGGAAGACTGCAGCTCTGCAGCCGCGCGCTACGGCATCAGCTTGGACGCGGCGCTGATCACGGGCATCGACCCGCCGCTCGACGTGGACTCGGCGCTGGCCGCGATCAATACCGCGCACAATCACGTCTCGAGTGAGATCAGCTTGGCGCAAGCCGCCGCGGATCAGAAGATCGTCCAATCGCGGCGCGCGGTAGAAATCGAAACGCTCAACGCACAAGCCGAGGTCGAGCCGCTCTTGACGCTGGCAGCGCAGCTCCGGATCTTGCTGGCGACGAGCGAGGCCGCGCTTTCGGCCTATGTCAGAAACGCAAAGCTCGGGCTCCGACGCAGAGCGCGCCAATTGGTGCTGACGGCCGAGCGGGAGGCTCGCTGATGTTGTTTCTGACCGCGTTCGGCGTCACGTTCGCGCTCTGCTTCGTCGGCGTGCCGATTTTTCTGTTCTTGGTGCGCGTACTCGGCGTGTACGTCATCGTTCAAGAGCGTCAGTGCGTCGTGTTCGAGCTGTTCGGCCGAGTGCGGCTGATCGAGGACCAACCGGGCATCCATTTCCCGTGGCTGAAGATGGGCCCGTTCGCGCCGCTCGTGCCATTTTTCGGCAAGAAACGCCTCGTCGACCTGCGCCTCGATCAAACCTACTTACGCAGCCAGCCCGTCAATTCCGAAGAAGGCGCGCCGATGGGCATCGGTGTCTGGTGCGAAATGTTCGTCAGTGACCCGATGGCATACCTGTACAAGAATTGGGATCCGGTCGGCTCGCTGCGAGCGAACGTCTCGAACGCGACCGTGCGTTGCTTGAGCAACATGAAGCTCTCGGACATGCTCGAGACGCGGCACTCCATGAGCCAAGTGGTGCGCGAAGAGGTATCCAGCAAGTCACGCGAATGGGGCTACATGCTCGGTAGCACCTACATCCGCAAAGTGCACTTTCGCGACCTCGGGATGATTCAACAGATCGAGCAGAAGGTCGTCAACCGGCTGCGCCAAGTGACCGCCGCCATTCAGCAAGACGGCACCAATCGAGTCAACGTGATCCGCTCGACCGCCGAGCGTCAGGCTGCCGTCGCGTTCGCGCAAGCCGCCGCGACGAGACCCCGTATCGTCGGTGCCGCGCTCGGCGAAATCGCAAAAGACCCCGTGATCGCCTCCGCTTTGTTCGAGCTGCTCGAAACCCAAAACCTCTTGCAAAGCCCCGGGCTCGAGGTCAGTGTCTTGCCGCAAGGCACGCAATTCGTGGCGGCAATTCCCGGTGTATCGAGCAACGCAAGCGCGCGTTGATGACAGTCAAACAAACGAGCCTCAGCTCTTTACTGCTGCTCGCGGGCTGCATCGGCCATGGCCAGGTGCGTGGCGAGCCGCTCTACCCGATTGACACCAGCGGGCCCTTACCGCTCGACCGCGTGGCGAGCCTGTCCGGGGCCATCGAGAGCGTCGACGGTCAACCGGTGCAAACCGGACATCGCTTCGAGCTCCTGCCGGGGTGTCACACGGTAAAGAATGCGAGCCGTTGGGGCGGAGCGGGTTGGGTCAATGCCATGAACGGAAGGATGCCCGTGCGATCCTTCGCCATGAACATGCGCGCTGGCTACTATTATTACATTCGAATTGAAGAGGGCGCCCGAAGCGGCTCCGGAGGCGCCCCCTTGCTGGTCGCGGAGGAGCAAGCGCCGAACGGCAAACCGTCGCGCCAGTTCGATTCAGGTCAGCCCTGCGACGCAAACTGACACGCGCGCGGTCAATACTGGGGGACGCTGACGGGGACGTTGAACCCGAGCGCCGGGTAGCCCGGCACTTGCACGGAAGCCCAACCCGGCTGCGGTTCGGGGACCATGACCATCGCGCTCACGTCGTCGGAGATTTCGGTCCGGTAGGCTTGGACCTCGGTGATCGCGACACCCGAGTCGTCCAAGATGCTCACCAAGATCGGCGAGCCTTGGGGCAAGCTCGGCTGAGTGACGGGCAGCCCCCAACGCGGCCCACGCGGGTCGAGTAAGAGCACGCGCCACGTAGCTAGCGCTTGCACGTCGAAGAACATGTCCTGTGCAGCATTGACGGCAGCAACGCGATTTACGAGCCCTTCATACGTGTAGTCGCTGATCCACTTGTTGTTGCAGTACCCCATGATGTCGGTGTTCTTGTTCGGATCGAGCAGCGTCTTCGAGCGTGGATCGAAACCCCAGTCACCGATGATGCCGTTCGCGTACGGGTAGTTCGGGTCCACGCCCGTGATCGTTCCACCCGCCGTAACGCACGGCGCGTGATTGCGCCCGTGATTGTGTCCGACTTCGTGAGTCATGGTTTGGGCGGACGGAGTATCCCCGAAACCAATGCCTACCGCGGCGCGCTGCGCCGGCGTATTCACACCAGCGACGTAACCGATGCCGGTCGTGCAGGAGTTTCCGCAGAATGCGGCGAACGTAGCGGCCGGCTTCAGCAAGCCGAAGTAGTAGACATCCGCCGCAGGGGCATCCGCGGCGCGCTTGGTGCGCATCTGGTCGAGCACATTGTTCCAGTCGATTGGATAAGCAGTCGTGATCTGATCGCCGAACGACATGTTGATCGCGGTGATCGGGTACATGGCCAAAAACTGCTGGCGATAGACGTCCAAGCTCGCGTCCGTCGTATCCGGCGCGCTACCGTTGGCGAGAATCGAAATCACCTTGATGGTGACGGCGCCCGTATCGCGCGCACTGAGCGGCGCACTGCCCGTAGCCGGAAATTGCGGGCTCATCATGCTGCCCGACCCGGTGGCGCATTCCACCAACTCGACGCGATATTGCGTATCGTCTGCGATCTTGGCGGCGGGCGCGTAGATCTGAAATGTCGTCGTGGTGTCCGCCTCGACCGAGCTCACGCTCACCGTCTGCTTGGCGAAGTACTGGTCGCTCGCATCGCCGTTGGTCAGGGTCAGGCGCGCCGAAATCTGACGCGCAGTGAAGCCGCTCGCGACGGTCACGAAGACGCGAAACATGGTGTCGCGCCCGACCACGACGTCCGCGTTGCGTTGGCCGGCAGCGGGCACGGTCGTATTCACGGGCGACGGAGGCAGCGCAGTGCCGTCGGTCATGATCGGGATCTTCACCGATTGATAGGCTGCAATCTGCTGAATGGTGATGCCGAGGGCCAAGCCGTTGCAGCCGTCGGCCCCCGAGTTGCTGGTGCAACTGCCTTCATTGCACGTCAGACCAGTGGTGCAGGGCTTAGCGCACGCGCCGCAGTTGTCGTTGCTCGTCGTGGTGTCGATGCAGCTGCCGCTGCACAGCGTTTGGCCGGCGATGCAGGCGCATTTGCCGCTCGTGCAACTCTGGCCGCCCGTGCACGCCGTATTGCATGCGCCGCAGTCGTCGTTGCTGGTCATCGGATCGACGCAGGTGCTCCCACACACGATTTGCCCCGCCGGACACGCACACTTTCCGGCGCTGCAGTGCTCGCCTCCGCTGCACGTGGTGGCGCAGTCGCCGCAATGCGCGTCGTTCGATTGCGTGTCCACGCACGCTGCGTCACACAGCGTACCGCCGTTGGGGCACGTGCATTGACCGGCCGTGCAGGTTTGCGTGTTGGGGCACGCGACGCCACAGGTGCCACAATGGCTAGCGTTCGACTGCAGATCGACGCAGCTACCCCCGCACGTGGTGAGCCCCGCGCTGCAGCCCGTGGCCATGGGTTTACAGCTGCCTTGATCGCACAGCATGTTGGACGAACAGGCCGTCGTACAATTGCCGCAATGCATGGCATCGGCGCTGGTATCCGTGCACACGCCACTGCACAGGGTTTGGCCAGCGTGGCAGCCGCATGCGCCGTCGACGCAACCTTGGCCGGCAGTGCACGCGTTGCCGCACGCCCCACAATTGCCGCTGTCCGTGCTCAGCACGACACACTGACCCGAGCACGCGCTTCGGCCATCCGGACAGAGCAATTGACAGGCGCCCGCTACACAGGACTGTCCAGTCGCGCAGGCAGCGTTGCACGCACCACAATTGTCGGGACTCGTGTTCACGTCGACGCACTGCTGCGCGCCCGCCGACGGCTCACAGATTTGATGTGCGCAAGAGGTCGAGCAAGCGCCGTCACTGCAGAATTGACCCGTAGGACAAACCTTGCCGCAGGCGCCACAGTTGCTTGGATCGCTCTGCATCGACACGCAGCTACTGCCGCACAAGGTATCGCCTTCTGCGCACAGCGCGTGACACGTTGCCATTTCGCAAACGTCGCCGGTCCCGCAGGCCAGCGCGCAACTGCCGCAATGCGCGGCGTCGGTCGTTGTATCGACACAGCGACCGTCGCACGAGGTTTGTCCCAGCGGACACGGTGAATTGGCACTCACCATGCCGCCCGCGTCGCTGCCAGCACGCTGAGATTGCTGCGCGCCGTCAGCGCCGATTTTGCCCTGACAAGCGACGACGACGAGCAGCACGAGCAGTAGCCACGTCGCTCGAACCCACGACCAAACCGAGGCGTTGCCAACCATCCAGAGCTCCTAGTGGTCTGTCGCGAGTTTCACCGCGGCTCAGCTCGGCAAATGCCGAGACGAAGCACACGACTCGATTCGCTTGCTCCTCAAAGAGTAGCGGACGGCCAAGTCCGGCTCATAGCGCGATCGGAATTGTCTGACCCGAATCGAGCACTCAGCGTCGAAAAATTGCGCTGAAGGTCGCCGGACTTTAGATCCAGACGAGCATTGTGGAGCCGAGCTACAAAGCGCGCGCGTTGTACAAATTGTCTCAGTCGACGCGCGGACTGCTCAAAATGCGCCCGAGCTCGCCGCTCGCATCGAGCTTTTCCAAATCTTGGAAGCCGCCAATCAAAACACCGTCGACGAAGATCATCGGAAACGTCGGCCAGCCCGTCCACATCTTGAGCACGAGCCGCGGCTTCCACTCGCTCATGTAACTGCCGATGCCCAGGTACTCATAGGCGATCCCCTTGCCATCCAAGAAGCGGCGCGCGCGTTTGGGAAACGGGTTCTGAGACATGCCGACAATCACCACACGGTGCGCGGCGATCAGTTGCTTGACCTGAGTGACTTGCGCTTCGCGGTACGTCGCAATCTTCTCTTGAATTGCCGGGTGGACTTTTGCTTCGGGGAAGGTATCGCGCATGGGGGGCGTGCTCGTCGTCAGTTGGGGAGGCGTGGTACCAGGCCTACGCCGTCGAGCTGCAGTTTGTTTCGCGCCCACGCTCGATCGCGATTTTCAAGCCACTCCGTGCAGCTCCCCGAGAGCCTCCGCACGGCCCTCCCGGCTCATGCTAGACCCTCCCGCGTCTTGTCCCTGCTCGAAGTCGCCAACCTGGGTTTTGGGTACAGTAACGAGCGCCTATTTCAAGGCGTCAGCTTCCGCCTGGAGCTCGGCGAGCGGGCCGGCCTGGTGGCACCAAACGGCGCCGGCAAGAGCACGCTGCTACGCGTGATCGCGGGCGAGCTCGACGCGGACGAAGGCACGGTCAACCTGAAAAAAGGTGCCGCGCTCGGCTACTACCGCCAAGGACATGAGGTGCGCGCCGAGGGCAGCGTGATGGACAATCTTCTGGCAGGCTTCGGTGATTTACTGAAACTTCGCCAAGAGCTGTCACGCGCACAAGAGGAAGCGGCGAGCGGCGACGCAGCAGCGCTCGATCGGCTGTCCAGTGCGATGGATCGTTACCAACACGCTGGTGCCGACCAACTCGAGCGGCGCGTCGAGATGATCGCCATGCGGCTTGGCTTCGCTGCGCGTGACTTGGAGCGCGATGTCCGCACGCTCTCCGGCGGTGAGCGCGGACGGCTGTCACTCGGCGTGGTCCTCGCCAATGAGCCGGAAGTGCTCTTCCTCGACGAGCCGACGAATCACCTCGATCTGGAGACTATCGAGTGGCTAGCCACGTACTTGAATGGCTGGCGCGGCGCGGTGTTGGTCGTCTCCCATGATCGCGCTTTTTTGGACGCGGTCTGCCCGACGACGATGGAGCTCGGCCGAACCACCTTCCGCAGCTATCCCCTGCCTTACACCCAGTACCATGAAGAGCGCGCCGAGGATTTGGAGCACGAGCGCCGGTTAGCCGAAGAGCAAGCGAGCTTCATCGCCAAGACGGAAGACTTCATCCGCAGAAACATCGCGGGCCAGAAGACCAAACAAGCGCAGTCGCGAAGGCGCATGCTCGACAAGCTCGATCGCGTCGACCGCCCCGAGGACGTGTGGGCGCGCGCCGAACGCGTACGTTTCCGCTTTGCCGAAACTCCACGCAGCGGCGACATCGTGCTCGACGCCAAAGGCTTGGCCGGCGTGCGCGGTGAAAAAGAGCTGTTCTCCGGGTTCGAGCTGTTGCTGCGGCGCGGTGATCGGTTGTGTATCGTTGGGCCCAATGGCTGCGGTAAATCGACGCTCTTGAAGCTGCTCGCAGGCCGCGGTGAAACGAGCGATCGCGGCGACGTCAAACGCGGCACGAACCTGTACGAGGGCTATTTCGATCAGCACCTCGGTTCACTCGATCCGCAGAAGACTGCCGTCGAAGAAATTCGCAGCGTGCGCGGGGACTTGAACGTGGATGGCGCGCGACAATACCTGGCACGTTTTCGCTTCTACGGCGACGACCCACTGCGCCGCGTCTCCAGCTTTTCCGGCGGGGAAAGCACACGCCTCGCGTTGGCCAAGCTCTTACTCGAGCCACGCAATTTGCTGTTTCTCGACGAGCCGACGAATCACCTCGACATTCCTGCGGCGGAGATCTTGGAAGAGGCGTTGGTCGGCTTCGAAGGCACCGTGCTGCTGATCTCGCATGACCGACGCTTCCTCGAGACGGTCACGACGCGCACGGCGAGCTTCGGTCCGGACGGCATCGATCTCTACGATGGCGGGTTCAAGGACTACGCGGAGGCCAGGCTGCGCAAGCAAGCAGCCGAGCTCGAGCTCGAGGCCGCGCGCGCGCGCAAGCAGGAACGCGGGCAAGGCAAGGGCCAAACGCAGAAGCCGCGCGCGCAACCCGCCAAAGCAGAGCGCGGCAACGCCGGCAACGCGAGGAAGGACGACGTCCGCGAGCTGTCACGCAAGCGAAAGCGCGTCCAGGAGCTCGAGCTTGCAATCCAGAAGGGAGAAGAGCAGCTTGAGAGCCATCGAAAGGCGCTACGCGAAGCAGGCAGCGGCAATTGGGCAGAGCTGCACGAATTGGCAAACAAGGAACGAAGCTTGGCAAGCGAGATGGAGCGCATGATGAGCGAATGGGCAACGCTATCGGAAGCGCTGGCGCAGGCCGATTCGAGGGGCGCATGACCCGTTCACGGCAATTGTTGGCGCTAACTCTGACGGTGCTTGGTCTAGCTTTCGGCCTTACCGGGTGTCATCGGCAGGCCGCGCCGGCGCCGAGTGACGACACGGGCGCCACGCCACAAGTGAGCGAGCTCCCACCGCTCGAGATCAAAGACGACACTCCGAACCTACTTTTGACCTGGATCGACGACAAGGGGGATTTCCACGTCGTCGAAAAACCGACGGACGTGCCGAAGGAGGGGCGCGACAACGTGCGCGTCGTCGTCACCACGCGCGAGGACGGCACGGGCAAGCTCGTGTACGTCGCCAACATGAACGAGGTGACGCCCACGGGTGCCTACCGCGTGAAGACCATGACGCGCTCCGCGTGGGACGAGCTCGGCGCAAGCAAACGTAAGGCTCGCCTCGAAGCACTCGCACCAAGCGCCCAGCCAACGCCCTCCGACTCCTCCACGCCGAACGCAGAGCCCAACGCCTCCGGCGCGCCGCAAAAGGCGCTCGCCAGTGGCATCAGCGCCATCATCTATGGCGCTTCCTGGTGCAAACCGTGTCACGACACCGCGCGCTATCTGAAGCAACGCGGCGTGACCGTGATCGACAAAGACATCGAGGAGAACGAAGTCGCGGCTGCAGAGATGCGCCAGAAGCTCGCGCGAGCCGGGCGCTCGGGCTCCAGCATTCCGGTCATCGACCTGATGGGGCAGATCATGGTGGGCTTCAACCCAATGGCGATCGATCAAGCCATCGAAGCCGCGCGCTCGGCAAAACCTCTCTAATTTCAGCTGCTTGAATGCGGCACACGGCCAGCGCGTAGGCTTGACGAACACTTGTCCAGGACTACGTCTATGACATGGCGGAGCGCGAAGACGCCGCGACCCCTGACGCGCCTCAGGGCTACTCGATCCGTGTCGCGTCGCGTTTGACCGGAGTGTCGTCGGACACGCTTCGCATGTGGGAGCGCCGCTACGGCTTCCCAAAGCCGGTACGCAACGGAGCGCAAGTGCGCGTCTACACTGACTCGGATGTCGAGCGCCTAGTCCTGATTTCACGCGCGCTCAAAGCCGGGTTCCGCGCCGGCGAGGTGATCCACCGCACGGCGGTCGACCTACGCGCGCTACTGGTCAACTCGGCTCGCACGGACGCGGACAACGACCGGCGCACGCCCACCGTCGATTCACTGCTTGGTCGCCTGGTCGACGACGACCCCGACGGTTTGCACGATGAGCTGCGGCGCAGCGTCGCACTGCTCGGGCCCAAGCAGTTCCTCACTGACGTGGCAGCCCCACTGATAGACAGCGTGGGTGAAGCCTGGGCGGCCGGGCGCATCGCCGTGCGCCACGAGCACCTCGTCTCCGAGGTGCTCTCCAGCAAGCTGCGCCTTTTGCTGTCCGCCTATGACGATCGAGCGGGCGGGCCCACCGTGCTATTGGCGACGCTCTCGGACGAACAGCATGGGCTCGGCTTGGAGATGGTGGCGCTCTACCTAGCCTTGGAGGGAGCCAGGCCGCGCCTTTTGGGCGTAAACACGCCCCCCGATCAAATCGCCGCCGCGGCCGCGGCGCTGTCGGCTCGAGTGATCGGCTTGTCGATCTCGGAAGCCTCGGAAATCCCGGTCACTGAGACGCAGCTGCGCCGTTTGCTCAGTGCGTTACCGAGCGGCACCGAGCTCTGGGTCGGCGGCAAGCAGGCGCGTAAATTGGGTTTGCGTGATGCGCGCTTGCACCAAGTAGTGACGTGGCTCGAGCTCGAGCGCGCGGTGACCCGCTTACACAGTTGAGAGCCACGCCCGTGGCTCACTCGAAAACGACGGTCTTATTCCCATACACCAACACGCGATCTTCGAGGTGCAACCGCACGGCCCGTGCCAGCACCACTTTCTCGAGATCGCGGCCCTTGCGCACCAAGTCGTCGATGGAGTCCCGATGTGACGACCGCACTACGTCTTGCTCGATGATTGGACCTTCGTCGAGCACGGCGCTGGCGTAGTGGGCGGTGGCGCCAATCAGCTTTACACCGCGCTGATAAGCCTGATGATAGGGCTTGCCGCCGACGAACGCGGGCAAGAAGGAATGGTGGATATTGATGATTTTCCCGGCGAAACCAGCCACGAATTCGCCGCTCAGGATTTGCATGTAACGCGCCAGGACCAAAAGCTCGACGCCCTGCTCGCGCAGCAAGTCCTGCTGTCGAGCCTCGGCCTGCGCTTTGTTTTCCGCCGACACGGCAACCAGCTCGAAGCGAACGCCGAACTGCTGCGCCACGCGCTCGAGGTCCGGGTGGTTACTCACGATCAGCGGCAATTCGCAGCGCAGCTCTCCGCTCTGATGACGAAGCAACAAGTCGTACAAGCAATGGTCGTACTTCGAGACGAAGATCGCGACGCGCTTGACGCGGTTCTGATAGCGAAGCTCGCACTGCATGGCGAACCGCTCGGCCACCTCCTGAATGGCGCGTTCCAACGTGCCGCGATCGGTTTGCAGCTCCGAGAGGTCGAAGTGCAGCCGCTGAAAGAACTGAGCCGCGACCGGGTCGGTGTGTTGGTCGGAGTCGAAGATGTTCGCCCCGTGGCCGTACAGAACCTGCGCGAGCGCCGCCACGATACCGCGCCGATCCGGACAGGAAACCAGCAGGGTGGCGCGATCCGAAGGCGGAGTGCTCATGGCTCAGTCTATAGCGCGGAAATCCGGGGACCAACGCGGATGTCGTGCCACGAGAATGCAGGAAATTGCGGCCACCCTGTGCAGGGCGCGATTCCATGATTAGATTTGCGGCGTGACCGAGACCCCCGACACCGTCCTCCGCGCCATCACCGACGACGGAGCCTTTCGCGTGATCACCGCACGGACCACGCACACCGTTCGTGGTGCGATCGAAGCCCAAAACGCCGGCGGCGAAACCGCGCGGCATTTCGGGGACCTGCTGACCGCGTCGATCCTATTCCGCGAGACGATGGCGCCGAATCTGCGCGTGCAGGGTATCCTCAAGGGCTCGGCTGGCGGCAGTGTCATTGCG
>Ga0210387_10001965_pt1 | contig 15561 bp, 16 predicted proteins | sample IncBWC7OmetaG_FD_160108 | JGI IMG/M metagenome (GOLD analysis project Ga0210387, IMG submission 160108) | Forest soil microbial communities from Barre Woods Harvard Forest LTER site, Petersham, Massachusetts, United States - Inc-BW-C-7-O ...
CTCGGTGGGTGCGGTATATTTTTCGATCACCAATGCGGGCAGCAAGGCAGATCACCTGGTCTCCGTCAGCACGCCCGTGGCTGGCAGGGTTGAACTTCATGAAAGCCGCAACATGCGCGGTGTGGTCGAAATGCGCGAGGTGACATCGGTGGAATGCCCGCCGGGCACGACTGTCCGGGCGGCTCCTGGCGGCTTGCACGTAATGCTGCTTGGACTGGCCGCGCCGCTGGCCGCCGGAACCGAGATCAACGTGTCGCTGCAATTTCGCGACGCGGGCATTTTGACGCTCAAGGTACCGGTGGTGTGAACGCAGCCGCTGTCCAGGCAACCGATGTGGCGCATCTGATTCAGGTTGCGCTCACGCCCATATTCTTGATCTCGGCGATCGGTGTGACGCTCAACGTGTTGACGAGCCGCCTTTCGCGGATTGTCGATCGGGCACGTGTTATGGAATCTCAGGCATCTCATCCGGATTACAAGGCTGAGGGCCGCGATCTGCACGCGGCGCTCGGCGTATTGGAGCGGCGCGCCCGCTACATCTACGCGGCGATTACGCTCATCACGCTGTCAGCGCTGTTCATCGCCTTGGTGGTCGTGATGCTGTTCGTCAACGCATTTGCGCACTGGGATCTAGCGGCTTTCATCGCGATTATGTTCATTCTGTCGATGTTGGCGCTGGCAAGCGCATTGACGGCGTTCCTCATCGAAGTGCGCATCGCGACTACCACGCTGCGCATCGGCATCGAGGCCGCGTCGCGTAACAGCTAGTGCTCCGGCACTGTAAATTTGGCGGGTGCGGATGGGCTTCACACTGGACCGTCAACATTACGGTGCAGAAGACGAGCATGAAGGGCCCTCCGCGGTCTTGTGGTCTCATGCGCAATCGTCGCCCGGAAAATCGGTTGTCGTCTAACACCCCAGTAGCATCGACATCGTGATGTCGATCGGTGTGAGCATTCGTCAGGAAGGGTAGGTAGCCGAGAGGGAACTGCTCTTCTCGTTCCCTCGCGGCTACTTACCCTTCCCGGCGTCGCGCACCGCAATCGGCACATTGCACAAGTCGATGCGGCCGGCTTGGGTCTTGAAAAAATCCTCGGGCCGATTGCGCCGCGATTCGACCAACGCGGCGAAAGTGGGGGTGTCGGTGCGGATGACCTCGAGATTGGAGCGCTCCGCAGCCGGCACATCGGCCGCTACGCGAATCGACTTGATGGGCAGCGGTTTTTCATTCTTGGCATAGAAGCCCATTTCGGCGCTGCCGCGAGGCAGGCTCGACAGCAGCTCGATGCCTTTGACCACGCGCCCCACCAACGCCACATTGCGGTCGAGGTGGCGCGGCGCATGGCCGATGACCACGTACATTTCGGCGCCGCTGCCGCTCTCGGCGTCCAAATCGCGGCCCACGCCGACCATGCCGTAGCAGTGCGCCAGCCATACCTTGTGCAACTCAAGGGAGCGCGCCACGGGAAACCCTGCCGAGAATCCGACTTCGGGCGCATAGACATCGCCATCGGGCAGTCGCGTGAAGGCCATCTTCGGCGGCAAGGTAGAATCGAATTCCGGCGCCACCTTGCCAATCCCGGTGGGCAGCGGATGCCGATTTTCGGGGTCGCCCCACTGCGCCACGTAGTTGTCCTGTTCGCGGATGATCGATAGCCCGTTGAAATACCCGGCACGGGTGAGGGTTTTGATATTCACCACATGCAGAGGCGCGAAGGCGGGAGCCAATTCGATGACCACGCGGCCGCCGGGCAATTCGACATACAGCGTGTTTTCCGGGTCCAGCGGGCGCCAATCGGCCGGACTCGACGCCGCCAGGACCTCGGGCATGCTGGGGTGTTTAGCGGCCACCGCGGAGTGCGATAAAATAACCAACGCGCAAGCGATTAAGAACTTAAGATTGCGGTTCATGTCCGAAGTATTGCATAAATCAGTCACCGGCCGGCCAGGAGCCTGTATGAGAATTCCGCGTGAGGGCGAAATGCGCCGCATTTTATTCTGTTGCCTTGCGTTAGCTGTCGCGGACCTGCGAATCGCGGAGGTTGTCGCTCAAGGATATCCCGGCGGTGTGCCGCCGATCACCGGCAGCGGCGGTCGAACTCAGCAACACGATGATATTCCCTCGGCGCCGCCTGAAGTCAAGCCGGACAAGGCCGCGGCGAAGGCTTACGCCGCCGGCACGAAGAGCATGGCTAAGGCCCATGAGCTGGAGGATGTGGTCGCCAAGGCGACCGACCCCGACAAGAAAGGCAAGGCCATCTCGAAATTGGAGGACACCTACGGCAGGGCGCTGGATCAATTCACCGAAGTATTGCGCAACAAGAACGACATGTACGACGCGTGGAATCAGATTGGCTACGTGCATCTGCGCTTCGGTGCGTACCGCGAGTCCGTCGATGACTACAACCATGCGCTGGCGTTGAAGCCGGATCTTTTGGAGGCGATTCAGCATCGCGGCGAGGCCTATTTGGGCATCGATCACCTTGACGAGGCGAAGGCCGCCTACATGGATCTGTTCTTCCACGCGCGGCCGCTGGCAGATCAACTGATGGTGGGTATGCGGGCTTGGCTGCAGAATCACCGCGCCGCGGCAAACGGCATGCGCGCCACGGATATCGATGCCTTCGACAAATGGGTTCAGGAGCGCGATGGCATCGCCAAGACGACGGCGGCCGCGAACTAGGAGTCTGCAGCGGTTGAAACTAGCCGGGCCGTTTTAGCGCATCGACCTGCAGGCGCAATTGTTCCACGAGTTCCTCGAGCGCGCTCACGCGCTGACTTAAGGTGGGCGCGCCCGGTGCCGTTTGGCTCGGCTCGGCAGCATCAGGCTCCGGGGCTGATTCCAAGGAGCCTGAAAACAAATGCGCATAGCGCGATTCGCGGGCCCCGGCGGTGCGCGGTAAGCGCGCGATGAAGGGGCCGTCCTCGCGCGTCATCAATGTTCTTAGAGTGGCCTCCACTTCTTCGGCATCCGCGAATTCACACAAACGATTGGTGCGCGAGCGCAGTTCACCGGGGGTCTGCGGACCGCGCAACAGCATCACGCAAATGATGCCCAGTTCTTGCTTGGAAAACTTCAACGAGCCGAATTCAGTATTGCAAAAACGATGCTTGTACTTGGTGACGCGGCCGCCGTACCCGGCCGATTTATCGCTCACCATGTACTTCTTCATCAGCGAGTCGACCGACTGCTGGACTTCGCTCTCGCTCAAGTCGAGCACCGGATCACGATTGGTCTTCTGATTGCACGCATTGGTGAGCGCATTGAGCGACAAGGGATACTGATCGGGAGTGGTGATCTCCTTCTCGATCAGGCAGCCGATGACGCGCGCTTCGTGCGGGGAAAATTCAATATTCATGACCGCTTCCAACTCGGCGCCCGTTGTTCTAGGGTAGCGCCCTTGATCCCAAAGATAAGACAGGTATCCGAAAAATGAAAACCAAAGCCGCCGTTGCGACCGCCGCCCGCAAGCCCCTGGAAATCATCACAGTGGACCTGGACGGGCCGAAAGCCGGCGAGGTATTGGTGGAAATCAAGGCCAGCGGGGTTTGTCACACGGACGAGTTTACCCGCTCCGGCGCGGATCCAGAGGGCTTATTTCCGGCCATTCTCGGCCACGAGGGCGCCGGCATCGTGGTCGACGTCGGACCCGGCGTCACATCCGTGCGCAAAGGCGATCATGTCATTCCGCTTTACACGCCCGAGTGCCGGCAGTGCAAGTCATGCACCTCGCGCAAGACCAATTTATGCACTGCGATCCGCGCCACTCAGGGCAAGGGACTGATGCCCGATGGCACCAGCCGCTTTTCGATCGGCCAGGATCTCGTGCACCACTACATGGGCTGCTCCACGTTCTCGAATTTTACGGTGTTGCCCGAAATTGCCGTGGCGAAAATCCGCGAGGATGCCCCGTTCGACAAGGTGTGCTACATCGGTTGCGGTGTGACGACGGGAATCGGCGCCGTGATCAACACGGCCAAGGTGGAGGCGGGCGCGAATGTGGTCGTGTTCGGTCTGGGGGGCATCGGCCTCAATGTGGTTCAGGGCGCACGCATGGTCGGCGCCAACAAAATCATCGGCGTGGATCTGAATCCGGGCCGCAAGGCGCTCGCCGAGAAGTTCGGCATGACGCACTTCGTCAATCCAAAGGAAATCGGCGGCGATCTCGTGGCCCACCTGGTCGCGCTCACCGACGGCGGCGCCGACTATAGTTTCGAATGCGTGGGCTCAGTGGACTTGATGCGCCAAGCGTTGGAGTGCTGCCATCGCGGCTGGGGAGTCTCGGTGATCATTGGTGTCGCGGGCGCCGGCAAGGAGATTTCGACCCGTCCATTCCAGCTGGTCACGGGGCGCGTGTGGAAGGGGACCGCATTCGGCGGTGCGCGCGGCCGCACCGATGTGCCGAAAATCGTCGATTGGTACATGGACGGAAAGATCAACATCGACGATCTGATCACCCACACCATGCCTTTGGGCAAGATCAACAGCGCGTTCGATCTGATGCATTCCGGTGAATCGATTCGCAGCGTGGTGCTTTTTTGATGAGTGACATCACCTTGGTTTCCGAGCACGCGTGCTACGGCGGCGTGCAGCGCTTTTACCGGCACGAGTCGCGAGAGATTCGCGGGCCCATGAAATTCTCCGCCTACCTGCCGCCGCAGGCGCGAACGGCCAAGGTGCCGGTGCTGTATTTTCTATCCGGGCTCACCTGCACCGAAGAGACCTTCTGCATCAAGTCCCATGCGCAACAATCGGCCGCGGAATTGGGGCTCATCCTGATCTCGCCCGATACCAGTCCGCGCGAACCGCGTCTCCCCGGCGATGCCGATAACTGGGATTTCGGCTATTCCGCGGGTTTTTATCTGGATGCCACTCAAGCACCGTGGTCGCAGTACTACCGTATGTACAGTTATGTCACGCTGGAGCTGCCGCAGATCGTGGCCGCGGTACTGCCGGCGCGGTCAGGTGCCACGGGAATTTTCGGCCATTCCATGGGCGGTCATGGCGCGCTGACGCTGGCGCTGCGCAATCCCTCGCTCTATAAATCAGTTTCGGCCTTTTCGCCGATCGCGGCGCCCATGCAATCGCCATGGGGACAGAAGGCGTTCAGCAACTTTCTGGGAGCGGACAAGCAGTCCTGGCGCGAATACGATGCCAGCGAACTGGTGGCGCGCAGAGCCTATCCTGGATCCATCCTCATCGATCAGGGCACGGCCGATCAGTATCTTGCCGCCGAGCTCAAGCCGGAAAAATTCGCCGCCGCCGCGGCCAAGTCCGGCCAGCAATTGAATTTGCGAATGCAGCCCGGTTACGATCACGGCTACTACTTCATCCAAACTTTCATGGCCGATCATTTGCGTCATCACGCGGAACAACTTCGCGATGCAGGGCGATAGGGCGTTTGACCGCGACGCGATTACCGGTATGATTCGCTCACGCGCAAGGTTCCCGCAAGGGACTTAAATTGGAACGCGGTGTAATACCGCGGCTGCCCCCGCAACTGTAACCGGATAGCGAACGTCCACGAGTCCACTGAAGCCTGAAGGCTTTGGGAAGGAGGGCGAGAGCAACTACCCGGAAGCCAGGAAACCCGCCTCGCGCCGTCGTCCTGTTACCGGCCGGGGTGCGCTGATAACTGCGGGGGAAACCGTCGCGACGACAGTTGGAGTCGTCGTCGCGGAGCCTTCGGTTGAAAAAATCATATACGTACGCTTTCGCGCGCCGGCTCTTGGCCCCATACCGGGAGAGCTTTGTGCGCAGTCCATCATTTCGGACCCTTGTCTTGATCGTCCCGCTATCCGGTTTCGCGGCTCAGGCGAATGCCGAACCTTTGGATCAGCCGGATACCGTCGTCGTCACCGCCACGCGCATTCCGACGCCCGAACTGCAGGTCGCCAGCAGCATCACCGTTGTGTCGGCGGATGACATCGCCGCCAGGCAAATTCAAACGTTGCCGGATCTGCTCAAACAGGTGCCGGGATTGAACGTCGTGCAATCCGGCGGACCGGGCGGCCAGACCTCGGTGTTCATGCGCGGCACAAATTCCAATCACACCAAGGTGTTGGTCGACGGTATCGACGTCAGCGACCCCAGCAACTCCGGCGGCGCGTTCGATTTCGGGCAGTTCCTGACGCAGGACATTGAGAAAGTCGAGATTTTGCGAGGACCGCAAAGCGGCCTGTATGGCTCGGACGCCATCGGCGGCGTCATCAATGTCCTGACGAAAAGCGGTTCAGGTCCGGCGCAATTGAACGCCGCTGTCGAAGCCGGGTCGTTCGACACCTTCAATCAGAGCGGCAGGCTGAGCGGCTCTCTCGACCAGTTTCACTACGCGGCGAATGTCGAGCACTTTCATTCCGGCAAGACACCGGTGACGCCTTTGGATTTATTGGCGCCCGGTGAGCAGCGCATCGATGATTACTACGACAATCTGACTGGGTCGACAAAACTGGGGTTCGACGTCACGTCGAATTTTGATCTGGGCCTGGTGGCGCGCTACACCGATACGCACCTGCGCCTCACCGGGGAGAACGAGGATAATTTTCCGGCCGACTTTCCCGATTCAGCGCAGAGCGCCAACAACACCCTGCAGACCTATACGCGCGCCACCGCGCATCTTAAGTCCTTTGACGGCACGCTGGAACAGACCCTGGGCGCCGCCTACAGCAGTGTCAGATCCTCGGATTTCAGTCCGGAAACGCCGCGCAGCGACGCATTCGGCGAACGAGTGAAGTTCGATTGGCAAGGGAACATCAAGCTTGCAACGGATGAGAAACTGGTGCTGGGCGCCGAGCATCAGCGCGACGAAATAACCGCGCCGATCTCAGCCGGCACCATCATCGATTCCGGCTATGCGGAGCTGCAATCGAGTTTCGGCGACCGGCTGTTCGACACCGTCAGCGTGCGCTACGACGAGAATGACCGTTTCGGCGGCAAGGTGACTTATCGCTTTGCGCCCGCCTATCTCATCAAAGAGTCGGGCACCAAATTGAAGGCGAGCGTCGGCACCGGTTTCAAGGCGCCCACCTTGAATCAGCTGTTCCAAAGTTTTCCGGATTTCAATTTTTTCGCCAACCCAAATTTGAAGCCGGAAAGCAGCTTGGGGTGGGATGTGGGGTTCGAACAGGCCTTGGCGGCCGATACTTTGAGATTCGGCGCCACGTACTTTCACAACAACATCAGGAATTTGATTGCCGACAGCGCGGATTTCACCACTGACATCAATGTGGGGCGCGCCGTGACGCAAGGCGTCGAAAGCTTCGTCGCCTATCAACCGATTCCGACACTGAGCCTAAGACTGGACTATACCTACACCGAGGCGACCGATGAAATTGCGCACGAGGAATTGTTGCGCAGACCGAAGCACAAAGGCAGCTTGAATACGGCGTGGCAGGCGAGCAACCGCCTGTCGTTGAACGCGACCCTGCTCACGTTAAGCTCATGGGTCGATGGCAATCGGGATTTCTCCATTCAGCGGCTGAACGCGCCGGCTTACACCACCGTCGATGTGGCGGCGGGCTACGATGTGAGCCAGCATGTAACGGTGTACGGCCGGGTCAGCAATCTATTGAACCGGCACTATGAGAATCCGGTCGGATTCCTGCAGCCCAGTGTCGGCGCATTCGCCGGTATCAAGACGAAGTTTTAGCGGACCAACACCTGCGGTTCGGAGGTGATATGTCCGTCGAAATCAGTCCATACATGCTGCGCAAAATCGTACAGCTTGCAACGGCGCACGGTGTTCCAGTAGTAGCGCCACGAGAAGACTTCCGAGTTCAATCTTTCATCCAGCGTGGCGGCCAGTTTCGCTTGAGCTTCCTTGAGCCGGTACAACGGGATTCCCATGTTCACATGATGCGCGCCGTGTTCGAGGATGTAGTGGATCAACCCGTCGAGCGGGCGCATCAGCTTGATATGTACGGTGGTCGTCGCATATCCCGCATTGGCAGTCCACTGGTCGCGCCGCTCATACCAGGCGACCCGCGGATGCGTGTGCTGAACGTAGATCACGAACCCCATGAGGCAGTTCCAAATGAAGAACGGGACCATGAATCCGAAGGTCAGCAGCGACCAGATCGACTTGCCGCTGTAAACGCCCCACAGCACCAAGCCGCCGACCCACAGCGTGCCGAAGCCGGCGACCAGCAAGCTGTCCCAGGTATAGCTGATGCGCCGATTGGCCACATGCTTGCGACCGGGGAAAAATAATTTCTTCCACCACATTTCGATCATGTAGTAGACGCCTTGGCCGAATCCGCTGCGGTAGACGCGTTCCAGCAGCCGGCGGATCCCCGGCAGTTTCGCAAATTCCGCGGGCGAGTAGGGCGTCCAAACGTAGTCGCGGCCCTTTAGATTGGTGAAGCCGTGGTGTGCCAGGTTGTGGCCGATCTCCCACAGGCTATACGGCGTCAACGACGGCAAGAATGCGATTCGGCCGATCCATTTATTGAGCGTCTTGTTCGGCGTATAGGAGCCATGACAGGCATCGTGGCCAATGACGAACAATCGGGCTATCCACAGTGCCGCCACCAGCGATGCGAATACTTTGACCCACAAGGATTCCACGATGAGCAAACTGGCAATCGCCACGCCCAGCACCAGCCAATCGAGCAGGAACCAAATGATCGGGGTGGCGACGCCGGGATCGACCGCGAAAGGCTGCAGCAACTTCTGAAATCTAAAGCGCGATTTATCGACAGGCAACGGCGCCACGACGGTCGGCGAAGAACCTGAATCTTCTGATTTGGATTGCGAAGGTGTTTGCACTCAAAGCCCCGTCGGCACGTGGAAAGGTCAACTTTGTATTATACGCCGAGAGCGGCGATAAGCACGGACTTACGTCAGGCGGTTTCCGCATCTGGCCACAGCAAAACCCCTAAATGCTCGCAAGCCTCGATTAGGGCCGTGGCGGCCTCCCGGGTGCTGGCATCCAAGCGCCTATCATGGGTTAAAAGCCAGGTCAGCCTCGCCCGGCGCGAGCGGGCGGAAGGATCGCTGTCGAACAGCGCCGGAAACAGCCCCAACGCATCGACGAATTCACGCATGGCGGCGGTGGTGGGCGCATTCGGCGCCGGCGTTAACAGCAATTTCAACCAGGTAACGCATCGTTTGGCGAGTCCGGCACGCGTGAGACCGGCGCCGGTACGCCGCCGGGATTCTCCGTCGGCCAAGGAATCGGCAAGGTTGCGATAACGCTCGATGGCCGACTCATCCGCGGCAACGGCGGGGCTGGCATCGGAGAGAATGGAACGCAGTACGTCTCCCAATAGCAAAGAAAGAGATTCAGCCAGGAATCGCTGACACTGCTCGGCATCGGGGCGCGAAAGCTGATCCCAGGAGAGAGGTCCTCCTATACGTCTGGCATTCGGCGACTTAGACATGACCACCAGTGTAGCGGCTCTATCGGCCATCGCAACTATCTCAAAGTGAGACCAAGATCACTGATACATGAATTCCGCTTGAAAACGCGCCCACTTCGTCGCTTGCCGGCGGGAGAGCGGAAAAATTTAATGATTGCGGATGTATCATGTGCGCCATTGCGCGCTAGATCTCAACTCGCTCCAGGCTATCCCATCTCCTTGGCCCAAGGCGTACGCCGCATCGTGGCCGGCAACGCCGGTCTGATGACCGGGCCCGGAACGAATACCTACCTGCTGGGCGAGCGTGAGATTGCCGTGGTCGATCCTGGACCCGACGATGCGCGCCATTTGGAAGCCATTCTGGCTGCCGCGGGCGCGCCGATTCGCTGGGTGGTGGTCACTCATACTCATCGCGATCACTCGCCGCTGACGGCAGAGCTTGCTCGGCGCAGCGGAGCGCAAGTCATCGGATTGCCGCCGCCCCGCGACGGGCGTCAGGACGAGACCTTTGTGCCGCATCGTCAACCGGCGGACGCCGAGCGCTTGAGTTTAGGCGAATGCGAATTGATCGCCATCCACACCCCTGGGCATGCGTCGAACTGCGTCTGCTACTTCTTGGGAAGGGAACGGCTGTTGATCACGGGCGATCACGTGCTCGAGGGTGTATCGCCCGTCATTTTGCCCCCCGACGGCAACATGGCCGACTATTTGGATTCGATCGACAAATTGTTTGCCTATGACTTCGATAAAATTGCCCCCGGCCACGGCGATCTGATGGATCAGGGGAAACAAGTTCTGCAGGCGCTGCGGGCGCACCGCCTGGCACGCGAAGACAAGGTGCTGCGCAGCCTCGCCAAATTGGGTGAAGCCAACCTCGACACGCTGACACCGGTGGTTTACGACGATGTGCCGGCCGACCGCCATCAATGGGCGCGTCTCACGTTGGAGGCGCACCTGATCAAGCTGGCACGCGAGGCGCGGGTCAGCGAGCAGAGCGGGGTCTGGCAGCTCCTCACATGAAAGCCGGATTGGCCGTCTCGCTGCGCTCGGTGAGCGTGCGGCGCGGCGACAAATGGGTGTTGCGCGACATCACCTGGCAGTTGCGACCGGGTGAACGCTGGGCATTGCTCGGTCACAATGGTGCCGGCAAGACCCAACTCCTCAAACTCATCAGCGGCGACGTCTGGCCGACGCCCACGCGAGCCAATGCGGCGGCGCGCGAAAAATCCGCGCGCATCTTTCGATTAGGCCGCCGGAAGATCGAGTTGATCGAGGCGAAGCAGCGCATCGCCTACATCGGCGGCGAACGCCAGGATAAATATGCCCGTTATGGCTGGAATTTGCCCGTCCGTGACGTGGTTGCGACGGGCCTGCATCGGACTGACTTGCTGCTCGCGCCCATCGCTCGGGCCGAAGGTTTGCGTGTGAGCGCGATGTTAAGCGCCTGCGGCCTTGAGCGCATCGCGGCGCGCAGGTTTTTATCGTTGTCGTACGGAGAAAAGCGTCTGGTGCTGTTGGCGCGGGCGCTGGTGCAAGATCCGCACTGGCTGCTCTTGGATGAACTTTACAACGGTTTGGATGCAAACTACCGGCGGCGCATCGATGCCGTGCTCAGCGCCGCGCGCCGCCGCGGTCAATCCTGGATTGCAACCGCGCATCGGGCCATGGACGTGCCGCGGGGAACGCGCTCTTTGATAGAACTGTCGGATGGGCGCATTTGCATCGTCAAGCGGCTCAATCGCGCCGACCACGAGCGATTGAAGCTGAGCGCCGGTGAACATCGGCGGGCGGCGCCGCGCCGCGGGCTTGCGGCGAAGAAAAGTTCGCCGCGATTGGGTCCGGTGCTCCTGCGTCTGTCGCACGTGGATGTCTACGTCGAGTACCGAGCGGTGCTGCGCGACCTGAATTGGCAGCTGCGGCGCGGCGAACACTGGTCGGTGTTCGGCGCGAACGGTGCGGGAAAGTCCAGTTTTCTCAAACTGCTCTACGGCGATCTCTCGCCGGCATTGGGCGGGCAAATTGAGCGGTCAGGGTTTCCTCAAGGAACGCCGATCATGGAGTGGAAGCGGCGTGTCGGCTACGTATCCCCGGAGCTGCACAGCATTTTCTCAGGGGACGTCGACATTCTGGAATTGGTCGCGAGCGGGCGTCATGCCAGCATCGGATTGGTGGACGCGCTGACCGCGGCGGACATGAGGATCGCCCGCGGTTGGCTCAAGTTCTTCAAGTTGTTGAGCGTGGCAAAGCGCAGGCCGCGCGAATTGTCGTATGGTCAATTGCGTCGGGCACTGATAGCCCGCGCAATGGCGGCGGATGCGCAGATTTTACTGCTGGACGAGCCTCTCACCGGGCTCGACCCCAAGCAACGCGCGCTGATGAAGCGATTGCTGGAGCGCCTGATGCGCCGCCGCCTGACATTGGTTGCCGCCGTGCATCATGCCGAGGATCTGCCGCGCGGCATGACGCATGGATTGCATTTACATAAGCGGCATGCAAGCGTGGCAGATTCCTATTCTGCGACGTGAGTGACGGCGAAGCCCCGCGGCCCAGAGCGAGACTGTCGACTCTAAAGGTTCGCATGGAATTCGGATTATGTTGCGTCTCAGCACTGCGCCATGGATTTTGGGTACGGTCATGTTGATCGGCTGCAGCGGCTCCGGATATGCGGTGCGCGCGGTGCCGCGAATCGCCGCCGACAATGTGGGCAAGCCCGTGAGCGTTCTGCAGGAAGCGTTTGGCGAGCCGCGCAAGATCGACAAGACGTCCACGAAATTGGTGTACGTATGGTTTCTTCCGCAAAAGCCCAAGGAAGGGACGCCTTCCGGATTCCAGGGCTGCGAGATGGAAGTCACCGTCGATGCGCGTTCGCAGCGAGTTTTGGGATATTCGCTGTCGAACATCGGCTGGTCCGCCTGCCGTGATGTGCAGCGGCGCATCCGCGTCGCGCAGCGTTAGGCTCCTCGCTCGATACCGGATTCTCGATACAATGGGCAACCGCGCCTTCTTGGCGCTTTGCGCGTTCGGGGTTTACCGCCGTTGTTTCCAGTATCAATCCTGTTGCTGCTCATCCAAGCAGCGCTCATCGTGCATGTGATCAAGACCGGGCGGAATCAGCTGTGGATCTGGGCGGTCTTTCTGCTGCCTGGAATTGGTGCCCTCGCATATCTGGTGGCGGAGATTCTGCCGGAGCTTTTCGGCGGCAGAACCGCGCGCCGTGCCAAGGCCGGCATCGGGCGCATGCTCGACCCTAACCGCGATTTGCGCCGCGCCAGCGCGGAAGTGGAAATATCCGGCAACGTCGACGCCCGTCGGCGGCTGGGTGAAGAGCTTTACGAGAGGAATCAATACGACGAGGCGATCGAGGTATACCGAGGCGGCCTGAAAGGCATTTTTGAACACGATCCAACTCTGCTGCTGGGCTTGGCGCGGGCGCAATTCGGCAAACAGGACTATGCGGCCGCGCGCGCGACGCTGGAACTCTTGGCGCAGCAGAATCCGGACTTCAAGTCGGCGGATGCGAAGCTGCTGTATGCCCGCACGCTTGAATCGCAAGACGCGCTGGATGAGGCCGAGCGCGAGTACGCCGCGCTTGCGCCGGGATATCCCGGTGCCGAAGCACGTCTGCGTTACGGTTTGTTGCTTAAGCGGCGCGGAAAATCACAAGAGGCGCACCAGGTGCTGAAAGATCTGTTGGATGGCGCCAAACTGGGTCCCGCCCACTATCGCCGGGCGCAAGCTGAGTGGTTGGATCGCGCACGGCGGGAATTGGGCTAGAATACCCTCATGAAATCCCTGGCATGCATCGGCCGCTTCGCATTTCTTTCCGTGTTGGCCATCACCATGGCGGCGTGTGCCGGCCAGAAGGAGCCTGCACAGAAGGTTCTTGCCGACATTGAAGCCACCGTCACGGCCGCTTCGACGGAGGCGGCGAAATACGTGCCCGATCAGCTGATGGAAGTACAGACCAAGTACGCCGAACTCAAGGCGTCTTTCGACAAGCAGGATTACGCCGCGGTGATCAGCGGCGCACCGCCGGTATTCGCAGCGGCGCAGACGCTGGCCACCGCCGCAGCCGCCAAAAAAGACGAAGTCCTGAAGGCGCTGAATGACAAGTGGATGGTGTTGGCGGGCACCGTGCCGGAATACGCAACGGCGGTCCAGAATCGCATCGATGTCTTGAGAAAAAAATCCAGCAAGAAGGCTGCGGCGGGCTTGGATCTGGATGCGGCGAAATTGAGCCTGGATCAGGCAACATCTCTGTGGTCCAAGGCGCAGGCGGCCTTCGCCGGCGGCAATATGGACGAGGCGGTGAGAACCGCTCAGGATGTGAAAAGCCGGGTTGAGGCGGTGGCGGCGACCCTGAAGCTGGATCTGACCGCTCCCAGCGCTAAGTCGTAATTTTACAGCGCCAGCGTGCCTTCGCTGACGATGACTGCGGTGCCCGCAATATGCACCGCGATCAAGCTGCCCTTATCGATCTCGAGGCGCACTCTGACCTGTCCGGGCCGCTTCATCTGATAACCCTGCCGGCCCATGAAGGTGGTCGATTTCTTCCCGAACTGACCTAAGTCCCAAAGATAGGCGGCCAGCATGGCATGCGCATTGCCGCTGACCGGATCCTCCGGAATGCCTAAGGCAGGACAGAACATGCGGGATTCCGTCCAAACTTCATCGGAATCGCGATTCACGGCAAACAAGTAGAACCCCTCCGCGCCGAGTTCGCTGCCGAGCGAGGTCAGGGTATCGAAATTAGGCGCAACCTGTTCCAGATCACGGTGGTCGGCGATCGGCACAAGAAGCCGGCTGCTGCCTTTACGGGCGATCCTCGCCGGCATGACTTCGTGCAATTGAGTCGCCGGCAGTTTCAATGCCTCGGCAACTCGAAGCGTGGTCTTGAACGGTAACGGCGCATCCAGCTCCGGCACGGTCTGGCGAAATTCGATGACGGTCTCCGGTCCCGCCGCTCGCTGTTCCACCTGGGCGCCGACCTCGATGATGCCGGTACCGGAGTGCTGGCGGCAGATGCCGACCGTTCGCCTGCCCAAGGTCAGCAGTACCGCGTGCGCCGCCACAGTGGAGTGTCCGACGAAGGGCGCTTCCTTGCGCGCATTGAAAAACCGCAGGCGGACATCGTGATCCGCAGCGTTCGCGGCGAACACGAAGGCCACTTCGGCGTGCGAGAACTCCCGTGCTATGCCAAGCAGGGTGGCCTCGTTGAGTCCGTCGGCGTCGAGGACGACGGTCGCCGGATTGCCCGCGAAACGGGTCGAGGTAAAGGTGTCTACTTGGAAAATGCGCAAGATGATCTCCGCAGCCTGGTCTTAAGTTTTGCACGCATCCGCCCGGCAGGCTACACTTCAATGAACCTTGGGGTGGCCTGCAATGGCCTGAGACGCGGGACATCGAATACTCGATGAATTTCGCGAACCCGTTGAACCTGACCCGGTTAGTACCGGCGTAGGGAGCAGGTATTCATATGCGCGCCGCCGTCGAAATCAGCATGTATCCATTGACGGGCGACTATCGTCCGCCGATTCAGGCGTTCATCGATCGCCTGAATACACATCCCGGACTCATTGTGAAGACCAATTCTCTGGCGACCCAAATCTGGGGCCCGCTCGATCAAGTGATGAGCATCCTGACGCAGGAGATGACTCGCTCGGCCACGAGTGCGCCGCAGCTGATCTTTGTCATGAAAGTGCTTCCGGGTTTGGCACCGCCGGACTCAAGGGAAACGTGATTCGCGAGCTGTCGGTCCAGCTCGTCGGTGCCTGGCACGATACGAGCGGGATCGAACTCTTGGCCGCTGCGCTCGCCCTCGCCTACGTGCCGCTTGCGATCGGTCAGCGCCTGAGCTGCTGGATTGCCGCCTTCGTCAGTTCCGTTCTCTACGTGTGGGTGTTCTTCTCGGCTCGCCTTTATATGGAGTCGCTGTTGCAGGCCTTCTTTGCGGCCATGGCGGTCTACGGCTTCTGGCAGTGGCAGCATGGCAAAGGCGGCGGTGAGCTGCGCGTGACTCGCTGGCCCGTCGCGCGGCACGCGCTCGCATTGCTGGGCATTGTGGCAGCGGCGACCGTCAACGCCTCCCTCCTGGCGAGATTCACGCCGGCCGCCAATCCCTTCATCGACTCGATGCTCGCTTGGGCCAGCGTCTTCACGACCTTCTTGGTGGCGCGCAAGGTGTACGAGAACTGGTATTGG
>Ga0210387_10001967_pt1 | contig 15558 bp, 20 predicted proteins | sample IncBWC7OmetaG_FD_160108 | JGI IMG/M metagenome (GOLD analysis project Ga0210387, IMG submission 160108) | Forest soil microbial communities from Barre Woods Harvard Forest LTER site, Petersham, Massachusetts, United States - Inc-BW-C-7-O ...
GCACGAACATCTTTTTTATACGGCGCCGGACCGCGGCAAGGACGGCCTGCCGTTCTGGATCGAGATGATCGACAGCGGACCGCGACTGTATCTGGCAGGCGGCGTTACCACGGCGCGAACCGCCGGCAGCATGGAGCCGTACACGGATCTGTCCTTGAAAAAAATCATCGATCAAGGCGAGAAACCCGGCCCTAAGCTGCGCATCACGGGTCCCTACATCGGCGATCTACTCGGCATTGCGCCGCAGCTGCATTCGTTGAGCAATCCGGAGGATGCCGGCCGCACGGTCGACTATTGGGCGGCGGAGGGTGTCACCTCGTTCAAGGCCTACATGGGCATCAAGCCCGAGGAACTGAAGGCCGCCGTTGAACATGCGCACGCCAAGGGATTGAAAATCACCGGACACCTATGTGCGGTTGGTTTCAGGGAAGCGGCCGCCATCGGCATCGACAATCTCGAACACGGCATCGTCGTGGACACGGAATTCCTCCCCGGCAAGAAGCCCGGCGTATGCCCCGCGAAAGAGGCGGCCGAAGATTTCGCGAAAAATGTCGACATCGAGTCGGCGCCCGTTCAGGAGATGATTCGCGATCTCGTCAGCCATCACGTCGCTGTGACGTCCACCCTGGCGGTGTTCGAAATCACCGTGCCCAACCGGCCGGCGATGAGCAAGATGCTGCGCGCCAAGGAAGCGCTCAGCCCGCAGGGCTGGTCCACCTATCTGCGGATTCGCGCCGGCATCGCCGAGGACAACAATCCCTTCAGTGCGGCTTCCTTGAAGAAGGAAATGCAATTCGAGCGCGACTTCGTCAAAGCCGGCGGACTGTTGATGGCCGGGTGCGATCCCACCTCATTCGGCGGTGTCTTGCCCGGATACGGCGATCAGCGCGGCGTGGAACTCTTGGTCGAGGCGGGATTTACGCCGCTCGAGGCCATCCACATTGCGACCCAGAACGGCGCGGTTTACTTGGGCGAGAGCGGTCAAATCGGCTCGATCGCCGCCGGCAAAGCCGCCGACATCGTGGTCATTGCCGGCAATCCCGCGCAAAACATCGAGGACATCGAGAACGTGCAACTCGTGTTCAAGGACGGCGTCGGTTTCGATCCGGCGAAACTGACTCAGTCCGTGCAAGGACTCGTGGGTCAACGATAGTCGGTGGCGAGGATGCCGGCTGGGTCAAAACCTCTTGCGCTCCTGGCCGCCGACGAGCCGCCGGCCTTTCAGGAACACCGGATCCAGGGGCGGTCGGACTTCATCGTCGTCGCGGATCACGCCAGTGCTCGCATTCCGCGGCGCCTGGCGAATCTGGGGTTGCCCGATGCTGAGCTTGAGCGGCACATCGCCTGGGACATCGGCGCCTTGGGCGTGGCACGGCGCGTGGCGGAAATCATCGATGCGCCGCTGGTGGCGCAAAATTATTCCCGCCTGGTGATCGATTGCAACCGCGACCCCAGGGTTCTGACCTCGATCCCCCGCATCAGCGAATTGCGCGAGATTCCCGGCAACCTCGGCTTGAGCGCGGCGGAAATCGCCGCGCGCCGCGCCGAAGTCTTCGATCCCTATCATCGGCGCATTCGCGACTTGATTGACGGCAGACTTGCCGAGGGCCGCCGCGTGATATTGGTCGCGCAGCACACGATGACGAATGTCTACAAGGGCGATCGACGCGAAATGCATGCCGCGGTGCTGTACAACCGCGATCGACGCTTCGCCGGCCTGGTGTTGGACATGCTGCGGCGCGAGCCTCATTTGATCGTTGCCGACAACGAGCCGTATTTCGTCAGCGACGAGACCGACTACACCATCCCGCATCACGCCGAGTCGCGCTCCTTGCCGCACGTGGAGCTTGAGATTCGCCAGGACCTAGTTACCGATGAGGCGGGTCAAGCTGAATGGGCACAGCGCATCGCCCGCACCCTTGAAGATGCACGGCGGCGCCTCCATCCGTAGCAGCAGGACACTCAAACCGTGACAGGTCTCGTTACGCATGAAAGCCTCGCTAAGCATGAAAGCCTCGCTAAGCATGAAAAGCCGTGCCAAGTATGAATGAAGCGCCGGCGCTGTTCGTTTCGCATGGCGCGCCGACCTTTGCGCTCGAACCGGGCGTGCTCGGGCCGAAACTCACCTCGCTGCGCATGGAGCAGTGGGGTCTCAGGGCCGTCGTCGTGGCCTCCGCGCATTGGCAAACCCACGGTGTGCAATTGATGTCCAGCGAAGCGCCCAAAACCGTGCACGACTTCGGCGGTTTTCCACCGGCGCTGTACCAGCTGCAATACCCCGCACCCGGCGAACCGGCCCTGGCCTCGAGCGCCTCGGAGTTGTTGCAGGCCGCGGGCTTCGATGTGTCCTTCGATGAAAATCGCGGCCTCGATCATGGCGTGTGGGTGCCGATGCGCTATCTCTTGCCGGCGGCACGAACGCCTGTGTTTCAGGTGTCGCTGCCGCTCGATCTCGATGCGCCGGGCGCGATCCGTCTGGGGCGGGCACTTGCGCCGCTGCGCCGGCAAGGAGTGCTCGTCCTCGGTTCCGGCAGTCTGACGCACAATTTGCGCGAGATTTTCGACGGGTCCGCCGCGTCGGCAACCTACGCGGTGGAATTCACAGAGTGGGTGCGCCGGCGGGTGCAGGAGCGAGACCTTGCAGGACTTATGGACTATCGGCGCCGCGCTCCGCACGCGCTGCGTGCGCATCCCACCGAAGAACATTTCCTGCCCTTGCTGATTGCACTGGGCGCCGGCGAGGCTACCGACGAAGTTACGGTCATCGACGGCGGCATGACCTATGGCGTGCTGTCCATGGAGTCGTACTTATTGCGCAAATCAGCGAACCCGGGCTCCGGCTCGCCGGTCCTGCCCATTATCTGACACCAAAAGGCGGCGATGACCGGTGCCGCCGCGTGCCGGCCAGGCGCGACGATGAATGCACTTTAAGATGCAGGGACACCCGATGGGAGATTCGCGCCGCAACAACCTGGCTTTGTTGGCCGTCGCCGCACTCTTCGACGTGCCGCTGATGGGCTTGGCGCAGGCATCGACACTCGATCTCGCCGCAAGTCCTGAACTCGCCGCAAGTCCTGAACTTGCGCCTCGAGGCGCTCAGAGTCCAACCAGCGCTCAGAGTCCAACAAGGCTACCGGTTATCGATAAGCCGACGCTCGATCTTTCCGGGAAAAAGCGCTTCGGCAAGGCGTCGTTCTACGCACCCATGTTCGCCGGCAAAACGATGGCTAACGGCAAGCCGATGAATCCGCAACGTGACAATGCCGCGAGCCGAACGCTGCCGCTCGGCACCACCGCCAAAGTGACCAACCTCGATACGGGAAAAAGCGCGGTCGTCACCATTCAAGATCGCGGCCCCTATGTCAAAGGCCGGATCGTCGATCTGTCGCCGTCGACTGCGCAGGAAATCGGCATCACTCGGCGTCAGGGCGTGGCCAGAGTGGAAGTCGCCCCGGTCATCGTGCCGCTGCCCAACGGTGGCGTGAAACTCGGTGCTGCCGCGGACGCCGCGCTGGCGCGCGGTGCCATGTTGGCACGCAACGATCGGGCGTATCGCCCCTTTCCGCCCATCGATTGGTAAGGGACTCTGCGGATTCCGGCGCCAAGATGCGGCCTAAGACGCGGGTGTTTCTCCACGTAACACCTGTAAATACCGGGTTCGCTCGATATTCCCGCCGCTCAAGACGACGGCAACGCGTTTACCAGCCATTTTCTGCCGATCTTTCCACAACGCAGCCAGCGGGGCGGCGCCGGCGCCCTCGACAACCTGGTGGGTGTCGTCGAAATAAATTCTCATCGCTTCAGCCATGTCATCCTCGCTGACTTGAGTCCAACGCGAGACACCGCGACAGATCGTCGCGATGGCCTGCGCATTGGGTTCCCTTGTCGCCAAGCCGTCGGCGAAGGTGCTTGCGGAAGGGTAGGCAACCGGTTTGCCGGCCGCAAAGGATAGGGCGGAAGCAGGCGCTTTGTCCGGGCCGACGCCGACGATCTCCGTCTTCAAGCCCAGCAGATCGCGAGCCGTAATGAGTCCGCAAATGCCCGAGCCCATGCCGACACCCACGTACACCGCATCCAATTCGCCCGCGCCGCGAAACAACTCCAGCGCGTAGCTGGCAACGCCGGCGACGAGGTCGCGATGGAAGGAGGGCACGAAATGCCAGCCCTCGATGGCGGCAACCCGAAACGCTTCGTGCTTGGCTTCGTCGAAGTCTTTGCCGAATTCGACCAGGCTCGCGCCGAAGGTGGCGATCGCCGAATTCTGATCCGGAGAGTTGCCCTTGGGGACGTAGATGGTCGCGGGCACACCCGCGCGAGCCGCCGCGAAGGCAATGGATTGGCCATGATTGCCTCGCGTCGCCGAGATCACCCCGGGAATCCCCGGCTGGGACCGGCACAGTCGGTCCAGATAGACGATACCCCCGCGCACTTTGAAGGCGCCGGTCGGCGTGTGATTTTCGTGCTTCACCCAAACGTTGCAGCCCAGGCGGCGCCCGAGCTTGGGCCACGCGTACTGAGGAGTGGGCGGCATGACGCGATAGACGAGCGCCGCGGCACTCTCCAATTCTTGCAATTCAAAGGAAATTGTCGGATCGAGCATGACTTCGCTCACAGTTTGCGCACCCCAAGCTGCAAAGGAGATTGCTAGACTACATCGGCAGACTTGTCGAGGCCCGTCATTTGTAGGACACCTTCACAGGAGGAGCATTGAGCCTCTATCGGCTATGCGTGAATTCGAGTGCTGTCGCGCTGGGGCTTCTGTTGATCGGCGGCTTGGCCGGCGCATCTTTAGCCGATGATCTTGAACCGCAAACACCCGCCGCATTTCTGCCCGGCGGCATGCTCGGCATCCAACTGGGCGGATCGTGGCAGCAAAGCAAACGCAATCCCTCCCTGCATAAACTCAACTGCCAAGCGCTCAGGGATGCCAGCGACTTCGACAAGGTGTGCTTCTTCAGGACATCGATGGCGATAGGCGGAGCGCCGATCCACGACGGATTCATCGTGGGCAAAGGCGATCAGGTGGTTCTGGTCGGCACGGGCATCAGCATCAAGAACGCAGACGACCCGTTGGCCGAATCGGTGGTGCGCGCATTTCAATCGCAGATCAACGCCGCATTTCAGCACCGGGGCGATAACGTGCTGTTCGTCACGCTGCCGGCAAGACACCTGACCGCCGTCGAGCTGCATGGTTACTCGAAGAGAGCACCGGTGCTCTTGCTGCAGCTCGAAACCAAGACCAACGAGCTCGCGGTGCTGTACGGGTATCTGGCGCCCGTCAACACATTCGGGGCGCTGACTTCCGACTGATGGCCATCATCCTCTGTGGTGTGAGGTGACGATGGCAGCCGCGGCGGCCAAGGCGAAGTACACGGCGATGGTGCTGGGCGCGACGGGGAACGTGGGCGGACGCGTCGTGCGCCTTCTGATCAAGAACCCGCTGTGCAAGAAGGTGGTGGTGGTGACGCGCCGCAAGACCGACGCCTTCGCCGACTCCAAGGTCGCCGAGGTGGTTGTCGACATGGACCGACTCGAGGAGGAGGTTGCGCCGCACGCCCAGGGAGTCGACGTCGCGCTCGCCGCGTTCGGCGTCGGCAAGGGCAGCGCGAAGATGTCCGAGGAGGAGGTGCGCAAGATCGAAATCGCTTACCCGCAGGCCTTTTGCCGCGCCGCCAAGGCTGGAGGTGCGCGTGTGTGCGGGGTCATGACGGCAACGGGCGCCAATCCCAAGTCCGCGATGAAGTACGCGAAAATCATCGGCGAGAAGGAGAAGGCTGTCGAGTCCGTCAAGTTCGACTTCCTTGGGCTATACCGCCCCGGCGTCATTCTCGGCAACTCCAACACGCCGGGCGTCCTTGGCCACGTCATGCCACTGCTGCATTGGGCCATGCCGGCAAAGTACCACTCGATCCACAAGAACGACCTCGCGCGCGCGATGGTGGCGCAGTCGGAGCAGGTGTTCCTCGCGATCGCGCAGGGCTACGCTCCCGAGGCGACCGTGAAGATCCTGGAGTACAAGGAGATGGAGCCCTTTTTCGTGAGGGGCGAGAGCGACGAGCCTTGAGCCGGAGCAAGCTGCTGAACTATTGAAAATGCTGCCGCGACGGTTCACATGAGTCGGTTGGTTTCCAAGCCGACGCTGTCCCAAATTCCTGCGTCGAATCATGTATGACGAGGGTGAGAGACCTCGCCACCTCAGCTCCGGTGACGCTCAACTCCATCGGAAGGTTTGGCGCCACCGACATGGTGGCTCCCGCACGCGCGCTATGCGTGCCACCCGGGGTTTTCAAGCACTGCGATCCCGAGATCACGTACCACGCTTCGGGCCCAGAGTGCGTATGCACGCGAGAGCGATCGTCCGGCTTCATGACCGAATAGGCGATCTCTGCGGTGTAGCTCTGGGCGGGCAATAGTTGCAGTGGACCGACAACCGCAATTCGCCGACCGCCATTCACGGAACGATTTCTCGGCCCGAACTCGGAAAGCCATACGCGTCCATCTTCCTCAACGACAATACCGCTCCGAGTTTTGGCAGCGTCAGCCGCCGCCCTGCTGGAAAAAGCATAAAGATGCCAATAAATCGTAGCCCTCTTCAATTTGAGATCTTTCGCGATGCCAATCCTAAAGCACCCGAATTCAGGTGACATTTCGCCGGGCGCGACGACCACGCACATGTGGGGTGCGGCCGTGAGTATTTGCCCAGCCGATTCAGCAACAGCAGGATGCCCGCCGAGCAGGAAAAGCAGCGCAAAGCCGACGTTGACCGTCAAGACCGAGTTTGAGGATGTCATGCCCTACAATCTACTCCCACGGGCTCGACTCGCGCAGGTTCAGCGGCGCCAGTTGGCCCGGAATGCGGTGCGGTTCAGGTTCGCGGTCGATGGAAAGTAGACCTGCCGCAAAGAATGACCTGTCCGCTGCGGATAGCCTAGTGCGTGACGCAGGTCCAACTTCAAGGAAACGGAGGTCGCCATGAACTTCATCGCGGTGCTGATGAGCTTGGTGTTCATCGCCATCGGCTCAGGGTTGCTCTTCTACGCACGCCGCGTGTCCGCCAAGGCGCAGCAGAGCCTATCGTGGCCCACGACCGACGGCGCGATCTCGCATTCGGCCGTGCTGCAGCAGATGGGGCAAACTTCCAGCTCAACCAATGCAGCGAACTACAAGGCTGACGTGACGTATCGCTACAAGGTGCAGGGCCGCGACTACTCCTCCGAACGCATCACCCTCGCCGACTTTTCGTCCAGCGGCGGACGGGCGCAGGGTATTGTCGATCGCTATCCTGACGGCGCGCCGGTCACCGTCTACTACAACCCGGTCGACCCGTCGGACGCGGTGCTGGAACGGGGGAGCACCAGTGGGATCGCGGTTCTATGTGTCATCGGCGGCATATTTGCCGCCGCCGGCCTGTTGTTCCTCCTCGGGAGCCTGACGGGACGCGTTCACACCGGGAACTGACCGAGGTGAAATGCGTTGGACACAGCTGCGTCCGGCGCAACAAATGCTCAGTCAGGCAGTTTGCCGCTCTCGATGAATTCGCTGGCCTCCCGCAGCCATCGCAACTGTGCTTGCCCGAGGAGCAGCCCGCGACGAAGCGTGAGATAGAGGATTTGATCGTGCTCCGACCAGCCGACAGAGCGAGCGGCGCGGAGGCATTCTCGCCGCATCGCTCGCAGCGCATTGACCCATTCCTCTGCACCGGCGCGTATGCGCTCCAGTTCGCGATGAAATACAGATCGGTCAACGACGTGGCATCCCAGCAGCTTGACCAATAGATCATATTGAGGACGCGGCGGCTCGGTGGGTGCCACAATCCACTGCTTGAGCTCATCTAATCCGCGCTTGGTGATCGCGTAGATCTTTTTGTCGGGTCTGCCCTCTTGTGCGACGACCTTCGCCGTCACCCGGCCGTCCTTGTTGAGCCGGGCAAGTTCGCGATAGACCTGTTGGTGTGAGGCACGCCAGAAGTGCACGTACACCGCCTCGAAGTCCTTGGTAATCTCGTACCCCGTCATCTCGCCGCGCGCGAGCACCGTCAGGATGACTTCTCTCAATGCCATGGTTGCGTTGCGGGCATCGCCATATGCATATGGTTGCATAAAGGGTCACGCTGTGTAACTCTATGCACCTGGTTGCATAGGTCCGTACAGCGAACGGAGGCCAAGAACATGCTGCGCAGCGTACTCGGTGTCGTGGTTGGCGCTGTTGTGTGGATGGCGGGGTTCTTCGTCCTTGCGCTGGTACTGGCGCAGCTCTGGCCCGACTACGCGATCCACGGGCGCCAGTGGACCAGACAAGGTGTGTTTACGTTCACGCCACTGATGGCGTTTTGCAATCTAGTGTTCTGGGTATTCTCCGATATTGGAGCTGGTTGGGCAGCGGGAAAGATCGCGAAGCCCCGCCAAGCGGTGTGGGCGCTCGCAGGGCTCGTGGGGATCTATCTTGCCGGCCTGCATCTTGTCCTCTTCTGGCCCCGCTTCCCATGGTGGTACAACTTCGCGGTCGTGATTCCGGCGGTTCCCGCAGTGCTCTTGGGAGGCAAACTCGCAAACTCGCTCCGCGCGGCTCCATCCAAAGCGCAAGCCAATCAGGGCTAGCGGGGACGCATCGTGAAGCGCACATGGACAATCATCGGCGTCAGAGACGTTCCGTTCAGCTTCAGATGGTACCAGTCACTCTTCGGGCAGGCCGAAGCGGCTCCGGGTCATGACTACTGGGGCCAGATCCACGATTCGGACGGAACCGTGTTGCTGTGTCTCCATCAATGGGGCTCGCATGAGCATCCGTCCTTGATGAGCTCCGACAAGGGGCTGGCTGGAAACGGACTACTGTTGTTCTTCCGCGTCGATGACTTCGATATGGCATTGCAGAGAGCTCGCGCGCTTGTCTCCCGACTCGACGAGGAGCCCCACGTGAACCCCGCCACGGGAACGAGAGAGTTTGCGCTCCGGGATCCAGATGGTTACTACGTCATGGTCAGCGCACTCGCCTCCTAAAGTGCATTCACGGCGGCGCGCGCAACCATGAACCACAATGCCAACGCGGAGACGCAATAGAGCCAAAACCTGAGAATGACGATGTTGACCGTGCAATGCACGGCGCTGTGCAGCACGCGGAAGGCGGCGAATATCCATGCGGCGATCACGTAGGTTTCGTCCACCTTGTGGGTGACGAAGAGGTACAGCAGCAGGCCATAGAAGAGCGAAGGTAGCTCGAATAGATTTTTGAGGTTGTCGGAGGGATTGGAGACCGACGGCGGCGAAATGCGCGCCAACTCTGCCGGCGTCAGGTTATTCGGATTGATCCTGCTCTTTTGGATGAGAGGAATTCGTTTGGAATACATGTAGAACCAAACGATGAGTGTGAGCAGCATCGTCGTGAGAAACGGAGCGAAGATCGCGGCCTGATTCATTTTATTCTACATCGGCAGCGGCTGGACTCCGATCCAGCGGGCGTGCAGCCAGTGTTCGAAGACAAAATAGAGCACCAGGCCCGCCACGATGGCGATGCCGTCGTTCGACCTTGAAGGTGGCGCGGCGGGGTTCGGCCGCTGCGTACGCCACCCATAGGAGATGCGGTCTACAACCGCCCAGGCAAGGAATCCACCGAACAGCACGACGTTGGCAAGCATGCCGGTCGCGATGAGATGTGCCAGCGCCCAAAGCATCACGCTCAAGAGCATCGGATGCTGCAGCGCGGCTTTGATGCGACCCGGGAAATACGCGGCGAGAAACAGCGGAAACACGGGAAGCATGAGAACGGCGGTGACGTATCGAGTCCAGGGCGGTGGCGTGTACAGCATCACTGGATTGTGGCGTGCGATGCCGTATCCCGAGATGATGACAACCAAGCCCGCGATCGTCACCAACGAATAAATGCCTCTCCAGGCAATGCCGAGGCGGCCGGCGATTCGGTCGCGCCAGGCCGGTGCGACGATCGATATCGAATGCATCCCGAGGAAGAGAACCAGACCGAGCACGAGGTAGAGCATGGGTTCGACTCCTTGCGGTATTGTCTAATAGTACAATTAGTCTTATACCCTCCGGGCTCCGGTACAACCAAAGTCTTGGAGGACTCCGCCATGCGATCAACCGATATCTCTCGCCGCTCTCTGGCCCTGACGCTCGCGGCATTGCCGGCCGGGCTCGTCATCGCGGCGGAAACACCCGCAACGCCGCCCAAGAATAAAAGCTCCGCCGCCGCGGACGGCCTCACGCACAATGCCGAAGCGATCCGGCAGGAAGTCACATTCGATGCCAGTCCGCAGCGGGTCTATGAAGCGCTGATCAGCACCAAGGACTTCGATATGATCACCCGCTTGAGCGATGGCGCGGCCCTGCTTGCCGCGGCGGGCGCCAAACCGACTGCGATCAGCACGGAGGTGGGTGGTTCATTCACGCTTTTCGGCGGATATATCACCGGACGGCATATTGAAATGCTCCCGAACGAACGGTTGGTTCAAGCCTGGCGCACCGGCAGCTGGAAGGCAGGAGAATTCTCGATTGCTGCGTTCTACCTGACGGGGGAGAGCGGCAAGACCAAGCTTAAGTTCGAACATCGCGGTTTTCCCAATGGCGACGGCGCCTCGCTCGCCCGCGGGTGGCATGTGCACTACTGGGAGCCGCTCGCAAAGTTTCTGGCGCAGGCCAAAGGGGCGGTGCGCACGCCCTAGGATTTGCGCGTCAGGCAGTCTCTTGAGCCTGCAGCAGCTTGAGCCACTCCGAGAAGGCGTCCGTGGGCCGCGCGGCGGCCGATTGCTGAATCATCGAGTCAATGAATTGTCTGGTTTCCTTGCCGTATTGCGCGCTCGCAAGCTGCCAACTCGCGCGTAGCCCCGGGGAGGAAAAAAAAGTTCGTGTGCCGGCCTGGAAGCTTTGAAAGGCCACATCATCGAGCAGCCCGGCTTTGCGCTGCATGAAGGAGTCCTCGACGGTGATAAAGAGCGACCTGCAGATCAATGTCCACTGGTTGAACTCTTCTCGAGTCAGCTCCTTGCTCCCGGCCATACCTTTTTGAACGACGCCCGCGAGCTCGGGAGAAGCCATGATCATCGAGCGGTGAGATGCCCGGTCGGCTCGCCCCTGTTGGACCATGGCGCGCTGAACTCTTTCCGACTGGCGCACTTGTTGAGCGAGATAGACTATCGAAGCGACTACGGCGATCGCCGCGACGGATTGACTCGCGTAGAAGATCTGCTCAAGTGACAGTGACATTCTTAGGTTCTCCAAACTGGGTGGATAAGACGTTTCGCGTCACGCGCTAGAAGCGGCCGGCATCGACATCCAGAATGAATTGCGTCAGCCCGGCCATGTAAACCTGTTGGTCGTCGTAGAGGGCAAGGTGGCTGCCCTTTGGACAGTACAGATAGCGTCCTTTCTTGACTCCCTTGGCGATTTTTTCCATCTGCGCCGGTTCCATCGTGTCGTAGCGGGCGCCGATCGCCAGGGTGGGCACAGTGATCTGAGGCAGGTCCGCCGTGCGATCCCAGTTAACGAGCTTGCCGCTCGCGCCCATTTCGCTCGGGCCCTGCATGGGGATATAGATCTTCTTGTTGATCTTGGCGAAAGCACGCAGCACCGGATCAGGCCACTGATCGGCCGGCATGCGCAGAATATGGTCGACGTAAAAATGCTGCATCAGTAGTGCTTCATAACGCGGGTCGTCGTATCGGCCTTTGGCCTCGAGCTGCTTCACTTCAGCGAGCGCCTTTTGATCCATCGCCGGCATGAGCACCTCCGCCGCGTAGCGGTTGTAGGCCGGGATGCTGGCGACCATGTTGGAAATGACGAGGGCCTTGAGATTCCGTTGATACTTCAGTGCGTATTCCAATGCCAGAATGCCGCCCCAGGATTGGCCGTAGAGATAGAAGTTGCCTTTGTCGAGCTTCAGAGCCTTACGGACCTGTTCCACCTCATCCACGAAGCGCGGTAACTCCCACAGCGTGGGTTCATCAGGTTGGTCGCTATAGGCGGAACCCAGCTGATCGTAGTAGTAGTACTCGATGCCTGCCTTTGGAAAATAGCTGTCGAACGCTTCGAAGTACTCATGCGTGGCGCCGGGCCCACCATGGAGCAGCAGCACTTTGATGGCGGGATTGTTGCCGACCCGCTTGGTCCAGACGCGAAAAGCGCCCTTGGGCGTCTGGATCGTAATCAACTTGGCGCCGCCGGACAGGACATCGTCGCGGCCGGATGAATCCAAGTAAGCGGCCGGCGCCGCATGCGCGGGCGACATCATCAGGCAGAGCAGGGCTGAAGCAATCGCAACGAAGAAGCGAAGCGGCATTTTGGTTTTCCAGGGTTCATTGGGCAGTCGAACAGTGCCTCCGCCATGAGGTGAAGGCGCGACATTCTACCCGCGGGCTTTAATTTGGGCGAATCGACGCCGTGATTACCCAGGCCGATGCAATCAAGGCAAAGTTCATCGCATTCGCCGCCCAGTTGAAATGCGTGGGATCGTTGAAGAGGTTGGGAGCGTGTACGAGAATGCCGAAACAGACGAACATGGCGGTGAGCAGCACGGCCGCGATTCTGGCTGCGATCCCGGAAAGTATCGCGGCGCCGGCCGCAAAGTGTCCCGCCGCGGTAGCGTAGGCCCAAAACACCTGCCCCGGCGGCAGCCAGGCGGGAACGAAGTCGGCGGTGGGCTTGAGATAAAAAAGATGCGCCAAGCCGAACACGATCAGGCATGCGCCGAATAGCAGACGGCCGATCCTGACCAGTCGATCCGCACTCGGCGCGACCGGCTCTGCGCAATATGTGTAGGCCACCATGCCGCCCGCCACGAGGGCCAGCTGCTCGGCGGTACCCGACCACATCACGAATACGGATGGGTGCGCGATCACACTGGGTACGTGCAGCAATATCACGCCGAGACTGTAGAGAATGGTGATTGCCAGCGCGGATGCGGCGGCGCTCCGCCGCCATTGAACACCCAAGCCCGCCAATAACAGAACCGCAGCGACGGCGTAGGCCAAGGCGGTCCGCCCGGGCACGGTTTCGGGGACGGGCTGCCACACCGCGGCAAAGTCGCCCCACACCAAGCCCACCAACCCGAACGCGACGGCCGCCAAGCCATAGATGCGCAGCGCGACTTGAGGCGCGAAGACCTTGTCCAATGTGGTTGTCAAAGCGATCCTCCATTGCGCATCGAGACTCCTCGCCTGGATCTCGCCTCCGCCGCACTATGCCACATTGAAAGCGGTACCCATCTTTGGGCTCGCAGCGGTCCCATGGAACCCTCTGCAAGTTGCGCGGGCGACGATCAGCAGGATCCCATGAGCCGCTTGACAGGCAAGTATCTACTTGCCTATGCTGATTTCCGATGGAGTGCATCGCCCCATGACCGATTCCGACCTGGTATTCAAGGCGTTGGCCGATCCGAGTCGCCGTAAGCTTCTCGATGCACTCAATACCCATGACGCGCAGACGCTGACGGAATTGTGCGCGCACCTGAACATGACGCGGCAGGCGGTGACCCAGCACCTTGGCGTGCTGGAGGGCGCGGACCTGGTCGCCACCCGGCGGCGCGGACGTGAGAAGTTGCACTTTTTAAACCCGATGCCGCTGCAGCAGATTTACGACCGGTGGATCAGGAAGTTTGAGCGCTCCCGGCTGAAAGCATTGCACGACCTCAAAAGACGCTTGGAAGGAAGCTAGGAATGGCGAAGGCGAAGTTTACTTACGTAACCTATATTGCGACAACGCCAGAGACTCTTTGGAAGGCACTGCTGGACGGCGAGTTTACCCGCCAATACTGGGGTCACGAGAACGTGTCGGACTGGCAGCCCGGATCGAAATGGGAGCACCGTCGTGCCGATGCGACGCGTGCCGTCGTTGTCTTGGGAGAGGTCGTCGCCGCGTCGGCGCCGCATCACTTGATCATCACCTGGGCCGACCCGGCCGACAAAGCAAAAAAAAGCCGGCACAGCCGCGTTACGTTTGAGATCGAGACCGTGGGTAAAATGGCTCGACTCACCATTACGCACGAGGATCTCGATCCGGACATGCTGGGCAAAATCTCGCTCGGCTGGCCGCGAGTCCTGTCCAGCTTGAAGTCCTTGCTGGAAACCGGCCGGCCGCTGGATACCTGGGCCGGTCGTTGAGACACGTCGCTATCAATTCGGAGGACATATGAAGGACATGCTGAAGAATCATCAGGTGGTATCGGCAGCCGAGTGGATCATGGCGCGCAAGAAGCTGCTGCTCAAGGAGAAGAAATTCACGCGCCTGCAGGCTGAGCTCAATGAAGCGCGCCGCAGCCTTCCCTGGGTGAAAGTGACGAAGGAATACCAGTTCGACGGCGCCAATGGCAAAACCTCCCTGGCCGACTTGTTTGATGGGCGCAGTCAGCTGGTGATCTATCACTTCATGTTCACGCCGGATGACAAGGCAGGATGCAGGCACTGTTCTCTGCGGGCCGACGGCTTTGATGGAATCAATGTCCATCTGCAACATCGCGACGTGACCATGATTGCCGTGTCGCGCGCGCCCTACAAAGAGCTCTCGGCTTACAAGAAACGCATGGGTTGGACATTCAACTGGGTTTCGTCCGGCGATACCGACTTCAACTATGACTACTTCGTGTCATTTACGAAGGAAGCCATCGCCAAGGGTGAAGCATTTTTCAACTACGCCATGCAAAATCCGGGCAGTGCCGAGCGCGAAGCACATAGCGTGTTCTACAAGGACTCGCGTGGGGACATTTTTCACTGCTACTCGTGCTACGCGCGCGGCAACGAACTGTTCAATCTCCACTATCACTATTTGGACGTGGTGCCAAAAGGACGGGATGAGGAGGGTCGCGGACCCTTCTGGGTTCGCCGGCGCGACGAATACTGACAGTCACACCTGCGTATCTTGCTTCGCATCCATGAAGGAACGCGAGGATAACCCCCTCATATGCGAGAATTGCTGCCCTGACCAAAAGGCACTGCTTTGCTTTATGCTGTGCACGCCGCCAGCCCGTCCCGGAGGATTACGTGCCTATTCGTCGCGATGCTTCATCACGTCCACCAAAAGTTTGGATGGCCGGCGGCGCGCTGCTGTTGGCCGCCTCGTTCGCGCAGGCGCAGCGTTTCAGCATCGATCAGGTCCTGAGCGCGCCGTTTGCCGCTTCGCTCGTTGCCGCGCCCGACACCTTAGCCTTCGCTTGGTCCAGCAACCGGGTGGGTCAACGCAATATCTGGGTTGCGCAAGGCGAGGCGGGCTCGTTCAAGAGCAGGGCCGCTACCCACTACGCGGCCGACGATGGCTTGGAACTCAGTGAACTCGCTTTTGTGCCGCACGCTCATCAGCTTTTGTATGTGCGCGGCGGCGACGTGGAGTACCCCGACAAGCCGGCGCCGAATCCGGCGGAACTGCAGCCGGGCGTGACGCAAGAAATCTGGCGCGTGGATCTTAACGGCGGCGAACCTGAGCGCGTGGCCGAAGGTCACACACCGCAGGTCTCACCGGACGGCAAACTGATCCTGTTTCTGCGCGCCGGCGTGGTCTATGCCATCGGCCCACAAAAGGATGCGAAAGCCGAGACACTGTTCAAGGTCCGCGGCGCCGTTAC
>Ga0210387_10001968_pt1 | contig 15554 bp, 11 predicted proteins | sample IncBWC7OmetaG_FD_160108 | JGI IMG/M metagenome (GOLD analysis project Ga0210387, IMG submission 160108) | Forest soil microbial communities from Barre Woods Harvard Forest LTER site, Petersham, Massachusetts, United States - Inc-BW-C-7-O ...
GGACATGCCGGCGTGGCGTTTGACGTCGCCGGGGCCGAGATTTTCCAGCCAGATCGACCAGGCCTCAATCTCCCATATCATGCGGGTGGGCTTCGCATGTTCGTTGACCCAGGCGAGCATCCCGACATCGCCCTGTCCGGATTTCACCGCCGCCAGGAAAGCGTCGGGATCGATCCCGGTGAAGGCGAAAAAACGTTTGTCCAGCGGGCAGGGATAAATGAATTCGCCCAGCCTGCCGGCGGCGCAAGCGCGGGCCTTGTCGAGCAGGCGCGGCAGGTGCACGTAGCCGCCGAGACGGATGCGCGGGCTGCGCGGCGGATGTTTGGTAAAGTCGGGAGTGGAGTAATTGATCATGGGAAAAATTTTAGCGCAAAGGCGCGAAGATGCAAAAAGAGGTGAATTTTAATTCAGAAGCCAAGAATCCAGGAGCATAGGCATGATCGCGGTCAAATGCTCAACACCTGTTTCATGGTTTCCTGGTTTCTGAATGGATCCAGCTTTTTTGCGTCTTTGCGTTAAAAAACTAAATCTTCAGCACCTCGGCAAGTTTGGCCACATCGCGGCCACCGCCCATGGCAAAATCCGCCTTGCCGCCGCCCTTGCCGCCGAGCTTCTGGCTGAGTTCATTCACGAGCTTGCCGGCCTGGTGCCCGGCGGTGATCGCGGCGGGCGAGCAGAACGCGACCACCGTGGCTTTGTCGCCGAACGGCGCACCGAGCACAACCACGCCTTCGCCGAGCTTGGCCAGGATTTGCGCACCGAGGCTGCGGAGCGATTCAGGCGAATCCGCGGTCACCGCCGCAGAAACAAATTTCAGGCCATCGCGGGTCGTGGCTTGGCCGGCGAGTTCGTCGGAAAGTCCGGCCGATGCCTTTTGTTCGAACCCTTTGAGCTTCTTTTCGAGTTCCTTCTGGTACCCGAGGATCGAATCGAGCTTTTTCACGATGTCGGTCGGGCCGGCGGAAAGCTGGGCGCTGACGGCGAGGAGCATGGCTTCACGGGCGGCGATAAAATCGATGGCGGCCTGGCCGGCGACGGCCTCGATGCGGCGCGTGCCCGCAGCGATGGCGCTTTCCGCGAGGATCTTCACCAGGCCGATTTCGCCCGTGGTGGCAACGTGGGTGCCGCCGCAGAGCTCCCGGCTGTAGCCGCCGATATCGACGACGCGGACAACCTTGCCGTATTTGTCTCCGAAGAAGGCGAGGGTGTCTTCGGGCTTTTTGTCGAACTCGGTCTCGTAGGCCAGGACCTTGGCATTGTCGATCACGCGCTCGTTGACGAGTTGTTCGATCTCGAGGAGTTGCGCAGGCGTGACAGCCTCAAAGTGGGAAAAGTCAAAACGCAAGCGATCCGGCGTCTTGCGGGTGCCGGCCTGGCGGACATGGGGGCCGAGAACTTTGCGCAACGCCCAGTGCAACAAATGGGTGGCCGAGTGGTGCCGGGAAATGGCACGCCGCCGCGAGACTTCCACCTCGAGTTCAGCCTTGGCGCCGCGGGCGAAGGATGAATCGCCAATCACGAATGATGAATCCGTCCGATGCAGATGTCGCCCGGCTTTGTCCTTCACGCAATCGCTGATGCGCACGAATTCACCGTTGATCTGCACGGTGCCGGTGTCGCCGGCCTGTCCACCCATCTCGGCGTAAAAGGGAGTCTGGTCAAAAACCAGGAAGGTGTCGTCGCCGGTCGTAATGACATCGATGAGTTGTGCGCTGGCGTTGGTCTGCGCGTAGCCGAGAAATTTCGAGGGAATCAGGTCGATGGGTTCGGAGCCCTGGGTTGCCGCAACCACCACCGCTTTTTTCTGCGCGGCTTTTGCCCGGTCGCGCTGCTGGTCCATCAGGTGCTCGAATTCGGCGACATCAACCGTCAGGCCACTTTCCGCCGCAAGCAGCTGCGTCATGTCGAGGGGGAACCCGTACGTGTCGTAAAGCACAAAGGCCAGCGAGCCGGGAATCTTAAAGCTTTGCCGCAGTGCTTGGAGATGCTGCCGGGCCGATTCGGGATTGGCCAATTTAATGCTGTAAATTTCGGCGGATCTTTCGAGGCCCAGGCGCAATCCTGTCGCCAGGGTTGAGTGATAGGCGGCCTTCTCGTCGGGGACGATTTTGGCGGCAAAGTTTGCGGCCAAATCGATCATGTTTTTTCCGTAGAAAACCAGGCCCCGTTCAAGGGTGCGGCCAAAGCTATCTTCCTCGCCACGAATGACGCGGCGAACGACATCCTGCAGCTGCCTGAGTTCGGGAAAGACGGGGCCAAGCGATTCGACGACCGGTGTGACCAGCTGGCTGAAGAACCCGGGCTCCAGTTCGAGTTTTTGGCCATAGAGAATTCCACGACGGAGAATGCGGCGGACGACATAGTTGCGCCCGTCGTTGCCCGGAAGAATGCTGTCGGCGATGGCGCAGGAGACACAGCGGGCGTGGTCGGCGAGCACGCGGAAAGCGACGTCGATTTTTTCCTGCTGGCCCAGGCCTTCGCGCGTGGTTGGAACGGTGCCCCGGTAAGTCTTGCCGGAGAGCTCGGCGATTTTTTTGAAGAGCGGCGCAAAGACATCGGCATTGTAATTCGACGGGTCTTTGGAGAAATCCTTGAAGCCATTGGTGGTCGCGTGGATGCCGGCGACGCGTTCGAAGCCCATGCCGGTATCGACGTGTTTCGCGGTGAGCGGCGAGAAGGTGCCGTCGGCGTTCGCGTTGAACTGGATGAAAACATGGTTCCAGATTTCGATGCAACGCGGTGAGCTTGCGTTCACCAACTTGCGCCCCTCGGTTTCATGGTCGTCGGGGAGAAGGTTGAAATGGATTTCCGAGCACGGGCCACATGGGCCGGTGTCGCCCATCATCCAGAAATTGTCCTTCTTGTTGCCGTTGACAATGTGGACAGCGGGATCGAGGCCGGCCTTCGTGAAAATGTCAGCCCAGATGTCGTGGGCTTCCTGGTCGAAGTCGGAAGGATCGCCCTTGGCCTTGTCAGGGGAATAGACGGTGGCAAAGAGACGCTTCGGCGGCATGCCCCAGACTTTCGTGAGCAGTTCCCACCCCAGAGTGAGCGAATCCTTTTTGAAGTAATCGCCAAACGACCAGTTGCCGAGCATTTCAAACAGCGTGTGGTGGTAGGTATCGAAGCCGACGTCCTCGAGGTCGTTGTGCTTGCCGCCGGCCCGGATGCATTTCTGGGTGTCGGCCGCGCGGGTATCCTGGTTGGGCTTCACGCCGGCCCAGCGCGAAACGTCGGGCTTCCGGTCACCGAGGAAAATGGGGACGAACTGGTTCATGCCGGCGTTGGTGAAGAGCAACCCGGGCGAGTCCGGCAGCAGCGACGACGACGGGACGATCGTGTGGCCGTGGGCGGCAAAGAAATCGAGGAATGACTGGCGGATCTCAGCAGAGGTCATTTTTGAAGTAGCGGGCAGTGGGTAGTGAGTAGCGAGTAGTCGTTTGGGGCAAGGGTGGTGGAAAGGAGTTTTTCATGCTCGCTTCTCGATGCTTGCTCCTCGCTACTGCCGCTCGTCAAAGCGCGGCCATGATGGCATCGGTCATGGCCTTGGTGCCGACGGATTTTTCACCGAAGGCGATGTCGCCCGTGCGGGTGCCGCCCGTCACGGCTTTTTTCACGGCCGCTTCGATGCGCAGGGCGATTTTGTCGAGGCCGAAGCTGAAGCGGAGCATCAGAGCAACGGAGAGAATTTGGGCACAGGGATTGGCCAGGCCTTTCCCGGCAATGTCGGGCGCGGTGCCACCGGCGGGTTCATAGAGGCCGAAAGGCAGGCCCAGGGAGTTTTTACCGGCGCCGAGCGAGGCGGAGGACAGCATGCCGAGCGAGCCGCAGATCACAGCCATCTCATCGGAGAGAATGTCGCCAAACATGTTTTCGGTCACGAACACGTCGAACTGATTGGGGTCGCGCGCGAGTTGCATCGCGGCGTTGTCCACGTACATGTGGGTTAGCTGGATCTCGGGCGCGTGCTCGGCCACGTAGTCGGTGACGGTCTTGCGCCAGAGGACGGAAGTCTCGAGGACGTTGGCCTTGTCCACCGAGCAAAGCTTTTTCTTGCGCGAGCGGGCGGCGGCGATGGCCGTGGCGGTGATGCGTTCGATCTCGCTCTTGCGGTAAACCATCGTGTCCACGGCCTGCACATCGCCGTCGGGAAGCACGGTGGTTTCCTTGGGCTTGCCGAAGTAAAGGCCACCCGTGAGCTCGCGGATGCAGACGATATCGATGCCATCGGGGATGCGCGCGGTTTTAAGCGGAGAGGCGTCGGTGAGTTCACGATAGAGCAAGCCTGGGCGGATGTTGGCAAAAAGCGTAAAATACTTGCGCAGCGGCAGGAGGGCGGCCCGCTCGGGTTGCTCTTTGGGCGGAAGTTTTTCCCATTTCGGGCCGCCGACCGAGCCGAAAAGAATGGCGTCGGACGCAGCGCAAAGTTGGAGCGTGGAGTCGGGCAGCGCCTTGCCATGGCGGTCGATGCCGGCGCCGCCGACATCGGCGAGCTTGTAGGAGAGGATGAGATTCTCCTGCTTGGCGACGTGCTCAAGCACGCGCAGGGCTTCGGTCATGACCTCGGGCCCAATGTAGTCTCCAGCAAGAACGGCGAACTTTAGCGTCGGCATAAAGGCCGACTTAATTAGCAAGGGAAACGGTCGAGTGAAAGGGATTTTTTCGAACAAGGAGTAATAGTAGTTTGTATTTGGTGGTTAGTTGGGAGGCCATCCTTGGCTCTTTGAGCCCCCGGAAGGCACGCAATCGTCGGATCGAAACCAGCTGCCCACCGCAATTGACCAACTGCCAACTACTAATTACCAACAACCACTCACGAATGAACATCCACGTCCTGCCGGCCGGCCCGATCGAGACCAATGCCTACTTGCTGACCGAGCCGGCGCGCGGCGAGGCCGTGTTGGTCGATGCGCCGGGCGAGGTGTGGGCGGAGGTGGAGCCTGTTTTGCGCAACGAAAAATGCCGGCTGGTGGAGTTGTGGCTCACGCACGGCCATTGGGATCACATGCAAGGTGCCGCGGAGGTCGTGCGGGCGACGGGCGCACGGGTCCGGGCACATGCCGACGACCGCCCGCTGATCGAGACGCCGGAGGTGATGAAAAGGTTTATGCTGCCGGGCCAGGAGCTCGAGCCCGTGAAGGTCGATGCCTGGGTGAGGCCGGGAGAAACGATCGCCGTGCTGGGCACAACGGCCGAAGTTCGGCATGTGCCGGGGCATTGTCCGGGCAACGTGCTGTTTTATCTTCAGCCCGCCGGCCTGGCCTTTGTCGGCGATGCGCTTTTTGCGGGCAGCGTGGGACGGACCGATCTGCCCGGCGGCGATTTCGTCGTGCTGGAGAAATCGATCCGCAGCCAGATTTACACGCTGCCGGATGCGACCAGGGTTTTTCCGGGCCACGGCCCGGATACGACGGTCGGCGAGGAAAAGCGAAGCAATCCTTACGTGGCCGGATGAGTCCGGCGACGTAGTTGTTGGCTGCTAGAGCATTTGAACTTATCATGCACAGATAGCCGCAATGATAAAAGAATCCCTGGGCGTCTTGAGATGAAACTGAGTTGAGGGTGGAGCGCGTCGTCCCGACTCGCTCAAAGGGAAAAGGGAAGACCCAAAATAAACGCGTCGGGACGACGCGTTCCACCCTTTTACTTATGTGCACAATATCTTGATATGCTCTAATATTGGGTAATTGGTTCGGATGTCGTCCTTCGGAAAAACCTATGGCGGACAAGACAGAGTGCATAGCAAGCGTCAGATCGAAACCAACGACTAACTACCAATTACCAACTACTACCGCCCAATCACAATGGACTCGGTGGAAAAAACAACCCAGGCTGGGCGGTTGTGATACCGGACAAACACGAGTTTTTCATGTGGCGCGCACTGGAGCTGGCCCGCCGCGCCTGGGGTGTGACGCATCCGAATCCCATGGTGGGCGCGGTGATTGTCGAGGGCGGTGAGGTGGTGGCCGAGGGGTTTCACGAGCGCGATGGCGCTCCGCATGCCGAGCGCGCGGCACTCGATGCGCTCGGGCGAAGAGCAAAACCCGGTGCAGTCCTCTATGTCACCCTCGAACCCTGTTCCACCCATGGGCGCACGGGCGCATGCACGGAGGCCATTATTGCAGCCGGCATCAAGCAGGTCGTGGCTGGCGCGACCGACCCGAATCCCGCGCATGCCGGGCGGGGCTTCGAGTTGTTGCGCACCGCGGGCGTGGAAGTGACAACGGGCGTGCTGGAACACGCGTGTACGGACCTAAACATCATCTTCAACCACTGGATCGCCCGCCACCAGCCGTTTTTTGCGGCGAAATCAGCGGTGACGCTGGATGGCCGCATCGCCTGCCGCACGGGCGACTCGAAGTGGATCACCGGCGAAATGGCGCGGGCGGATGTGATGCGCTGGCGGCGGTTGTTTCCAGCCATCGCGGTGGGCGCGGGCACGGTGATAAAAGACAACCCGCGGTTGACGGCCCGCATCAACGGCGAGGAATGGTGCCCGGTGCGGTTCGTTTTCGATGGTTTATTGCGCTCGGCGGCGGCCAATGGGGTGCAGCCGCAAGTGTACCGCGACGAATTCCGGGAGCGCACGATTGTCGTGACCACGGCGCAGGGCGGCCTGGGCTATGTGCGCAAGCTGCGCGAGGCCGGCGTGCAGGTGTGGATCATGCCGTCGCTCACGCAGCGCGTGGGACTTCCGGAGTTCCGGAAGAAATGCGCGGAAGAAAAGATCACCGGCGTGTTCTTTGAGGGCGGGGCCCAGCTCGGGAGCGAATTATTGCGGGCGCGCGAACTGGATTATCTGTTCGTTTATCGCGCGTCGCTGCTGTTCGCGGACGACAAGGCCAAGGGCGTGTTCAGCGGGCTGCGCACGGAAAAAATAGAAAATGCCATCCGCCTCGCAGGGGTGCGGCATGAGACCTTTGGCGATGACCTGCTGACGCGCGGCCGTGTGGTGTATCCGGATAAAATGTTCGCCGATGAAACTGTTTTTGGCATCGGGTAACGCGCACAAGGCCGGTGAATTCTCCGCCTTCGCTCCTTCTTCGCTGAAGCTACGAAGGACAGGCCAGGCTATGAAGGACGGGGCTGGCATTGAACCCATTGAAATCATCCCGGCCACAGAGGTGGGCGGAATGCCCAAGGTGGTGGAGGACGCCGGAACGTTCGAGGGCAATGCGCTGAAGAAAGCGCTCGCGCTGCGCTCGCGCCTGCCGGCGGAGGCCTGGGCGCTGGCGGATGACAGCGGCCTGTGTGTCGATGCGCTGGGCGGCGCACCGGGCGTGGAGTCAGCCTATTACGCGGGACCACAGGGCGATAGTGCGGCCAACTTGCATAAACTTGTTGGAGCGATGCGCCGGGTGCCGGACGCGCAGCGCGGGGCGCATTTCATGTGCGTGCTGGCAGTGGCCGGGCCGGCCGGCGAATTTGTTTTTGAGGGGCGTTGCGACGGGCGGTTGCTGCACGAGCCGCGTGGCGAAGGCGGCTTCGGCTATGATCCGCTGTTTGTGCCGGAAGGTTGCGCGCAGAGTTTTTCCGAGCTGGATCCCGAAATCAAAAACCGACTCAGCCACCGGGCACGAGCCTGGAAAAAGCTGGTGGCGTGGCTGAGGGAGACCCAGTAGTTAGTAATTGGTAGTTGGTATTTAGTACCGACGCCTTCCTTGGCTAAGGTTTTTTCCGCACCAAAGCTGCAACAAACAAGACAGGTGGCGCTGCAAGCCTCGGATCTAATCCAACGGACCAATTACCAACTACTAACTACGGGCTTGCGTGAGCGTCCGCTCACAGCGTCTCCAGCTTGGCGCAGACGTCGTTGATGAGAAACTCGGGCGTCGATGCCCCGGCGGTGACGCCAATCGCCGTGTATTTTTTCATTTCGACCAAGTCGATCTCGGCGGCGGTCTCGACGTGGTAGGTGGGCAGGTTTTGTTGGCGGGCGAGCGTGGCGAGTTTGACCGTGTTGGCTGAGTGATGTCCGCCGACCACCACGATGGCCTGCGCGCCTTCCCGCACGAGTACCATGACGTCGGTCTGGCGGTCCTTGGTCGCCTGGCAGATGGTGTCGAAGACGAGGACCTCCGGAAATTTTTTCTTCGCGTGCTCCGCCAGCGCATAGAACTCGTGCATGAACATGGTCGATTGTGAGACCATGCAGGCTTTTTCAAGCGGAGGCAGCGCGTCGATGTCGGCCTCATCCTTGATGACGTGGCCGCGGCCTTCGGTATAGCCCATCAGGCCGATGGCCTCGGGGTGTTTCTCATCGCCGAAGATGATCGTGGCATAGCCTTTTTTGGCATGCAGCCGGATCTTGCCGGCGATGATGCCGACGTCAGGGCAGGTGGCATCGCGAAAGGTCATGCCGAGATTCTTCAAATAGGCTCGGCGCTCGGGAGAGATGCCGTGGGCGCGCACGACCATGACGGGGTTGTCTCCGGGTGCGTGGTCGATGGCGATCTTGCCCTGGCTCTGGTAGTCGCCGACCTCGCGGATGCCCTCGTGCGAAAGGACATCCATCATCTGGCGGTTGTGGATAAGCGGCCCATCGGTGTAAACGGGATGGTGGCCTTCGCGGGCGTAGTCTCGCGCGATGTCGATGGCCCGCTCGACACCCCAGCAGAAGCCGGCACTTTTGGCTCTAATAACTTTCATCTGGTGCACCATGCGCGCCCTCCGGCACGGCGTCAAATCAGGAACGAAGCGTGGAAAAGAAACTTATGTGCCGTTGGGCAAACGGGACTTTTGCCGCCGGTCAAAACCCGTAGCCGAGAAGCAGTTTCAGTTCGTTGCGAGTGGCCGAGGCGTGGGGGATTTCCTCGAGGTGAAACTCGTGCTGCAGCGTGAGCGTGATGCCGCCGGCAATATCCTTGACCAGGCTGGTCTTGTTATCCACGCCGCTCTCGCCGCCGTTCGGGATGTAGTAAGCCGTGCCTTCCTGCTCAAATTTCAGGCCGTGAAAAATCTGCCACTTCGAGTCGAGACGAATGGCCGGGTAAATATTCTCGACGCGCTGGTTCACGGCGGGAATGTCGAGCCGAGAAAAATAGGTGAGCACGGCCACGCGCACCTGGCTGCGGTCGGTTTGAAACAGGCGCGCGCCGACGCCGACGCGCATCTGGTACTGATCCACGCTGGTTTGCCGGATTTCATGCAAATAGTCCGGTTCAGCGATGGAGTAGAGCGTGCGGGTGAGTTGGTGTTCCCACGCGAATTTGCCCTCGCGGCGGTCTTGTTGGAGCAGGTGATTGTTGTAGAGATAATCGATGTTGGCGTAAAAAAGGTAATGCTCTTTGCCGGAGAGCCGCTCGGCCGTGCCCTGCACGCGGGTCTCACGGTTGTCGATGACGTCCCACACATAATCGAGCAGCACATCGATGCGGCCCTTCCATTTGCGGCTTGGGGCCGAGGCCATCACCGGCGGCGCGGAAGTGGTCTCGGGCGGGGGTGGCTTGCTGGCCGCAGTGGCGGGGGTCACTTTCACCGTCGCCGGCGTAACGGGCGGCGCGGCACTTGTGGTGACAGAGCCAGTGACGACATGGGCGTCGTTGACCGAAACCTTCAACAGGCCGAAGCGGGAGGACTGGAAGACGATGATATTGCCATCTGTTTTCAGGTAGTGGCCGGTGACGGATTCTCCGTTGTTGAATTCGAGCCAGTCGTCGGCCCGCAGCGTCGCCACGAAAAAGATAGCAACAAAAAATCCCTGAACAATTTTGCGAAGCACGATGCTGCGACCATTTTCAGCCCTCAAAGTGCCGCGCAAAAATCTTTCGGCGCCTTTTCGCCGCTGTCATTGCGTGACTGACCTGGGGGAAAAAATATCCTGATGTGCAGCCATTGAGTGATCGTTGGTTTGAGTATCAGACGACTCACAAGCCGATACGAGGTGAAAGCCGCTTTCGTCTTCATAGCCCTCCCTGGAGCGCCAGATAAGAAATAACACAAAAAGCATGTTCAGGCATAAAGCTATCGCCACAATCAGGGTAATCGTCGACATGGGGGTATAACCAAAAGCAAATACTATTCTTTAATTTATTCAATCACAGAAAGCAGTGATTTAGTTAAATTATCGTTAAATGATCTAAAATTAAGTAAATACCCATTGATAATGGGTGTCAATGGAGTTTATCCGTTCGGCTAAGCCCTTCGACCATGGCTCCGGATCCTTAGCTTGCCGAACGGGTATGCATGAAACGCATGACCGTCTTACTTGGATCCTGGTGCCTGCGCCGAAGCTTTGCTGGCCGGCAATAATTCGTTGATTGCAGCCAGCAGCACTTCGGTGGAAAACGGTTTGGCCAGCACCTTCGCTGCGCCCAGAAGCTTGGCCAGGCGGAGATTGTCCGACCCCGTCAGCCGCCCGCCGCCCGAGATCGCGATGATTTTTACCGGAGGAAGCTGCCTTACATAAAGCTCCTTCAAGACCTCGAGCCCATCTTTCTCGGGCATCATGATATCGGTAATCACCAAGTCGACGTTGGCCGGCTTGAACATCGCCAACCCCTCCTTGCCATTGCGAGCTTCCATCACCGTGTGGCCAAAATGGGCCAGGGTCAGGCGCAGCATGGTACGGAAGCTGTCATCGTCTTCGATGAGGAGGATTCGGGCCGAAATCCCGGCGGAAAGGGCCGCGTGCACGGCGGTGCCAAGCGAGTGAATCGTGATGGGCTTGTGCACGAACTGGCGAACGCCCGCGGCTTCGACTTGTTCAGACGTGAGGGCAGAGCTGTGGCCAGTCATCAGGATGACTGGCAACCCAAACCGGATTTGGTGGAGTTGGCTCGCGAGCAGGGGGCCGGTCATCCCGGGCATGGTCTGGTCCGTGATCACGAGGGCAAATCGCTGCGGATCGGCGCGCACCATGGCGAGCGCGACGGCGGGCGCCGTCGTGGCCTCGACCTCGTAGCCGAGCCCGGTCAATATTTTCTGGCCGAGATGGACGAGTGGTTCCTCATCATCGACAAACAGGATCCGCTCGCCATGGCCGCATGGCACCGAGCCCGGTTCAACTGTAGCCACGGACGCCTCACCGGCGTGTGCGGGAAAATAAAGGTGGAAGATCGTGCCTTTGCCGGGCTGGCTGGAAACCGTGACCGCGCCATCGTGGTCTTTCATGATGCCGTATACCACCGCCAGGCCCAAGCCCGTGCCTTCGCCGGGTGGCTTCGTGGTGAAGAATGGCTCAAAAATCCGCCGCAGCGTTGCCTGGTCCATGCCGAACCCGGTGTCACTGACAGACAAGCGGGCATAGAGGCCAGGCCGCAATCTCGGTTGCGTGGCTGCATGCGCCTCATCCACTGTGCACTTTTCCAGATTGATTTGCAGCCGGCCATTCCGATCTTTCATCGCATGCCAGGCGTTGGTCCCGAGGTTCATCATGATTTGATGGACTTGGGTTGCGTTGGCGAACACCGTGGGAGCATCGGCCGCAAGCGACAGGTCGAATTCGATGGTCGAAGGGATGGTCGCGCTCAGCAGCTTGAGGCTTTCGGTCACAATCGGCTGCAGTTGGATCGGCTGGCGTTCGTGCGGCTGGTGACGACTGAAGGCGAGGATCTGCCGCACGAGATCGGTGGCGCGATTGCACGCCTTTAAGACCGCGCCGAGGTACCCGCGCACTTCGGGATTGTCCTTCAATACCATCTGGGAAAGTTGGGCATAGCCAAGGATGGCAGACAGGATGTTATTGAAGTCGTGCGCGATGCCGCCGGCCAGCGTGCCGATGGCTTCCATTTTCTGCGCCTGGCGAAACTGCTCCTCGAGATTGTGATACTCGGTGATATCCTCGGCGACGCCGACCACGCGGAAAATCTGTCCCGCCTCATTGCGGATCGGAAAACCGCGGTCGCGGATCCAGCGCTCCTCACCGCCTGGCCGGATGATGCGGTATTGTTCGTCGTAGGTGCAGGGCCGCTGCGTAGCTTGGAGCACGCGCTCGCGGTCCTCCGGGCGAATCGTCTCGAGCCACCCGCGTGGCGACTCGTAGAGGCTCTGGCAGGTGCGGCCCCATATCTTTTCGTAGGCCGGGCTGATGTAGACGATCTGGTTTTTGGCCGGGTCGGCGATCCAGAAAACCTCCTGGATATTTTCTGCGAGTTCGCGAAAGCGCTCTTCGCTGGCGCGGAGTGCCTCATCGGCCTGCCTGCGTTCACGGCGCAGCTGGCTTTCGGCCATCGCGTGGCTGATCGCCGATCCCAAGCGCGCCAACCGGTCTTTCAGCAGGTAATCCGCGGCGCCCTGCTTCATGACCGTCACCGCTGTTTCCTCGCCGATGGTGCCAGACACGATGATAAACGGCACCTCCAGGCCACTTTGCTTCAGTAGCTCCAATGCACGCAGCCCGCTGAACTCCGGCATCGCGTAATCGGACAGCACCAGGTCAAGCCCGTCGTGCAGGTGCTCGAGATAAGCAGTCTCGGTGTCCACCCGCTTCCAGTCGGGCTCGAATCCGGCTTGACGCAGGCTCCGCACCAGCAGCTCGGCATCGTTCGAGTTGTCCTCGACGATCAGGACTTTGAGCGGCTGCGACATGAGAATAGGCGTTTAATCCGCCACTTTCGGCGGTTGGTTGAGGAGCAGCCAGTAGAGCCCGAGATCATGCACCGCTTTGGCGAACTGCTCGAAGTTTACCGGCTTCACGATGTAGCTGTTCACGCTGAGCTGGTAGCTTTCCACCACGTCGCTCTGTTCCTTCGACGATGTCAGCACGACAACCGGGATCGTTTTTGTCCGCGGGTCGCCTTTGATGCGCTTGAGCACGGCGAGGCCATCGACCTTGGGCAGCTTCAGGTCGAGCAGGATCACCTTGGGGCAGTCAGTGATCTGGCGCGCGGCGTGCGGGCCTTCGCAAAAAATGAATTCCAGCGCCTCGGCGCCGTCGCGGGCAACGTGGATTCGGTTCGCGAGATTGGCCTTGCGCAGGGCGCGCAGCGCCAGCTCCAGGTCCTGCGGGTTGTCCTCGACGAGCAAAAGCTCGACGGCATTGGGGTCGTTCATGATGTGTTTTCCTTTTCCAAGGTGAAATAAAACGTGGCCCCGCGATCGACCACTGCCTCCGCCCAGACGCGCCCACCATGCCGGTGGACGATCCGCTGCACGATGGCGAGGCCGACGCCGGTGCCTTCGTAGTCCTCCACGCGGTGCAACCGCTGGAAGACGCCGAAGAGCTTGTTGGCATAGCGCATGTCGAAGCCGGTGCCGTTGTCGCGGACAAAAAAAGTGTCGGTTCCGTTGGTCTTCATGCAGCCAATTTCCAGGGCCGCTTTTTCCCGCTTGCCGGTGTATTTCAACGCATTCGAGAGGAGGTTCATCCAGACCTGTTTCAACAGCACCGGATCGCCGGAACTCATCGGCAAATCTTCGACGCGAACCTCGACCGATCGGTTTGGCCACGGGAAGCCCAGTTCATCGAGGGTGCCGCGCACGAGTTTGCCCGTGTCGATCGGCCGCTTGCTCATCTCCTGCCGGTTGAGCCGAGCAAATGCCAGCAGGTCATCAATCAACGCGCCCATTTGTTGCGCCGAATAGCGGATCGTTTGCAAATAACGCAGGCCTTCCTCGGGCAATTTCGGTCCGAAATCCTCCAGGATCGCCTGGGAAAATCCATCGATCGCGCGCAGGGGTGCGCGCAGGTCATGCGAGACCGAATAGGAAAAAGCCTCCAGTTCACGGTTGGCGGTTTCGAGCTGGGCGGTGCGCTCCTTCACCCGCTGTTCGAGATCGGTGTTGAGTTGCCGGATCGTCTCTTCCGCCGCTTTTTGCTCGGTGATGTCGCGCGCCACCTTCGAGGCGCCGACAACCTTTCCCTTCTGATCCCTGATGGCGGATACCGTCACGGAGATATTGATGGCGCTGCCATCCTTGCGTACGCGCACGGTTCCAAAATGCCGCACGTTCTCGCCGCGCTTAATCTGGCCGAGAATCTCCGTCTCCTCGATTTGCCGCTCTGGCGGAATTAGCCGCGTGATCGATTGTCCGATCATCTCGGAAGCCGGATAACCGAAGAGCCTTACCGCCCCGTCATTCCAACTGGTGACAACTCCCCGCAGGTCTTTTCCAATGATGGCATCATCGGATGATGTTACAATGGCGGCAAGCTGGGCTGCCGCCTCTTCCACGCGTTTGAGTTCAGTGATGTCGGCGCGGATGGCAACGTATTGGCGGGGTTTGCCCTGCTCGTTGAGAAACGGCACGATGGTCGTGTCCACCCAATAGAAGGTGCCATCCTTGGCCTTGTTCTTGATTTCGCCGTGCCAGACTTTGCCGCGCGCAATGGTCGTCCACAGGTCACGGATGAACTCCTTCGAGTGGTGACCGGAATTGATAATCCGGTGATCCTGGCCGAGCAACTCGTTGCGCGAATACTTGGAGATCGCACAGAACTTGTCGTTCACGTAGGTGATCTTTCCCTGCGGATCGGTGATCGCCACGATCGCGTGCTCGTCGAGCGCCAGTTTCAGGTCGATTACTTCCTTCGTTGATGCCTTCAGTTGTTCTTCCGCCGCCTTGCGCTCGGTGATATCGGCACGGATGGCGACGTATTGGCGGGGTTTGCCCTGCTCGTTGAGAAACGGCACGATGGTCGTGTCCACCCAATAGAAGGTGCCATCCTTGGCCTTGTTCTTGATTTCGCCGTGCCACACGCGTCCGCACCCGATGGTTGTCCACAGCTCGTGGATGAACGCTTTCGGATGGTGGCCCGAGTTGATGATGCGGTGGTCCTGGCCGAGCAGCTCGTCGCGCGAATACTTGGAGATCGCGCAGAACTTGTCGTTGACGTAGGTGATCTTTCCCTGCGGATCGGTGATCGCCACGATGGCGTGCTCGTCGAGCGCCGCTTTCAAGTCGCCGATCTCCTTGAGCGACGCCCTCAGCTGTTCATCAGTATGCATGGTGCGCTTTCCGGCGCGCCGCCGCGCGCCATGAGCCAGGCTTCGCTACTTTTTTCACGGGGTGCATCTTTGGCGCGGGGTAAATCGAGTCGCTCAAGTTGTTGTTCACTTGTTTCTCGGGCTGGAGGGAAGCCCCACCGTCAAATGGAGATTCAGTTTGGGCGTTACCCGGACAAAGCTTTCGATGCCGAACGGCTTGACGATGTAGTTCACCGCGCCCAGCCGGCCGCATTCGATGATCATACGGTCGCTTTGCGAGACCGTCAGGACGACGACCGGGATGTCACGCGTGAGCTCGTCGTTTTTAATTTGGCGCAGGAATTCCAACCCGGACATCTGGGGCAGGTTGAGGTCGAGCAGGATCAACTGCGGACGCGTCCGTTTGCGCCTTGCGTGCCGGCCCTTGCCGAACAAGTAGTCCAACCCGTCTTCCGCGGCGCCAACGATCTTGAGCGGATTCGTAATTTTTGCCCGCTTGAACGCACGCGCCGTCAAGGCCGCATCCATCGCACTGTCCTCAATCAACAAGATCTCCTGTGTTTCCGTTGGCGCCGTTTTTGCTGCATGGCGCAGGGCTGTTCCTGCTGGTGCGGCCGCATGGGACAACAGGTTTCCAATCGTGACTTGCAGCGCCTTGGCCAGGCTCGCGATGCTTCGCAGGGTCAC
>Ga0210387_10001969_pt1 | contig 15549 bp, 10 predicted proteins | sample IncBWC7OmetaG_FD_160108 | JGI IMG/M metagenome (GOLD analysis project Ga0210387, IMG submission 160108) | Forest soil microbial communities from Barre Woods Harvard Forest LTER site, Petersham, Massachusetts, United States - Inc-BW-C-7-O ...
CTCGAACAAATGCAGGGTCCGGAGAGCGCGCGGCGTTTGCTCGCCGTGGCCAGCGACACGAATCGCTCCACCGAGGTGCGAAGCAGCGCGGCGGCCTCGTTGCTCGCGCTGGGTGGTCCACTCGTACGTGAGAATCGCGCGTTGCTCGACGCGCTCGGCGGCCCGTCCGAAACCGCGGAATACGTGTGCAACGCGAGGTTCCGGTGACCCGCCGGCGCAGCCACGTCAGCACGAGCACGGGCTCCACAATTGGGTTGCACGTGTGGCGTGCGCTGGCTCTCGCTTCGAGCGCCTTGGCGCTGACCTTACACTCTAGGCCTCCTCCACCGGTCGCAACGAGCCTCGCCGGACCAGCGCCTGCGGAGGCACAGCCAGTCGAGCTGCCCAGCAGCGTGCCGCAATCGCTGTCCGCCGTCAGCACGCTCACCGACGCGGGTGACGAAACGGCGCTAGACGCGTTGATCAGCATCAACCAGCACGCCTCTCCGGAAGTCGCGAGCGCCGCGCTGAGCGGCATTGCGCAGATCGGCGGCAAGCGCGCGAGGGAATACTTGGCGCGGCGCTTCGCGGACGCCAGCGCCTCCGAGCTGCTCGACCTCGCGCAAGCATTGGCTGAAACGGGTGGCCGCGAAGCGCATGACCTATTGCGCAGCGCCGCACACTCTCCGCGTATCCCCGCAGCAGAAGCGGCGCGCGAGGCGCTAGCCAGCCTCGACACGCCGGACGCGCGAGACTTCATGCTCGGGGAGCTAAGCAGCACTCTGCCTGTCCAAAGCCAAACGGAGGCCGTGGCCTACTTCGTCGATTGCCAAGACGCGCGCGCCACGGCCGCCCTCGAACGGCTGATCCGAAAATCCAGCATCGATCTGCGGCGCTCTGCGCTTGAAGCTTTGTTCGCGCAGGGTGTAGACGCACGCCCGGCCATCGAGCGGCTGCTCCGCGATGGCGACGAGCTTTCGAACAACGTGTTGGAATCCCCGGCCCCAACTGCCGAGCTACGCCAAGCGCAGCGTGCTGCAAGCATCGCGCGCCTGCGCGCCGGGGCCATCACGTCAGGTCCGGTGTTCGATTTTCTGGCTCGCGATTTGTCGAGTCAGGCGCGCCAAGCACTGGCACAAGCCGCGCACGACCCGGCCTCCAAGGAAAGTGCGCTGAATGCGTTGGCCACGCGCGGCGACTCAGCGACCCTAGTCGCGCTGGCCGAGCTCGCTGACGATAGCGACCCCGGGCTCGCGAGTCGCGCGGCGTGCGCGTTGTTGTCCGCGCCCGATTCCCGCTCACACACCTTCTTGCTGCGTGTCGGCATCAAGTTGCACAGCGATGCTGCGGCCGCGTTGCTCAGCATCGACGCGCCCGAGGGTCCGGCTGCGCTAGCTCGTTTGACAGCGAGTAGCGAGCCCAGCGAGCGCGAAGAAGCCGTGCGCCTCACGGCTCGCTATGGCTTCGGCTCCTGATCTCCAACTTAAGCTATTCTGTGTTGGCATGAAGCCGTCGGCTCCGGACCCAGTCTCGACACTGGCTCGAGCGCCGCGCGCTGAGCGCGTGTTTCGCTGTGCTTTTGGGCTGTGCCTAACGCCGTGCGCGGTCGGCGCTGCAGCGCTGTTCATGCCTGAGCTTCACGTCACCCCCGGGCTTGCCAACGCGCTGGCCTTCGCCGGAGCGACGCTCCTGCCGATCCTCGCCTTGGCGATCGCAGCAACGGCGGATGTAACGCTGCTGGCCGCGCTCGCCGTCGCTGCGCTGTCCGTCGCGCTGTTGCTTGCACTCGTGTTCCTGCGGCACGCGCCGGTCGCGGCGATGCTGGTCGTGGACAGCGCGCTGGTCGGCTTTGCGTGGTCGGTCGGAACCTCTATCGGCCGACGCGTCCAGCACGCTTCGCACTTGCTGCCGGCGTGCGTCGTGGCCGCGAGCGCGGATCTCGTGTCGTTGCTGTCACCGGAAGGACCGAGCCATGCCGTTGCCCAAAGCGACCGCGCACTGTCGGTGCTCGCGGTGTGGTTTCCCGTACCCGGCACGTTGGCCCTGGCACCTGCGCTGGGCGTCGGCGACTTATTGTTCATGGCGCTGGTCTTTGGCGTCGCGGTCGTGCACCACTTGCCGTACGTGCGGACGGTCTCGCTGGCTGCCTTCGGCACCGCTGTCGCCGGCGGTATCGCCGCTCGGCTGGGTGTCGCGGTACCTGCGTTAGTGCCAATTTCTGCGGCAATTTTACTTGGTTTGCCGCAAGTCCGTCACGTGCGGCCGGCAGACCGCAAAGCCGCGACGTGGGCGATGTCGCTCGCGGGGATGGTCGTCGTGGCGGTCGTCGCGCGTCGCTTTCTCTCGCGCTGACGCGGGGCAAAGCACGCCATACGCTCGTGCGCTATCGTTCTGTCCGTCCCTGGAGGAACCATGCGCGTCGAAGTTTGGAGCGACATCATCTGCCCGTGGTGCGGGCTCGGGCTGCATCGATTGAAGGCCGCGCTGGCGCGCTTCGAACATGGCTCGGAGGTCGAGGTCGTTCACCGCTCGTTCCAACTCGACGAACGAGCGCCTGCCGACCGAACCGAGAGCGTGCGCTCCATGTTGCAGAAGAAGGGCTTGGCTGACGCGCAGATCGACGGCGTCACCGCGCGCGTCGCGCAGCTTGCCAAAGCCGAGGGGCTCGATCCGTATCACGTGCTCGACAACCGCGTCGGCAACACGTCGCTGGCCCACGAGCTCGCGGCCTGGGCGACCGAGCTCGGGCACGGGAACGAGATCTGGGACCTGTTGTTCGCGAGCTACTTCGGAGCAGCGGAATCCGTTTTCGATCTCGAATCGTTGGTCTCACTCGCGACGAAGCTGAAGCTCGACCCAGCCTCAGCTCGTGCAGCACTCTCGTCACGGCGCTATGCCCAGCAAGTCGCCGCCGACGGGCGCGCCGCGCACGAGCTCGGCGCGAACGGCGTGCCGTTCTTCGTGCTCGATCGTCAGCTCGCAATCAGCGGCGCACAGTCCGTGGACGTGCTCTTGCAGGCGCTCGAAAAAGCCTGGACCAATCAGGGCTCAGCCCGCGCGTAACGCAGTCAGGCGCTCGAGAAACGGGAGCTCGGCCGCGTGAATCTTGCGCGCCGCCTCATCGAGGCTGAAAAAGCTCGCTCGGTCCACCTCGGGGAACTCCCGCAGCTGCCCGGACCGCGGCGGCCACTCCAGCGAAAACGTGTTGCTCTTGACCGACTGCACATCGAGCTCACCCTCCAAAGCCCAGGCGTGGATCATTTTGCCGCTCTTGTTCTTGACGAAGCCGAGCGCGAGCGGCTCGCCGCTCGGTGCATCACTGCCGAGCTCTTCCCGAAATTCGCGCAGCGCCGCGGCGAATGGCTCCTCACCGGCTTCGAGCTCGCCCTTCGGAACGAACCACGCGCCGTCGTCTTTTTTGCTCCAGAATGGCCCACCCGGGTGGACGAGCAGCACCTCTAGCGCGTCGCCCGCATGACGAAACAGTAAGATCCCTGCACTGCGCTTGGAGCTCATCGGAGAGCAGTGTGCACCGTGCGGGCCGAGTGCGCCGCCGAAAGCGCCAGACTTGACGGCCTGTGCCGCGCTAGCGATACTCCTGGGCGCCGCATGTCGTTCCTCGCTAGCCGTCGTTTCGCTCGTCGCGCCGCTAATTGCGGCGGGCGCGAAATGCCGTAGCGACTTCGCCTCGGTAGACCGCGTAACCGCCCGCAACTGGGTGGTTACGTCGCGCATGGCGGGCCACCCGAAAGGAGAGCCGCCATGACCTGTACTGCTAGGGATTTAGAGCCTAATTTCGGTGATTTCGAGAGCGGAGCGCTGCTTATGGCCGACGCTCGCTTGATGCGCGTCGCCGAGCGACCCCAATGCATCATGGTGCGCGGCGCCGGGTCCTACCTGTGGGATCACGCGGGCGCTCGCTATTTGGATTTCGTGCAGGGTTGGGCCGTCAACGCGCTCGGCCATGCGGCACCCGAGATCAGCGCCGCGCTCCACGAACAAGCGCAAACACTGATCACAGCGAGTCCCGCGTTCCACAACGCGCCGCAGCTCGCGCTAGCGCACGAGCTGGTGAGCGCTACCGGGCTCGCTAGCGTGTACTTCGGTAGTAGCGGCGCGGAGGCCAACGAGGGCGCGCTGAAGCTCGCGCGCAAGTGGGGCAGGCTCGAGCGAGCCGGAGCCAGCGAGATCATCACGACCGACGGCGCGTTTCACGGCCGCACGCTGGCGCTCATGGCCGCCAGCGGCAAGCCGGGGTGGGACGAGCTGTTTCCGCCAAAAATGCCCGGCTTCGTCAAGGTTCCGTTTGGCGACGCGGACGCCGTGGCAGCGCACATCGGGCGCAAAACGGCGGCTGTCATGGTCGAGCCCATTCAAGGCGAAGCCGGCGTGGTCGTGCCGCCCGATGGCTATTTGCTCGCGCTGCGCGCTCTGTGTGACGAGCACAATCTGCTGTTGATTTGCGACGAAATACAAACGGGCATGGGCCGGACCGGAACGCTGTTCGCGTTCGAACGCGAAGGTGTGCGCCCAGATATCTTGACCTTGGGCAAAGGCCTAGGTGGTGGTGTGCCGATCTCTGCTGTGCTGGCCAACACGCGAGCCAGTTGCTTCGTGCCCGGAGACCAAGGTGGCACCTTCGGCGGCAATCCGCTCATGACCGCCGTCGCCAGGCGCGTCTTGTCGATCGTTTCGAACGGGGAATTTCTGGCGTACGTGCGCGCTTCGGGGCGCCGATTGGAGCAGCGCCTCGCTGAATTGTGTAGCAAGCACGGTCTCGGTCGGCGCGGCCGCGGACTGCTCTGGGCCCTCGTGCTGCCGAGCGATACGGCGGAGCGTGTGCTTCGAACCTGCTTCACGCGCGGTCTGTTGCTCAATGCGCCGCGCCCGAATCTGTTACGCCTCATGCCGTCGCTGCGCGTCAGCGCGGAGGAGATCGACGAGATGGCAAGCGTGCTCGATCGCGCCTTGGACGCTTGAGGGCGCGCACCGCGTTTGGCTTGCCAGAGCCAAACAGGTCGGGGGGGCGCGTGTCACAGCGCCCACGCCCCCCCTCTGCGTCACGGGCGGAGCATGAAAAAGATCAGGACGCCGGTCACGGACACGTACAACCAGATCGGTAAAAATACGCGATTCAAGCGGCGGTGGCGCACGAACGCGCGCGTGAACGCAAAATAGAACGAAGTCAGCGCGAGCGGAACGACGCTCAAGGAGAGCAGGATGTGACTGATGAGCAGCGCGAAGTACACGGGGCGGATCAGACCGACCCCGTGGAACTTCGTGTCACCGTGCACGTAGTGGTAGCTCAGGTAGCCGACCAGAAAGAGCGACGAGCAGGCGAAGGCCGTGACCATCAGCAAGCGATGCGCGGCGACTTTCTTACGTCGAATGGCCACGTAGCCGGCGACGAGGCAAACGGCGGAGAGCGCGTTGAAGCAGGCGTTGATCGCCGGCATGAAGCTCAAGTCCGGGCCGTCCCCGCTGCGCTCGCGAAGCAAGATGAAGGCGATGAACAGCACGGCGACGCTGGACAAGATGGCGTTGAACGTGAAGAACGTGCGGTCGGACCGCGGCGTCACCAGGGCTTCGCTGCTCATGCGCGCACGCTTAGCATCGGTCGCGCGGCGTCGCAGCCGAGATCTGCGGCGCCACGCCTGCGCGCGAATACTGGCGCTATTTTCGGGCAATTGCCACGGCAGCGGCCGCGGTGTGTCGTCCAAATCAGCGCAACGCTGACAAAGCCAGCCCGACGTTGGCGACGGTGACTGGAAACGCGGGCTTTAGCTCGGGAGCGAAGATCGCCACGCGCAGCTCTTCGAACGCCCAACGCAGCGCAAGCGCCGCAGCGCGGTCGCTCGCCGTCGCTTGCTTGCTCAGAAACGTGCTCCACAGCGGCGTGAGGGGCGCGAGCTTGTCCGCATCTTTCCGCGGGTCGTTGATGGCGCGGCTCAGGCGCGCCTGGGCCGCCCGCAGATAGCGCGGCATTTGCTCCAAGTGCGCGAGCTCGACCGTAACCAGCAAATCCCCCGGGAAGAGCAGCTCGAGCTGGGCGCGGATGTCTGCGCTGGCGGCGGTCGCGCTGGGCTGCCGCTTCGCGCCGTCGAGCGCGCGCTGCAGAGCTTGCAGCTCGCCGGAAGCGAGAGCAACGGCGCGTTCGACACGCTTGAACGCCGCCGGAACGCGCGGCAAGCCGAGCGCGAGCAGCGCGTCGAAATCCGCCTTGCTCCGCGGCAGTGCCGCTTCGGCTGCGCCAAAGGCCTCCTCGACGACGCGCGCCATGAACAGCTCTCGAAACGCCTCGACCTCCGCGCGCGACGCGGGCAGACCCGCGCGGAGCGCAAACGGCGGAGGGCTCTGTTTGGCGTAAGCAGACAGCGAATTGCGCGCCGCGAGCGCGAGCAGGCGTCGCACGCCCAAACGCGTCGCGGCCTCGGCGGCTTGTGTGCCCTCGAGCAACGTGAGATCGACGCATTTGTGACGATCGACGAGCGCCGGATACGTGCGCAGCTCGGCGCCAGCCACCCGGCGCACCACGAAATCCGGGAGAGCCCCGAAGTCCCAACTCGTGATGCCCGAGCGCTGCCACTCCGGCGGCGGCGCGCTTCGCCTGAGCGCTTCTCGAGCGAGCTCCGCGTGCTGTCGAATCAAGAGCGCCACGTCACGACTCTGCGCCACCGTGCGTCCCTCAGCGACGAGGCGACACGTGAACCGCATGTAAGGCGGAACGGCGTCGAGTCGGAAGGCGTCCTCGGGCAGCGCGAGGCCTGAGATTTCGGACGCCGCGCGAGCGAGCGCGGGCAGCATCGGTCCCGAAAACGGCGTGAGCCTTCGGGCTACCGAAGCCGCAAGCTCCGGGATCGAACCGAGCTCGCGACGCAACGCGCGCGGCAGCTCACTCAATAGCGCCGTGATCTTCTGTTCGTGCCAGCCCGGGATCGTCCAATCGAGCTCGCTTGGGTCGAGCTGCAACAACAACGGTAAGGGGAGCGCTAGCGTGACGCCGTCGTCCTCGGCGGACGGATCGAACCGGTACGTGGCAGGAACCTCCACGCCGTGCAGAGTGAGCGAGTCAGGGTAGTGCTCGGGGTGCAGGCGGTCGTCGAGCGAGAGCACGTCGTCCAACGTCAGGCACAAGATCTCGGGATCTTTTGCCTCCGCGGTTTGACGCCAGGCCTCGAAGGTCTTGCCGCTCGTCACGTGCTCCGGCACGCGTCGTTCGAAAAACGAGAGCAACGCTTCGTCATCGGCCAGCAGATCGCTCTGTCGCGCCTTGTCCCGCTGCCGGGCGACCTCCGCCAAGAGCGCGCGGTTCTTTTCCTGGAACGCGCCCTGCGTTCGATATTCACCGCGCACGAGCGCATGCTCCAAAAACATCAGCCGCGCGCGCGTCGGCGCGATCGCCGCGTAGTCCACGCTGCGCCCACGAAATACCGGCAAGCCGAAGAGCGTCGCGTTCTCCTTCACCGAGGCGCGCGCTGATTTTTCGGACCAATGCGGGTCGCTGTAGCTGCGTTTGAGCAAATGACGACCGACGTCATCGAGCCATTCCGGGTCGAGCTTGGCTGCCGTGCGTGCGAAGAGCTGGCTGGTTTCCACCAGCTCGAATGCCATCACCCAGGCGGGTGGCTTCTTGGCCAGCGCGGAGGACGGATGAAGCGCAAAGCGCGTCTGTTTCGCGCCCAGGTACACGCGCTGCTCGGGGTTCCACTGACCGATCTTGGAAAGCAGACCAGTGAGCAGCGCGCGATGCAGCCGGGGCGTGAGCTCGCCCAACTTGAGCGTCGGAGCTCGCGCGCCACGTTTCTCGCGCTTGTCTGCGGTGTCAGACGGGTCATCGATGCGCAGCTCTCGTGCGACGTCCTCGAGTTGACGGTGCACCTCCAGCCACTCGCGAACGCGCAAGAAGGATAAGAAATTGTCGCGACACACGCGACGCAGCTCGCTCATGCCTTTCTGCTGCGCCTCGCGCAGGAAGGCCCAGAGCTTCAAGAGCCCCAGAAAGTCCGAGCTCTCGTCGCGAAACCGCCGCTGCAATTCGTCTGCTTTTTGCTCTGCGCCGCGCGGGCGTTCGCGCGGGTCCTGAATGTTCAGCGCAGCCGCCAGCACCAGGACCTCGGCCAAGCATTGCTGCTCGGCGCCTGCCAAGATCATCCGACCCACCCGCGGATCCACCGGAAAGCGCGCCAAGCGCGCGCCGAGCGGCGTGAGCGCGCGCTCCTCGTTCAAGGCGCCCAGCTCCTGCAACACGCGGTAGCCTTCTGCAATGGCGCGGCCTTGCGGCGGGTCGAGGAACGGGAAATCTTCTACGTCACCGAGGTCGAGCGATTTCATGCGCAAAATGACGCCGGAGAGCCCAGTGCGCTTCAGCTCTGGGTCGGTGAACGCGGGCCGCGCGGCAAAGCTCTCCTCGTCATAGAGCCGCACGCAGATACCGTCGCGCACACGACCACAGCGCCCTTTGCGCTGGTCTGCGCTAGCCTGCGAGATTGCCTCGATGTGCAGGCTCGTCGTGCCGGTCCGCGACTCGTAGCGCGAGAGCCGAGCTACACCCGTATCGATGACGTACACGATGCCCGGGATGGTGAGTGACGTCTCGGCCACGTTGGTGGCGAGGATCACTCGCCGTCCTGAAATGCTCGCAAAGACTTGGCGCTGTTCGCCAGCCGATAGCCGCGAATACAGCGGCTGCACCACGGTGTGCCGCAAATCCAGAATTTTCAGCTCGCGCTCGGTTTCGCGAATCTCGCGCTCACCGGGCAAAAAAACCAAGATATCGCCACGCGGGTCGAGCGACGTGACGCTCCGCACCGCGTTCGCGACCGCTTCGGGGATGTCGAGCTCCGACGCGGGCGGTTCGTACAAAACCTCGACCGGAAAGGTGCGACCCTCGACTTGAATGACCGGAGCGCCGCCGAAGAATTCAGAAAAACGCTCGGTCTCGATCGTCGCCGAGCTGATCAGTAACTTCAGGTCCGGCCGCTCGGGTAAGATGCGTTTGAGCCAGCCGAGCAGAAAGTCGATTGTCAAACTGCGTTCGTGCGCTTCGTCGATGATCAACGTGTCGTAGCGGCGCAGCAAACGATCGCCCTGAATTTCAGCCAGTAAGATGCCGTCCGTCATGAACTTGACGTACGTGCGCGCGCTCGTGCGTTCTTCGAAACGGATTTGGTAACCGACCTCGTTGCCGAGCTCGCACTCGAGCTCGCTGGCGACGCGGGTCGCGACACTCGTAGCAGCGATGCGCCGCGGTTGTGTGACGCCTATCAGTCCCTCGGTGCCGCGCCCCATCTCGAGTAGAATTTTCGGCAGCTGCGTAGTTTTTCCCGAGCCCGTCGCGCCCGCGACGATCACGACTTGATGGTCGGCCACGGCGCGCGCGATGTCGGCCACGCGCGCCGAAATCGGGAGCTCCGTCGGAAAGCGAATGCGCGCCCGCCCTGAATCGCGATCGCGCATGGCGGTCGGCGGAGAGGGTGAGCCAGGCATAGCGCACGCTGCTCTAGCATCACGGCCAGGAGCCTCGAATCGACGCACATTTTCGGCCTATTTCTCGCGCAAAAGCAGGCCGGAGACCTCTCTAGTTCGGGCATCTCGCTGCCCCTGCGAAGACCGGCGCGCTCGAGTGCATCGTCGGAATCCGCTCACCGAGGACGCGATCCCGAAGCGGGCGTAGCGCCTCACTCGCTCGATCTCGCGCGCGATTTGCCACACGCTGCATGCCATTGGTACGACATCGACCCTGTGCGTCCCACCCGATAGGGTTACCGAGCGCGAGGTTGATCTGAAATATCGATCACCTATTCATGAACGAATCGTGACAAGACGCTCCTCGACGTGAATGTCGTCTCGAATCAAGCTCGGTGACTCGCGCTTGCGCGCCGGACAGTGCTCATCGGCCGGCATGAGCGTCATCACGTCGTAACGCTCCGTCAACGCACTTCTCGAGGGCGCGCCGCGCCGCTAGCTGACTCCCTTGTTGGTGCAGTGCTGAGGGCACGTTTGTTGCTCCCGACCAGCCTGCTCCATCGAGCACGATCCCAAGTGAGGCAATGATGCAGTTCTTCTTATTGATGCGGTCGGTACGCTCCACGCTTCGAACGTTTGGTCTTGCTTGGGTGACGCAACTCGCTTTCGTTGCTTGCCTGTGTCTGTGTGCGTGCTCGGGCAGCGAGCCGGATGGGCAGCAAGTCGAGCAGCAACCACTAACGACTGCGATTTACCAAATCGATTGCGGCGGCGGGGCGGTGAGCCCGTTTGCCGCCGACCAATTTGCAACAGGTGGCAGCACGTATGCGAGCAGCAATGTCGTGTCCACGAGTGGCGTCGCGAACGCTGCCCCCGCGGCGGTTTACCAAACCGAACGCTTTGGAAATCACTCCTACACGTTTGGCAGCTTGACCCCAGGCAGCAGCTACACCGTTCGGCTGCATTTCGCAGAAATCTATTTCACCGCCGCGGGCTTCCGTGAATTCAACGTCCTGGTCAATGGCACGCAGGTGCTGACCAATCTGGATATCTTCGCGACCGTCGGCGCCAACACGGCCCTGGTCCGGGACTTCACGACGACTGCCACGAGCGCCGGACAGATCACGATCCAATACGTGAACGTGGTCGAGAACGCCAAGTCGAGCGGGATCGAGATTTTGTCCACGAGCAGCGCGAGCAATCAAGCCCCCACGGTTGCGACGGCCGCCGCTGCCAGCCCGAGTCCCGCGACCGGCACGAGCGCCGCGCTCAGCGTGCTGGGCGCCGACGACGGCGGGGAAGCCAACCTGATCTACACTTGGTCTACCGCGGGCACGGCGCCAGGCGCCGTATCGTTCTCGACCAACGCGAGCAATGCGGCCAAGCACACGACGGCAACATTCAGCCGAGCCGGGAGCTACAATCTCGTCGCCACCATCGTGGATTCGAGCGGCGCGAGCATCACGAGCAGCGTCGCGCTGACGGTCAGCCAAAGTCTGACGAGCGTCGGTGTCACGCCGGCCAGCACGCAGGTCCAAGCAGGCGCGACTCAGCAATTCAGCGCCGGCGCGCTCGATCAATTTGGAGCTCCGATGGCGACGCAACCCGCGTTCACGTGGACGGCGTCGGGGGGTGGCAGCGTGAGCTCGAGCGGCCTGTTCAGCGCAGGAAGCGCGAGCGGTGGGCCGTTCACGGTGAGCGCAACCAGTGGCAATGCTACGGGTACGGCAAGCCTCACCGTCACGGCAGCGCCCATCGCTCCCAGCCCTCCACCGAGCAGTGGCGCTGCGGCCTATCAAATCAATTGCGGTGGCGGAGCGGTCAGTCCCTTTGCAGCCGATCAATTTTCAACCGGCGGCAGCACCTACGCGACGAGCAACGCAGTCTCCACCGCGGGCGTGACCAACGCGGCCCCCGCCGCAGTGTACCAGACCGAGCGTTTCGGCAACCACTCGTACACCTTCGGCAATCTGACGCCGGGCAGTAGCTACACCGTGCGCCTGCATTTCGCCGAGGTCTATTTCACGTCGGCTGGCTCGCGCGAATTCAACGTGCTGGTCAACGGCACGCAGGTGCTGACCAATCTGGACATCTTCGCGACAGCCGGCGCAAACCACGCGCTCGTGCGTGACTTCAGCAGCACCGCCTCGAGCTCGGGCCAAATTACGATCCAGTACGTGAACGTGATCGAGAACGCCAAGTCGAGCGGCATCGAAATCTTGTCGAGCACGGGCGCGAGCGGTGGCACAGGGAACGCTCCACCCACGGTTCAAACTGCGGCTGCCGCCAATCCCAATCCGGTCACGGGGAGCAGCGCCGCGCTCAGCGTGCTCGGCGCAGACGACGGTGGTGAAACGAGCTTGACCTACACTTGGGCGACCACGGGCACGCCGCCCGGCGCGGTTTCGTTCTCCGCCAACGCCAGCAACGCAGCCAAAAATACGATGGCGACGTTCACACAAGCGGGCAGCTACGTGCTAGCTGCCACCATAACCGACGCGAGCGGAGCGAGCGTGACGAGTAGCGTCTCGGTGACCGTGGCTCCAAGTCTTTCGGCCGTCAGCGTCACCCCGGCGAGCGCACAGGTCCAAGCCGGCAGCTCACAGCAATTCGCCGCGACAGCGCGCGACCAATTCGGTAACCCCATCAATCCCCAACCGAGCTTCACCTGGACAGTCAGCGGTGGCGGTACGGTGAGCTCGAGCGGTCTGTTCTCGGCGGGCAGTAGCAGCGGCGGCCCATTCACCGTCAGCGCGGTAACGGGCAGCACGGGAGGCACTGCCAACGTCACGGTTGGCGCGGTTTCCAGCGGAACATGCCCGACCGGATCCGGACCGTGCGTCGACGTCAGCACCAAATTGCAGACGATCGACGGCTTTGGTGGAGCGATCGCTTATGACGTGCCCTTCGTCGCCACGGCCCAATCCGCTCAGTTCCTGTTTTCGACCGACAACGCCGTTTCGTTTGCAGGAGGCACCTATCCGGGCATCGGCCTGACTTTGATTCGCGTCGGCATGCTGCCGGACGGCACCACGGCGTCATTCACTTGGCCGAGCGTCAGCATGGCGCTCGCCGTCAACCCTGCGATTTTGGTTTGGGGTGCGCCTTGGTCTCCAAGCGCGTCGTTCAAAACGACGGACAACGTGGACAGCGGTAGCTTGAACGTCGCCTCGTACGACGATTGGGCGAACGTGCTGGCGACGACGTTCGTCGGCGGAGCGAAGAGCGCAGGCATCAACATCTACGCGGTATCCGCGCAAAACGAGCCCGACTTCGACTCGCAAGGGCGCTGGAACATGTGCCTCTACTCACCGAGCCAGATGGTGGATTTCACGAAGGTGCTCGGGCCAAAGCTTCATGCGCTCAATCCACCAGTCAAGCTGATCGCCGCGGAGTCCGAGTGCTGGGGTTGCGCTGCGCCGTATTTCAGCGCGATCGAGAGCGACCCGACTTCGCTCGCCCAAACCGACATCCTAGCTGCGCACGACTATACTTACGGAGCGCAGGCCACCGTCGTGCCTCCCGGCAAGCGCCTCTGGGAAACGGAAGTGAGCCCGGTCAACCAACCGTGGGATGCCACGATGACGATGGGCATCTGGGGTGCAAAGCGCATTTTCGACAATCTCACGACCGCCAGCGTCAACGCGTTTCACTGGTGGTGGTTCGACAATTTCGGCGAGACGCAGGGGCTGATTGGCGGGGACAATCCGCCCCCGAAGCTCGCCTTCGCGTTCGGTAACTTTTCACGCTTCATTCGACCCGGCTTCGTCCGCGTGAGCGTGAGCGGCGCGATCCCGAACGGCGTCGACATGACCGCATTCCAAGGCCCCTCCGGCCAATTGGTCATCGTAGCAATCAACGAGAACAGTGCGGATGTGAACGTCGCGATCGGTCTGAAGGCGGCGACCGCGAGTCAATTGACTCCTTGGTTGACCTCGCCTTCGAGCAATCTCGCCGTGCAGCCTGCAATCTCGGTCGTGAGCGGCACCTGCTCGGCGACCCTGCCCGCACAGAGCGTCACCACTTTCGTCTCGCCGTAGCGAAAACGCCGCTCGCGAATCCCTCCCCCGCCGAACCAGCCCAAAACGGCGGGCAGGGCGCGGGGGGATCTCGCATGCTTGCACCGGCGCGCGCAGAGTGAGAACGTCCGCGCGCCGCCATGACCGAGCATTCGAAAACTCCACGTCTGAGTCGCTATCTTCAACGAGCCGGGAGCGCTTTGGACCCGCGCACTGTCGCGTTCTTGGCCAGCCTCGACGCGATCGAGCAGCAGTCACCCGGGGTGGCGCAGGCGATCGTCCAAGAGCTGCGCGACCAGCGCGCGAGCCTGAAGCTGATCGCGAGCGAAAACTACAGCTCGCTCGCCGTGCAATTGGCGCAGGGCAATTTGTTTACGGACAAGTACGCCGAAGGCTACGCCGGGCACCGCTTCTATGCGGGCTGCGACAACGTGGACACCGTCGAACAGGAAGCCGCCTCGCTGGCTTGCCAACTGTTTGGCGCCGAGCACGCTTACGTGCAGCCGCACTCCGGCGCAGATGCCAACTTGGTCGCGTTCGCCGCAATCTTGGCAGCCAAGGTGGAGGCTGCGTTTCTGACGGAAAAGGGCGTTACTGGGCCGCAAACGCTGGAGCGCAACGTTTGGAACGAGCTGCGCGCACGGCTCGCGGAGCAACGCCTGCTCGCGCTCGACTACTACTCGGGCGGCCATCTGACGCACGGTTATCGCTTCAATCTGTCGGCGCGTTTGTTCGACGCCTACTCGTACAAGGTCGATCCGAAAACGGAGCTCATCGATCTCGACGCGCTCCGCAATCAGGTGCGCGAGGTCCGGCCGTTGATTTTGCTCGCCGGCTACAGCGCGTACCCGCGGAAGCTCAACTTCGCGAAGATGCGCGAGATGGCCGACGAGGTCGGCGCGGTGTTCATGGTCGACATGGCCCACTTCGCCGGCTTGGTCGCGGGCAAAGTGTTCACCGGTGACTTCGACCCGGTCGCGCACGCACACGTCGTCACCACCACGACGCATAAGACCCTACGCGGCCCGCGCGGTGGCATGGTGCTGTGCAAGAAGGAATTCGCGGAGTTCGTGGACAAGGGCTGCCCGGCGATCATCGGCGGACCCTTGCCGCACGTCATGGCGGCCAAAGCCGTCGCGTTCCGCGAAGCGCTGTCACCGAGCTTCGAGCTGTACGCGAAGCGCATCGTCGAAAATTCGGCGACGCTGGCCGAGGCTTGCCAGAGCGAAGGCATGCGCGTGCTCACCGGCGGCTCCGACAACCATCTCTTGCTCGTCGACGTCGCGAAGAGCTTCGGGTTGACGGGCAGGCAAGGCGAAGCCGCGCTCCGCGAATGCAACATGACGCTCAATCGCAACTCGCTACCCGACGATCCCAATGGTCCGTGGTACACGAGCGGCTTACGTATCGGCACGCCTGCGGCAACGACGCGCGGCATGGGGCGCGAGGAAATGCGGGAAATTGCCAGCATTGCCAAGCTCGTGCTCGCCGCCACCAAGCCCACCCTCACTGCGCAAGGCGCGCCCAGCCAAGCCAAGTTCAGCGTCGAACCGAGTGCCGCCGAGGCAGGGCGCAGCCGCATCGCCAGCCTGCTCGCCCGCTTCCCGCTCTATCCCGAGCTCGGCAACGATCTCTGACCCCCGGACGCTTCGAGTCGCGGAACCACGCTTCGAGTCGCGGAGCCACGCTTCGAGTCGCGGAGCCACGCTTCGAGTCGCGGTGCCCGCGCGCCTCAGGCCGCAGGCTGTGTCGCGGCGTCGTGGTTACCCCTTAGACGGGTCTCGTGATTGAGATTCGAACGTTGAATTCAACGTTCGCCGTACGAAGTGACAGCTCCGTTTCGAGACGCTTAGACCTTTTTCGCGATCTTTTCTGACAAAAGTCCGCGACTTTCCAAAATCTGAAGGTCGAATTCAACGTTCAATTCGCGAGCGTGAAGCCTCTCCCTTTCGGGCTCGGTGGCTCCGCGAGCTCGGTGACTCCGTAGATGCGACGGGCTTGGCGGGCTCGGCGGCTCGGCGGCTCGGCGGCTCGGCGGCTCGGCGGCTCGGCGGCTCGGGCGAGCGTGGCCGCTCGGCGTGAGGAT
>Ga0210387_10001971_pt1 | contig 15539 bp, 17 predicted proteins | sample IncBWC7OmetaG_FD_160108 | JGI IMG/M metagenome (GOLD analysis project Ga0210387, IMG submission 160108) | Forest soil microbial communities from Barre Woods Harvard Forest LTER site, Petersham, Massachusetts, United States - Inc-BW-C-7-O ...
GGGCGCTTAACTCAGCGGTAGAGTGCCATCTTCACACGGTGGAAGTCATAGGTTCGAATCCTATAGCGCCCACCATCTTTCAATACCTATCGCCCGCGTGATGGTCCCCAAGCAGAAAGTCAACCGCGAGAAAGTCCTGGCCGCGCTTGCAACGTTGTGGCCGAAGTGCGGCTACTCGATTCCGCTCGGGGAGCTTCTCCGGGCAGACGACTCCCGCGTGGTGTGACCGCGCTCGGCATCAGCGTTGTCTCCTTCCGGTCATCCCGCTTCCAGCAATCCCGCATCTTGCGCTGCACCCGGTATTCCAGAATCACCGCCGCTGCGCAAACCACAACGGCGAGAGTGAACATAGACCAGAACATCGTGAGAATGTGGGCAGCGATCCAGTTCAGCATTTAGGATTCTGCCTTTATTGCGGCGGAACTGATATATACACGTTCCAAGTTCCGCAATCCAGTTCGACGCATAACAAACTCCCGCTCCTAGCATTTCAACCCAAACCGCGGAGTCGCATCTGTACAAAATTGAACAGACGGGCAAAATCTTTAGCTGCTAAATTGGCGCTAGCGATAGACTCTGGTCCCGATGGCCTTTAGGGGGAGAAAGGTTCGGGACCTTTTACTGCCCGCCGCACTGTTAGAACCAAGCTTTACCCCTAGCTTTCGGGACACTCTCTTCCTGCTTTGTGTTGCACTCTGGATGGACCAGATTCTGGTTGGCCTCGGCCTAGGCATTCCCGCGGCACTGTTGGCTGGGCACTATATGGCCAGCCAATTGTATGAAGTTGGACGTTACGATCCGGTCGCGCTGCTCAGTGCGACTCTGGTGCTTGGGCTTTGCGCGACGGTGGCGGGATTGGTCTCAGCCCGCCGCGCGGCTTCGATTGAACCGATGGAGGCGCTGCGCACTCAGTAGATCAGTTCGTCGATGGCGCAACGGCTGAGCCCTAATTTATTTGGACGTTGATCCAACGTCTATTGCACAACCACCAGCACCTTGGCATTGTGCACGATTCCGTTGGCCGTGCCGCTGACCACTACGTTGTAAGTTGCGGCTGGGGGCGGTGGCGGAGGGGGAGGCGGCGTGCTGCTGTTTCCTCCACAACTCACAGAGAGAGCGAGGGCTGCGAACAGGCCTAGAGCGCGCAGGCGGCTTCGCTTGCGCTTGTCGTCGGATAACCCGCCCAGCAATACGAAAGCACAAATCAAACTGCCGCCTGCGCCCAACCATCCGGCGAGGCCGCTTCGGCTGGGCAGCGAAGCCGCAGGAGTCTGGGTTGTGGGAAGCTGGGTTGCGGGAAGCGCAGCGGTGGAGTTGATGGTCACGGTCGCCGTCGTTGTTCCGTTGAGAGTGGGCGACGCTGGATTCACGCTGCAGGTGATATTGGCAGAAGACGGGGTACAGGCGAGAGTCACGACGCCGTTGAAGCTGTTGAGCGAGGCGAGGTTCACTCCCACCGTGCCCGAGCCACCCGACTGCACGTTGATCTGCGGTTGTTGCGTCGCCAGAGTGAAATCGGCGGTGCTGACTTGCGTAACGTTGACCGTGACGGTGGTGCTGCTGGAGGGCTGGTAGTTGCCGTCTCCGTAGTAAACGGCTGTCATCGGATTGGCGCCGTTGTTCCAGAACCATCCCTGACCGATCTGAAATGTTGCCGAGCTAGTGGCGCCGGTCGGCGCGGGGGTGAGTGCGTCGTTCACGATGAGAATGCCGTTGCTAAAGCAGTAAACCCCCCCGGTCGGCGCGACCCCTCCGGATCCTGTGACGGTAATGGTGAAGGTGGTGAGTTGGGTACCGGAGATGGTGGTCGGGGAGATGTTCAGGGTCGTCGTGGAGGCGGCCAGAGTTGGGATAGGCGCAACATTGATCGCGTCGAGATTCAGGGAGCCCTGGGTCAGCCAATTGGCGTCGCCATTGTAAAGGCTGGTGAGAAGGTACTGGCCTGCGGCAAGATTCGTGAAGGTCACCGTCGCCGAAGACTCAGTCGCGTTGTTGCCGCTGGGCGAGACCAGGGGCACGGTCTGAGAATAGACTGGGTCATTGCAAACAGTTTGGCCGCCCAGGCAAACAGTGACTGTGCCGGTGGGCGCGGCGAAACCCGCCGCAGGTACGAATCCGATATAGGGAGTCACCACGCTAACGATCGTCAGACTGCCGCCCACATTTACATTGGCGCTGTCAATCGTTGGAGTGTAAAGTCCGCTCGCGTAAGATTGCAGCGAGGGATATCCCTTGGTAATGCTGAAGGTGACGGGCGTTGTCGAGGACGACGCATTGAAGCTGGCATCGCCGGAGTAGGTCGCGCTCGCCGTGTGATTGCCAATCGCCAGCGTGGGAGGCGTCCAACTGGCGACGCCCTCTGCATTCATCGGGACGGTTGCGCTGATCGAATCCACGTTGAACGTAGCCGTGCCGGTTGCGTTGCCGTTGGTCATTCCGCTTGGGGCGCTGACTCCGATTGGCTCAATAGTCAGCGACAACGGCACGGTGTAAGAGAGCGCGCCTCCGGTAGTGATCGGCGTGTGGGTCTGGCCGTTGATAACCTGGAAATTGATGTTGGCATTTTCCGGCGTGACTTTCAGCGACACCGGAGTCGAGGTGCTGCCGCCGTAGACTCCATCGCCGCCATACTGCGCTGTCACTTGATAGCTTCCGCCAGGAAAGAAGTCCACCGACTGACTGCCGGTTCCTCCGCTCAACGTTATGGACGTTTGCGATTGGCTGTCGGGTAATGGCGAGGTAGTCAGGATTGCGACGCCGCCGGTGGGTACTCCAGAACCGGAAGTTGCCGCGACCGTGGTCGAGACTGTGAGTGGCGTGCCGTGCACGATGCTGGCGGCGGAAAGATGAAGCGCTGTGCTCGTGGGCAAAAAAGTGACGGAATTCCAGTTGCTCACCAGTACATTGGCGTCAAGCGATCCCAGGCCGCTGGCCAGGTCGTAGCCCGTGGTAGCAGAGTATTTCTGAAGGGTGTAGAAGCCGTCGCCGTTGCTGTCGAGCGAGCAATCCGGACTGCCCTGGTTGCAGTTTACGTTGTTATTACCCAGGGTGACATCGTGGAATGCCGAGGGCTTCTGCTGCGAGAGCGGGTAGATCGTGAAGTTTGCCTGACCTTGCCGACCGTATTTCTGGTCGATCAGCGCCATGATGCCGGCCATGGCGGGTGACGAGGCTGAAGTGCCGCCGACCAGGTAGATTTCCGTTGAGTTGTCTGCGCCCGGTGCACACGCTCCCTGAAAAGGGCAAATCGCATAGGCGCTCATATTGGCGCCGTTGGATGCGAACAGGGAAACATCGGGCAGGTCGCGTACATCGTCTGTGGGAACGCCGGGACCGGTCTGCCAGATTGGCTTCGGATAGCCGCTGGTACAAGCGTTCGAAGAGGATTGCACCGCGCAGGAACTGGCCCCGCCGCCGGCGGCGACATCGCCAAGGTTTCCCGGATACAGGTCGACCGCGTCCAGTCCAAAATAATCGTTCCAGGGTTGTTCCGGTAAGGGAGCCTTCAGCGAGCCGAGGTTGGAATCGTTGGTCTGGCTCCACAGCGTGGCTGCGCTGGGGGCGCCGCTTGCATAGTCGCTGTAATAGAAGTCTGTTCCTCCGACGGCAACATTCCACGGGGTCGAAGCGAGGCCGTTGACCGTAAGGCCGGAGCTGGCAGGAAACTGTCCGTCAATATCGCAGCCCGCGGAGCCATTGTCCCCCGAGGAGACGAACACGGTTTGGCCTTGTGCCGCGGCTTCCTCCCACAAATCCGACCACAGCTGGTTGCCGGAATTACCCTTAAACTGTTCGCAGCCGCCGAAGCTCACGCTCAACACCGAGGCTTGATTGTCTTCAATGGCGCGCAGGGCAGAAAGAGCGACGGGATCCTGAAAATCGCTGCCGTTCGAAATGTAGAGGTTGATAGTGGCGTTGGGCGCGACCGCTCCGCTGACTTCGACATCGAGATACGCCTCGATGTCAGCGCCGTTCAGGCCTGGATCGTCGCCATCAATTACGACCTGCGGTGGACCGCCGGGTAGACCGAACAACTGCTGGTAGGCACTCACCAAGCTGATATCAATGTTCGATTCGTTGATGATCCCGATGGTCTGCCCCGTGCCGTTGACTCCGGCCTGATAGAGCGGCGCTAAGTCGTACTGCGTGGCGAGGTCCTCGGGCGCGACCGCGTAGAAGTTTGAGTTGCCGTTGGGGAGGGTAAATTGCGGGGTGGTCTTCTTTGTCGTGGATGAGTACGATGCGCGTCCTAGCACTTGCAGTTGTGGCTGGGCGTGGAAATTGTTGAGCGGCGAAATGCCCCGCACCAGCGGCGCTAGAGCTTCTGGAATGCTGATTTCGCCGGCGTTCGCGTAGTGCGTTTCACCGTGAATGTTGTATTTGTGGATCTGCGTGTGCAGGGCTTGGCGCACCTGTCCCGCGGTGCCAGAGAACTCGATCAGTCCCTTGCTCTTCGTAACCCGCGCGACCTTGAACCCGTGCGACTTGAGCCAGCCGACAGCGGTTTGAACGTCAGAGTCGGCTGGACCAAAGCTTTCGCCGAACTGCTGCGGCGTCAGCCACTGGTGGTAGCTCGCTGAGCCTCGCGTATGCACATCCTTCATGAATTGCTGCAGCGCGGTCTGCCGTGCCGGGGGCCGATTCAGCAACAGCAGAATCCGATTGGCGGCCAAGGAATCGGGAACGGTTCCCAAGTCGTAGCGGGCCTGCGCCAGCGGATGTACATTGCCGTGAAGCGTGACGAGCTTCTCTTCATCGATTGCCTGGGTAATCATGGGTTGGGCAATCGTGGCCTGGGAAATCAGGGGCGTTGCCGAGTTTTGTGCCTGCACAGAAGCGGCACACGCCAAGGCAAGAATCAGGAGGGGAACGGGGAACTTCGAAGAGAACAGTCCTGGGATTGGCGGCACGAATTGTCCCTCAGATTTCGATGGGTATGATGGTACATCAGGGAACGGGGATGCATGTCACGGGCCGGCGGACGCGCGGTTGGGGATCGCTCGAACTGCGGGTAAAATGAAGCCTGTCGCTTGCAAGGGCGCGTAGCTCAAACGGATAGAGCATCGGATTTCTAATCGTGCTGAAGTCCGCGACTAGCGTGCCTTTTCAGCGAGTTATGCTTGCTGAGGTTTGCTGAAATTAGGTGAAATTATAGGCATAAGTGTAAATTTAGTGACAATTTTCACTAATCGAAAAACACGGTTCATGTGATACCTTCCCCACCATGAGATTACTGCTTTTGCTGATAGTCCGGCTCTTCGAGTTCTCTCTATTAGTGGCTCTCGGAATGGTGTCGGAAATTACTGCGGATTTCCTTGAGTGTATGGCCCACGACTATCGGACGGGCTGGGTACACCCCTTCGATTTTTCCCACGATAAGGGCTTGATCTTTGCACTTGGGTTCGCCGTAGCTTTGGTGATCGGCGGACTCCTGTGCGGCCTATTGGGGCAAGAGAAACTGCTTAAGGATTTCAAGGAATTTGATTTCAAGAACCAAAAGATCACGATCATAGCGGCCCTCATCGTTGCCGCCCTCGCCGTAGGCTATTTTTATCCGCCTCTTTGTGGAGAGAAAACGAGCGCGACGGCCATCACCCACAACGAAGAAATACGGAAAACGGACTAGTGATTCGGCATTTTGCCTTCGTACTGTTCTTCTGTCATCGGCTCGTCATTCACAATCAAGAATTCCAGTCCGCAGTGATCGCATCTCTTCCGAGCCATCAAGATCGTATCGAACAGCGGCGTTACGCCGATCTTGGTTTGCTCTCCACAGTGAGGGCACTTGACCGAGGAGTGTTTCTCAGGTTGCTTTGCTTCTGAGAGCGGAATCGCGGGCTCGTTCCGGCGTCTTTTCACTTCGGGCAAATCGGAACGTTTTTCCAGTTCATCGAGCAGTTCCAAATCCTGCGCACACTCGCTTGCAATGAACTCATAGTCCTGCGGCCCGCAATCGAATCGCGCGGTTCCCCACAACTGGGCGAAGGCTCTTACGGCTCTTGCTGCTTGCTCCGGCGGAACAGGCTGCCCGGCTCCGTCGAACATCTCGCCGCGCATGTTTACGAGTTCGTCGCCGTCGATATCGAACCCCGTCTTCCTGGGGGAGCCGATCATCGGCTTCGGCTTCATTCCTGTCAGAGAATCCTTTTTCTTCTTCGGCACCTTCTCCCCTTATCACTGTCTTTGCTTCCCTGAAGCGAGGTCGGCAATCTGTTTCAGAATCGCCTCTATTTGTGGCCGCACTGTATTCTCACCGCTCAATCGCAATAGGTCGAGAAGCAAAGTGTTGAGGTCAATGAGGCACCAATTGACGACGGGGAGCGGCGAGCCCGTAGTCGGTTCTTTGAATCGAATCTCCCCTCCCGGCACTTCGCCGTCATGATACTGCTGAAAGCATGCTGAGTTCGGATGTGAATGCTCACTCAAATGTGCGTAATCATCTTTCGTATCGCCGCCGAAGACCTTTTCAACATGTGCTTCGTAAGAAGCCAAAACCTTGTTCAACCGAATCGTGTTGGGGATTTCCGCTGTTATTTGAGTCGGATCGTACTTGTGCCCGTACTCTTTAATCCATCTACTCCCCATGACAGCTTGGTTGAGCAAGTCTCGGGCCGCGTCCCAATCCCTCGCCGCCGTAGGAATGTTCCCATTGTCTGCAAGGACAATCAGACCGCGCAGCACAGTTCTGATGTGCGCGATGACGGAATAGACGTAATAAGTGATAGCCCAACGAATGTAGACTTCCTTGCGCTCGTCCGGTGTCTTCAGTGTTCTTGGATCAGGAGGTTGTCCGAGCGACAGAGTGAGACCATCGAAACACTTGCTCACGATGACTAGTGGATTCAGTCCTTGCATCGCCAACCCCTTGTTGTGTGGGATTATAACACCGTGGCGAACACAAGGCGAAAGATGTAGAATCCCTCGGCATGGCCCGACGCCCGGACAAGCGCGAAGCGGAGATGTTGAGCGAGGAGAACCTCAAGGAACTCCGTCACAGTCTCGCGCATTTGAGTTTGCCAGCCGTACGGGAGTTTTACGACCGCGCATATCAAGATTGCCGCCTCGTCTATGACCATCTCCCGAGCCCGCGTCAGATGCAGACACTTGTCCAGGTTTGGAAACAGTTGTGGAGATGGAGATAAGAATAGCGGTACTGTAGAAGGAAGATTGCAACACAAAGTTGGCCGCTGAAGAGGGAGGTCGCAATGGGTGTTGATGCCGCCACTACTCTCCCGGAGCCGAATAAGGAATCCCTATCGAGCGATTTGGCGAAGCACATTAGCGAGAAAAAGCTTATCTCCGTGCTTTATGTCGACTTGGACAACTTTAAGGAAGTCAACGATCAGCACGGGCATTTGGAAGGCGACAAGTGTTTGGCAGAAGTGTTTGCTCGGCTTTCTTCCGCAGTTTCGGGAAAAGGAACGATCTACCGAATCGGGGGTGACGAGTTTTGCGCTCTGCTACCGAATTGCTCCAGCACTGAAGCGAGCGTCATCGCCGAAAGAATGAGGCTGAGTGTGAATGCCCTTGGATCATTCGGGGGAACTACGAAGGTAACAACGAGCATCGGTGTTGTCGGTACCGATGTCCTTAGCGTGACGGACTCCGAAAAGCTGATCAGAGCCGCCGACACAGTTATGTACATTTCAAAATGGACAACCAAGAATCGAGTGACAACTTGGCCGCCGTCCGAAGCGGACCAACAGTCAGCGAAGGATAAGCGCGAGCGGGCAATAGATCGCCAAAGGCTAGTATCGATAGAAGAAAAACTCCAAAGCCTTCAGTCGCAACAGCGACAATCGACTGAGAAAGATGAGAAAGAGAGACAGAAAAAATCCGAGGTCAGGCACAAGCTCGCTGATTTCTTGAGCGGAGGTCAGGAAATCGCAGACAGAATCGCATACAACAATACGCAAGCCGCGACCGAGAAAGGTCAATGGGAGCAGCGAGTCGGACGATATCTTTCCGAGAATCTTGACCAGTCATACGAGGTGCGATTTCGAAACCCCAGCCACGAAATAACACTATTGCCCCGAGGTCTATTAAGCACTCCGATGCAGGAGTTTTGGTCCAATATGAAGTCGAAAATGGCGATGCTGCATGATTTCATTTCCGAACTTGGAGATTGAAAGCTCGTACAGGCTGCACCAAAGCTAGAGGATAATTGCTGGGAATTTATGTGCGGACGATATCGACTCTCGCGACGAAAACAGATAATCGAAGAACACTTCGACACCGTTTCGGGCGAGGAAGACTGGAGCCCTCGCTACAATATTGCTCCCACCCAGCTTGTCCCGGTCATCCGTCAGCATCCGAAGGAACCGAATCGTGTGTTGTCTCTGATGCGATGGGGACTGATTCCCTTGTGGGAGAAGGATGCCTCTGGCGCTGCTGGCATGATTAACGCCAGGTCGGAGACGGCGGCGACGAAACCCGCGTTCCGCGATCCGTTGAAATCTCGGAGGTGCATCGTCCCGGCAGACGGTTTCTATGAGTGGAAGAAAACGGGCAAAACCAAACAGCCATATTGTTTTGAGGTCAACGACGGGGAGTTGTTCGCGTTCGCGGGAATCTGGGATCGCTGGAAAAACCCTGACGGGAAATGGATAACATCGTGTTCGATCCTGACAACGACGCCGAACGCTGTGACCTCGGTTGTTCACGACCGGATGCCCGTCATTCTTGATCCGGACAACTATGACGTGTGGCTCGATCCTGGAATGAACAATGTGGAGGCTGCGTCCGAGATGTTGAAGCCCTATGCGGCCCGGCTGATGCGGTGCTATCCCGTCAGTGCTCGGATAAACCACGCGGCCAATGATGACGCGGAATGTGCCTCGCCGGTCACGTTAGAATCGGCCCCGCAGGGTCAACTATTCTGAGAATGAGAAAGGAAAAACCATGTCTAAACAAACCGCCGCCGCTATTCTGGTTCAAACGATTTTTGACCACAATGAACCCCTGCGAAACAAATTGCTACAGTCCAAAACCGACCAATCACCCGAAGCGGCTGCCGATTTTATGCGGGCGTACTATATCGCGATGCGAACGATGATCGAAAAACTTCCTTAGCTCTGATTCCACCTTCGAGTCATGCCGAAAAAAACGAAGAAACTCGACCGTCAGAAGACTCAGCCCGAGATGCTGAAGGGCTGGCAACAAATCGCGGGCTTCTTAGGCGAGCCTCAATCCGTTGTCCAGCGATGGGCCTCAGATGGAATGCCTGTCCGAAAGCAAGGCCGCTACGTGGAAACGACGCCCGAGGAACTGAACGCCTGGCTTGGGAAAGAGTCGGGCAAGCCTGTGCATGTTGCCACGGAGAACACCGACCTGACTGCTGAGCTGAAGCGGGGACTTTCATTTGTTCGCCACGAGAAGCAGCCGAACGCCGAAAGAAGCGCCGTCTCGAAACCATCCTCCAGCAAGGCGAGGAAGCCCGCGAGAATCAGGAGTTAATCCGGCTCCGTATTTAGAATGCAGCGGTGCGTTTAACCACCACATTTGCTTTGTTTGTCTATTGCACAACGTTGACCTTGGCCCAATGGAAATCGTTGATTAGGTGGAATGCTGTTTCCGAGTCTCGGTTCACGTCCTTGCTGAGAGCAAGCGTGGAAGAACTCACGTCCTGATTTGGAGCGAAAATGGTGTGCCCGCCTCTGTACGTCACCGTGCAATTGCTGAAGGTGTTGGCTGCAAAGTAGCTGTCATCCAGCAGGACGTTATTTCCCCGGAATTTGTTGCTAACGTAAAGATTCGTGACGTTAGGAGTCGGCCCTATCAGGTTGGGAGGTGGGGCGGGATCAAAAATGTTATCTGAGATAATGTTAAACCGGCGGGTACGATAGTTCTCAGGTGGAAATGGGTCCTGATGCCACTCAACTATCGAACCTCGTTTGAGCACCGCAATCTGATCCTTCCCACCAACCCGGTGATCAATCGCAGCGGTACGATGCGCGAGGCTCTGCGCTAATGCTTTCATCTCTTCTATGGTGAGGGCCTGCCCACCTTCTTTTGAGCGTTGATATCTAGAAATAGCCTGATCGTCGTTAGCATAACCTTCTGGATGGTGAATGATTTCTTCAGCCAGGTCGGGTATTCCCCTAACCTTGCTTGTCAATCGTGGGCCAGTGACGACTTCTTCCTCTTCCGGGTCTGACGCCGATACCAACCAATCAGACTTGTCAGATCGATCTATCTTCAAATCCGACCATGCGATCTTGGTTGTGCCGTCTGGATCGTAGCCTGCAAGTGTCAATTGGACTTCGTAGTCGGCATCCGGTGTCGGAATATTCCTAATGTCAGCGAGAAGTAGGATTTCATTCGTTAGAATGAAGTTGAGTTGCTTAATTTTCTCTCTGATGCTCATAGGATGGGTGGGCCTATCTTCCTCGATCTCGGCGAGTTGTGCGCTGTATTGTTGCAAAATGGAAGGAATCGTGTGCTCTAATTCGCTGAACGGAATTGGTACTTCCGTTAAACCAGCAAGAGAGCAGACGGTTGTTGAATCCAATTTAAAGAGTTTCTTGCCTGGCCTTTCAAGTTGCTTTATTCCCCCATCCGGCCCCCTCGTACTCAGCATGCTGTCTGTCAATACGACTAAGCCGTTTTCGTTGCCCAAAATGACATTGATCGTTCCCCGTGTAGGCCCGCCGTCAATGGCATGACTAACTCTGGACGCCGTTCCACTGCTCACCCAACCAGTTGTCACCAGCACGCTTCCGATAATTTTGATCGCATCCCGACGATTCACGGTTATGGATTCCTCCGCTGACTGTTTAGACACCACCATCAAGGCTTTCGTTCCTTGATGCGTGCAGCAGGTTCCGAGCAAATGGCCTGATTAACGTATACTTGGGCAACTCGCCGGGGCGTTGGATTTGTAGGTGCAGTGCGGATTCCAGTGTCCACTTCGAGGCAGTCCAATTTCGCAAGCAAGTGAGGGGACTTCAATGACGAACATGGGTGGTGTTGTCGGGCTCTTGAAGAAGGAGCATGATCGGTTGACGAAGCAAATTCGAGGAGTTTCTGCGGCGCTCGCAGCGTTCGGAGCGGCATACGGAAAACAGAATGGAGCACGCGGCAGGATGTCGGCTGCGGGCCGAGAGCGGATAGCAGAAGCGCAACGTCAGCGGTGGGCGAAACTGAAGGGAAAGAGCGGTAAGACAAACGTGGTTGCGATGCCTAAGAAGCGAACGATGTCAGCCGCAGCTCGAAAGAAGATCGCAGCCGCACAACGGCTGAGATGGGCAAAGGTAAGGGGGGCGGCCAAGTAAAAAATCCGTTATCCGTACACGTAGGAAAAGCCCGCTAATCCAATCCAGGAGAAGCGGGCTTGTGTGTGTGTTGAGGAGGAACAAATGGAATGCCGAACGAAGGATGAACTTGAGCAGCACCTGTCTGGGCCCGCTAATCGCTCAATAGCCGCCGATGTCCTCCTTCGAGACCAGCCAGATGAAGAAGAGGAGGACGAAGAAGAACGCGACACGTGCTCTGGCTGTTGCAAAATCGCTACACCTGCCCCCTTGGGACATGCGTGTTTATTGGCAGGCTGCTGAGCAAGTGTTATAGGCGTCCTCACAGGCACTCTTGGCACTATCTGCATTCTGCGCATCTGTGCCTGCACCCCCCACCATCCCGGAGTTCTTGGACAGGAGTCCCACCAGGCCTTTTGCCACGGCAGCATTGCTCTGAGTTTGGGCGTCACTCTTGCAGGAGTTAAGTGCTGTACTGCACTGCTGAATGCAGGCCTCGACCGCCTGCGGCGAGGCGGCGTTGGCTGCTGCCTGGCCCGAGTCCTGCGCCTGCTGTTGTTGAGCGGCGGCTGCTCGTGCGGCGTCCTCTTTGTCGATCGCTTTGGCGGTATAGGGATCATCGGGGAACTTATCAATCAACGCCTGGTACAGATTTGCCGCAAGGTCGGGCCTCCCCTCGTCTTCCATGTGACCAGCGAGCGAGTAGAGTTGCGCCGGACGGCCTGTCTGCATCACCCTGTCATAGCGGGCTTGCTGGTCGGCGGCGATAGCCGCATTCTTTGACTGCTCCTCAGCCTTGGCGGCTGCTTGCTCAGCTACCTGATCCTGTTCTTTTTTCACCTCGGCTTGTTTCTTGGCGACCATATCTGCAAGAGTCGAAACAAACGGGAAAGTCAAGCCGTTGTCGGCTACCAGCTCACCCGCAACCACGGTTCCGTCGGCGGAGACATCCATCAAGCGGGCCGATCTGCCGCGCGGCTTCCCCAAGTCCTGCAAGCCGCCAGCACGCGTCCAGACAAAGGCATGATTGCATTCGGGGAGATTGTCATGGGCTGGGATCGACAACCAGCCGACAACTATCGTCCCATCGGCGGATATTGACTGAGGGAAAGCGAAAGCTTCTCCAGGTGCTTTCAGCGTGCCCAAGTCCTGGGGTCCCGTCACTTGGGTCCAGCGAATGATATGCTCGGCTTTTGCCCCTAGGATTATGTTTCCATCGGCAGACATTGCGAGGGGATCATCGATCTCCGGGAAGTTCTGTACACCCCCTTGGCGAGTCCAGCGAAAACCGTGGCTGGTGCCATTGTCGGGGACTGCCCCAACGATGTGAGAGCCATCATCAGAGACGCCCGTGAGAACGAGGAAGTCTCCCGCTACGGCCAGGTTTTTCACTCCACCGTCTTTGCTCCACCGCACCAGATAAGACTGCCACTTCCCATGCCCTCTTTGTTCTGTCTCCACCCACGTGACCAAAGAGCCGTCGTTAGAGACGAAGAATTCGCGGGGGATTTTCTCGAACGGGAACTTGGCAATCTCTCTGAACCCTCCGACTTTTGTCCAGAGAAACAGGCGATCGCTCTTCGCAGATGATTTCAAGGATGGCGCATAGAGCCCAACTGCGGCTTCGCCATCTGTCGAAGCGGCTTTCACCATGGGCGAGTGACCTTCAAAACTATTGAGTTCGGCTTCGCCCCCGGATTGCAACCAGAGGTCGACATTAAGACTCCCGTTCGAATGTCCGGTGTGAATCTCCGCGTAGCCCTGCGCCTTGGCGGCAGACTGCTGGGCGGAGGCGGTTGTCATCAGGCCAAAGATCGCACAGGCCACAAGAGTGGCCGCGAACTGAAGATACATCCGCGTAGGCGCGGTGGTGCGCATAAAAGGATCTCCCTCGTATCGGGGCTGCGCAGATAACGATATTTCCGGCGAAGCAGGCCGGGCAAATTACATAGGTCCCTGGTCTTCCGCCGCGTTCCCTGATGAAAGCAGCTAAGGAACCATATCCGTTTTCCTGACAGACGCCCGTATCAGGCAACAGCGATCTGTTCAAGCTCGACACTCACGGGCGGCTTACGAAGAACGGTCGCCCGTAGCGCCCAATTCTTGAGTGCACTGTTATTGCGGACGTTCAGACCTTGTTCGGCGCTCGTCATCCACGCACAGGTTCGGGATGAGTAGCTTCCACGGTCAAGGAAACGGCCTAACGTCTTTCCCTCGGGCCGGACGCCCATATCGGCCAGGAAGTTTTCGAACTTGTGCCAGCGAAGGGTCACTTGAACGCCCTTAGCGCCGTAGTTCTTGTATCGGTCGGAATTCGGGTTGTAGCAACGGGCAAACATCCGGCTCCATGAGATGTAGGTCGGTGAACCGCGCCCCACGGCGTGCCCGTGGGTTGTGGAATGACTCGGATGGCCGCAATGAGACAGATCGGTAAACTTATTGCCAACCCTTCGGTCAACAGTTCGCCCGCAATCACAGAGGCAGCGGTAGTAAGCATGACCGTCCTTGCGGATGACCTCCTGAACCTGTAACTGCCCACGGCGCTTTCCCAGATGACTATACGCGGGCACCCAAGCGGTATTGCCGGGTCCGTGGGGCTTGGTCTCGTCTAGACGCCCGAGCTTGCACCCTTCGGGGCATAGACCCAACACCCGAAGGAACTCCTGAAAGTCAGGCCAGCCGGATGTCTGCCAAGCGCCGTATTCCGAAATGTGCGAAAGACCGCCGCGTGTTCTCGGACGCCCGATTTCCTGACAATCTCCGCAAGCCAACCGCGTATGTTTGTTGAATACTCGGGACGATACGAGGCGGTGACGCCCGCAGTCGCAAACACAATCCCATAGAATCTTCGTTCCCGCCCGCTTATCTGTCGGACTCATGGCGAGCAACCTACCGCACTTCTTACCTCTTAGGTCTAGCATCGTGTCTCCTGTGTCGTGGATGTTACGGAACTTGAATACCGGGTAGCGCGATTCTCGATCTAGGTACTTAGTCGATAGAAATCAAGGCCGCCCCTTGTTAGGAAAAGGGACGTTGGGACTCCTCACCGAGTTACAAACACCGGCCCCCTGTTTGGAAATCGGGAATCAGCCGCACATAGAAATCAGCGTGGCGGCCCAGCCCGCAAGGTGGTCGAGGGTGGTGGGGTGCCCGGCCTCTGCCGGGTCTCTCAGAAGTAGGACCCGCGTCGGGGACTCCTCGAAAATATTTCTGCTTCAGAGAGCCCGCGCCGATCCGCGCAAGGCTTTTTCAGGCAAGACATGCGAGGGCGATTTCCCCCGCCGCTCGCGAACCTGCGGATTCGTTGGGATGGTCACCGTCCCATGCGGGCAAGTGTCGGACTTAGTTGGACTTATGCGGGCTTCGAAGGCTAGAGTCAGCCGACTAATCTTAGTTCGTTTTCCGTACTGATTTACAGTTGCCCGAGGTAATCCTTGGCCTTGGAGCGACGCCAGAGCGTCGTACGGCTCGGATTAGTGCTCTGCGGGCGTCCTAGGCGCTTTCCTTGCCGTTTTACGCGGGCAAGCCCTGCCTTGGTCCGTTCGCTAATAGATACTCGCTCCTGCTTGGCGACGGCGGAGAGCACGGCCAGGACGATGCTATTGGTCATTTCGTTGCCCGTGTCCAGGAACGGCTGCGTAAACGAACGCCAGCCCACATTCCAGCCCTGTAGCTGCTCCAGGTAGTGGATTGTGCGGGCGACGCCCTCACGGGACAGGCGATCCAGCGCCCAAAATAGCAGGACATCGAACTTCCGCTGGCTGGCGGCCAACATACAAGCTTCGAACTGCGGGCGGACCTTCTTGCCCGATCCGCTAACCGTATCCAGGTACTCGCCCGTGATTTCCCACCCCTGTTGACGGGCAAACTGCCGGAGCTGCTCTAACTGGTTCTCTGTGTCTTGCTTGTCCGTGGACACTCGGCAATAGATTCCTACTCGTTTCATAAAGGGTGTTTTCTCCCAGCCCATAACTCATGCGCTTACAACAGGCATTCGGGCTAGAATCAATGTAGCACAAAGGACCGTTTTTGCAACGGCACTAAGGTGCTAGTTAGCTAGGGAAAGGGTCGGATTTCTTACCAATATCCTACTCGTGTCGCGGGCGGTCGCTCGGAGCCCAGAAGTGCAAATAGATGCCGCTTAGTGGCCTTTAAGAGCCACATACGAGCCAACTAAGACCGCAAGCAAACCAAGGCATCTCGTTGCCCGATCACGGGTTAGACTATGCCCCCGAAACCTGAGTTAAGCAACGACTCGTCCTTCGCAATTATGTGTAAGTAATTGCA
>Ga0210387_10001972_pt1 | contig 15533 bp, 12 predicted proteins | sample IncBWC7OmetaG_FD_160108 | JGI IMG/M metagenome (GOLD analysis project Ga0210387, IMG submission 160108) | Forest soil microbial communities from Barre Woods Harvard Forest LTER site, Petersham, Massachusetts, United States - Inc-BW-C-7-O ...
CTCGCCTGGAGCCTGCCTTCGCTCATCGCGTTTCGCGTGCTGCAAGGCGCGGTCTCCGGACCCATGATTCCCGGCAGTCAAGCACTGCTCATCAACGTGTTCGGCCCGAACAAGCGCACCCTGGCGTTGACCATCTGGTCCATCACCACCTTGGTGGCCCCGATCGCGGGTCCCTTGCTCGGCGGCTACATTTCCGACAATTACGTCTGGCCGTGGATTTTCCTCATCAACGTGCCGGTGGGCGTGTTCTGTGCTTGGATGTGCTGGCGCAATTTGCAGTCGCACGAGACCCCGACGCGGAAAATTCCCATCGACCGGGTTGGCCTTGCGCTCCTGTTCGTTTGGGTGGGCGCATTGCAGATCATGCTCGACAAGGGCAAGGATCTGGACTGGTTTCATTCAACGCTCATCGTGGCGCTGCTCATCGTCACGGTCGTGGGTTTTGCCGCCTGGCTCATCTGGGAACTGACCGAGGAGCATCCCATCGTCGACTTGAGCCTGTTCAAGTCACGCAACTTCGCGCTCGGCACGCTCGCCAGTTGTCTGGGGTATGCCGTATTTTTCGGCAACGTCGTGCTCATGCCGTTGTGGCTGCAAAGCAATCTGGGTTACACCGCCACCTGGGCCGGTCTCGTGTCCGCTCCCAGCGGCATCACCGCCATCCTCACCTCGATGCTGATGGGCCAGTTGATGCGCCGCTTCGATCCACGCATGCTGGCGGCGGTCTCCTTCGGCTTGTTCGCATTTTCTTACTTCATGCGCGCGCAGCTGACCGCCGACGCGAGCTATCTGGTATTCGTGGCACCGCAATTGGTGCAAGGTCTCGCCATGGGCATGTTCTTCGTCGCCATGCTCGCGGTGCAATTCGATCGTTTGCCTCAGCACAAAGTACCGTCGGCCTCGGGCCTGTCGAATTTTCTGCGCATCACTGCGGCCGGTTTCGCCACCTCCCTCATCACCACCTTCTGGGACCGGCGCGAAGCGCTGCATCAGTCGCAATTGGCGGATGTGGTGACGCAGTACGCGCCGGCGTACCAAGAAACGCTGACACGATTGCATCAATTCGGTTTTGGCGATCAGTTGGCCGCCGGTGCGATGACGCAGAGCATGATCGGCCAAAGTTATCTCCTCTCCTCGCTCGACCTGTTCTATGCTTCGGCATGGCTCAGCGTCTTGTTGATACCCCTGTGCTTTTTGGTACGGCGGCCCGCCGCCGGCGCTGCTCCGACCGTGGCCGCCGAGTAGCCGGGTAAAACCGCGATGAACTTTGATTGGCGCACGGGCTACCCTTCGGTGCGATTGCCCGTGTTCGCGCGCAACGTGGTGTCCACCTCTCACCCCCTGGCTGCCCAGGTGGGCTTATCGCTGTTGCAACGAGGCGGCAATGCGGTGGACGCCGCAATCGGCGCCGCTGCGGCAATGACCATCTTGGAGCCCTGCAGCAATGGCCTTGGATCGGATGCCTTTTGCATTCTGTGGGACGGCAAGAAATTGCACGGTCTCAATGCCTCCGGCCGCGCACCGGCGGCGTGGAGCTTGGAGTATTTTCGGAAAAAATATGGCGGGACTGCGCGCCAGCCGCCGATGCGCGGCTGGGACTCGGTGACAGTGCCCGGCGCCATAGCCGGTTGGGTGGAACTGTCGCGTCGTTTCGGCAAACTTAGCTTTGGCGACCTGCTCGCGCCCGCGATCGACATCGCCGAGCGCGGCTATGCAGTGCCTTTGGTCGTGCAGGAAAAATGGGCGGCGGCGGTCCCGGATCTGAAGGGCCTGCCCGGCTTTGCTGAAACTTTCATGCCCGGCGGGCGCGCGCCCAACGTCGGGGAGCGTTTCGTTTTTTCAGGCGCGGCGCGGGCGCTCAGGCTGATCGCGCGGACGCAAGGCACCGCTCTTTACGGCGGCGAGATCGCGGCGGCCGTGGCGGCGCACGCGGCACAACACGGCGGCGCGATGCAGGTCGGGGACTTGGAAGCGTTTTCGCCCGAGTGGATCGAGCCCGTCGGCATGGATGTTTACGGCCATCGCCTGCACCAAATTCCGCCGAACGGCCAGGGCATCGCGGCGCTGATTGCGCTCGGCATTCTGCAACACCTGGATGTCGCGGCGCATGCGGTGGATAGCGCGGCGGCCCAGCATTTGCAAATCGAGGCGATGAAGCTGGGCTTCGCTGATACCTACGCGCATGTCGCGGACCCGATCGGCATGCGACTCACTGTCGAGGAGATGCTCGATCCCAAGTATCTTGAGAGTCGCGCCGCACTAATCGATCCGCAACGCGCCCAAATATTCGGAGAGGGTCACCGTGACAATGGCGGTACCATTTATCTCACCGCGGCGGACGAGCGCGGCATGATGGTGAGCTTCATTCAAAGCAACTACATGGGATTCGGCTCAGGTATCGTGGTGCCGGAATGGGGGCTGTCGCTGCAAAATCGCGGTCACGCCTTTTCGCTCGATGCGGCGAGTCCAAATTGCGTCGCACCGCGCAAGCGTCCATTTCACACCATTATTCCCGGCTTCCTCACCAAGAACGGAATGCCGCAAATGAGCTTCGGTGTGATGGGCGCCAACATGCAGCCGCAGGGACATCTGCAGACTTTGGTGCGCATGCTGGTGTATCGACAGCAGCCGCAGGCGGCCTGCGACGCGCCGCGCTGGCGTTTCAATCAAGGTCTTTTGATCAACGTCGAAGCGGCGATGCCGGGCACGACCACGCGCGAACTGCGCGCGCTCGGGCATCAAATCGAAGTCATTCAAGACAGCTATCAGGATTTCGGCGCCGGCCAATTCATCTGGCGCTTGGGCGATCCTGCAGTCGAAGGCTATGTCGCAGCGAGCGATCCGAGACGCGATGGGCAGGCGGCGGGATACTAGTTCTACACGGAGTTCAGGCAATCACCCTCAATGCTCGCGGCGCATTTCAGTGCGCTGATCCGCGCGCGTGCCCCACTAACGTTCACGCACTCATATATCAACAAGAAGAAAAATTCGCGACCAACGCGTGGTTGCATAACGCGTTCTTGAGTCCTAGACTCAAGCGGGACAGACAACTAGCCATTTAATGGCAGCGGATGAACAAGACGAAGCACGTTGGCGCGCAGTGCCTGGACAGCCGCGCGCGTAGGGAACGGCGCGGCTTCGAATTGTAGGGAGCATTGATGATCGTAAGGACACGGCGGCGCGGTTTCGCTTCACTTGGGTCGATTTTTCCTGTGCTTCGCCCAAGCCTCGCTTCCGCTCTACTGCAGTCTCGTCAAGATCGCTCCGCGTTCCGTGCAGTGCTGTCGGCCAGAGACATAAATAATTACTGGGAGATCCTGCATGAAAATTCTAGGGATAGCCGGGGGCGTGGCCGCTCTCGCACTCACGCTGAATGTCGCAGTTGCGCAAAAAGTTGACACACCGGCCGACACCGGCAGCGCCGTTTCAGCGAACGAACTCGCCGAAGTAATCGTCACGGGAACGCGCCGTCTGGACCGCACCGTGGCCGAATCCTCGGCACCGATCGACGTGATCACCGGCACCGAGCTGACGAATTATCCGGCGGCAAGCATGCTCGATACGCTGTCGAATCTGGTGCCGTCCTTCATTGTCGGACAGAACTCCATCTCGGATGCGTCCAGCTTCGTTCGTTCTCCGTCCCTGCGCGGCCTGCCGGCGGACGAAATGCTGGTCATGCTGAATGGCAAGCGCATGAACCGCTCGGCGCTCGTGCAGGTTTACCAGGGCGGTGAGACCGAACTGGCCTTCGGCTCGCAAGGTCCGGACCTCAATTCGATTCCGTCCATCGCGGTCAAGTCGCTCGAAATTCTGCGCGACGGCGCCTCGGCGCAATACGGCTCGGACGCCATCGCCGGCGTCCTCAACTATCAGTTTAAAAATAGTCCCAGCGGCATTCAAATAGATGGGCGCTACGGCAAATACTTTCCGTCCGGTTTCCCCAACGACGGGGGCGACGGGCTGCTGGCAGCGAACGTGGGCTTGCCCTTGGGCAGCGAGGGATTCGTCAACTTGAGCGCCGAATGGGCCAAGAGCGAACAGACGGTTCGCAATCCGACGCGCCCGTCTGCCGTGGCCTTTGCCGAGAACTTTCCCGCTCTGGCGCCGCAACTGCCGAATTACCCGGGACCGGTGCAGCAGTGGGGAACGCCGCCGTCCGACAGCGTCAAGACCTTTTTGAATTCCGGCATCAAGCTCGACAACGGCGATCAGATCTACTTCTTCGCCAACTACGCCAATATTCAAATGAACGAGAGCTTCAATTATCGCCTGCCGGTGACGGTCACCGACACGAGCGGCAATACTTACGGCAACCATCCCGCCTTCAACAATATCTTTTTGGATCCCTGCACTGCCGCGTTAACCGGTTGCCCAACCGGCGGTTACATCAACGACGCGCACACCTTCAATTTCAATTCGGTCTACCCGGCGGGCTTTACGCCGCGCTTTTTCGACGTCACGCAGCAGTTCTTCGGCGCGGTGGGTTACAAAGGGACGAATCGTTGGGGCATCAATTACGACGTCTCGGGCACGACCGCGCAGAATACTGTGGCGCTCTCCTTGAAGACGTCGATCAACCCGTCGCTGGGGCCGCAATCGCCCACCAGTTTCTATGACGGCAAGTTCGTGCAAAAGGAAAACAACTTCAATCTCGACCTGAGTTATCCCTGGACGGTTCCGGGATTGGCCAGTCCGATTTCAATCGCGGGCGGCTTCGAATGGCGCGATGAGAACTATCAACAGCTGCTCGGCGATGCTGCTTCCTACGCGTCCGGACCCTATGCGTCGCAACCGCTCTATAATTGCGTGGCCGGCGCATGCACGCGCGCTCTGGATCCCACGGGCGCCCCGATTACCGCGACGCAGTCCACGGCCTCCAATGGCTATGGTGGCATTTCTGCCGCGGTCGACGCTTCGCAGGTCAGCTACGCCGGCTATCTGGATGTCGAGGCGGATGTGCTCCGCGATCTCACACTCGGGCTCGCGGGACGCTTCGAGCACTACGCCTCCTTCGGCAATACGACCCTCGGAAAGGCTCAGCTTCGCTGGAAAGTGATCGATTGGCTTGCCGTGCGCGGCACGGTGAGCACCGGGTTTCATGCACCCACACCCGGCCAGAATAACGTCGAGACCTTGAGCACGACATTCCTGCCCGGCACCACGACACAGGTGCAAATCGGGACTTACCCGGTCACGAGTGCGGATGCCAAGTACTATGGCGCCGTGCCGCTGAAACCGGAGGAATCGACCAACCTGAGCGCCGGCATTGTGCTCACCCCGGTGACCAATTTGCTCGTCACCATCGACGGATACGAGATTAAGGTGCGCAACCGCATCGGCATCTCGCAACAGTTCAACGTGACGAACGCGGATATCGCCAATCTCCCGGCCCTCGCTTACATTGGCGCCGGCGGCACCGTGCAGTACTTCACCAACGGATTCAACACCAAAACCAGGGGTGTGGATCTGGTGGCGACCTATCCGCTGTCGCTCGGCTTTGCGGGCACTTTGGACTCGGCCCTTGCCTATAACTACAACAAAACCGACGTTACGAAATTTGACCCGACTGTCATCAGTCCGGCCCGCATCATAGATATCCAGCACTATGCCCCCAACACTCGCGTGAATCTCAATGAGAGCTACGCTTGGGGGCCGATCCGGGCACTGGTGCGTGAGAATTACTACGGTACGTTTCGCGACCAGAACGATTATCCGGGCCAACTCTTCGGTGCCAAATACACCACGGATCTGGAACTCGGCTATCAGGTCATCAAGAATCTTTTGGTAGCCGTCGGCGGGCGAAATATTTTCAACGCGTTTCCCGACAAGATCGCCAACACCGCAGCTTCGCCAATCTCTCCCATCACCGGCGGAGAGCAGGACGGTGAACTTTATCCGCGCACGGGTGGACCGTTCGGATTCAATGGCGCGTTTTGGTATGCGCGGGTGAGCGCATCGTTTTGAGTCTGGGAGGGTGCGGCCGGCGCAATGCCGGGCGCACACCCTCGAAAACAACATAGCTCTTGGCCGGCTGCACTGCGACTTCGAGTCGCAGTGCGGCACGCCGGGACCTTGGGCAGGATTCGGAAATCGAGCTAGAATCGGTACCGCGCTGACCGTCCTCGCCAAAGAATCAACTCGGGGGAGGTTCCAATGAAGTCCAATTACTCACGGCATTTCATCACCGCCTGCATCTGCGCCACCGCGGCGCTTGGTTCGAAAACGGCTGCGGCTCAGTCCGCCCCGACTCCCTGCAGTCTTCTGACATCGGCGCAGGTCACCGCCACGGTCGGCGTGAGCGTCGGTGCCGCGCAACCGATTGCCAATACCGGTTGCTCGTGGTCTGCGCCGCACATGATTGTCACGGTGTCGCTCTGGGATGGGAACAAGTGGGATCAAATGAAAGCACCGTTTCCTGGAACGAATAGGAGTTCAGTCTCCGGGCTTGGCGATGATGCCTTCTACTCGACGATTGGTCCCGCCTCCGGCAAACAGACCGCCACGCTGACCGTCAAAAAAGGCGGCACGGCCTACCTGATCAAGGTGTACGGCCCGACGGTGACGGAACAAATGTCGATGGAAAAGACACTCGCCGGCAATGTGCTGGCCAAGCTATCCAGCGGGTAGTGCAACCAGGAGGCGATTTTTCATGCTTGGTGTCAGGCAAGGCGCCACGTTCCGGAATCACAAAGAATGTGTCACATTCGTTGGGGCGGCGTCACCTCGGTCGACGCTCTTTCCGTTGTATCGCGCCGCGCCTTCGCCAGCACCACCTTTTCAAACAACTCGTAATTCGAAGTGGCCACCCTATCGGCGCCGAGCGCGTGATAGTAGGAAATCGTAATTGATGTCTTGCCGCCGGCCGGACCCGGATCGAGATCAAAAACCGCAATGCCATAGCCCGTGTCTGTATCACGGCGCGCCGACCAGATCGCATCTTCCACGGCATCCGCGCCAACCTTGGTGAACGTTCCGGGCGTCTTTGCCGGAACGCGGCGATTGGCCTTGGTGATGACCTTGGCCTGCGGCGCACCGCTCACGGGGTTTGCGCCGTACGCGTCGAGGGGCGCGCTGGTGCCGCCCCCGCCGAGAATGAAATGAATGGTCCCGACGCTGGTGTCGAATGTGCCGTCGGACGGATTCGACGTCACCACCGGATTGGGCTGCAGCGTATCGACCGGCGCACCGCTTGAGGCGTCGCGACCGACGTTGTGATTGCAGCCGCGCACCGGCCAACTACGCTCGTAGTCATGATCATGTCCGCAGAGCACCAGATCGACCCCATAGCGATCGAATAGCGGCAGCCACGCTTCCCGGATGCCCTTATCGGATCCGTTGCCATTCTTCGAGGAACTCAAGGCATCTTGGTGCATTTGCACGATGATCCAGTCGATAGTGCGGTCCCGAGAAGCAGCCTCCAGGGTGCTTTCCAACCAGCCGGTCTGCGCGCCCTGACTGTAGCCATGTATATAAAGAGAGGTGCCGGGCGCTATCGGTGCATTCCCGGTACTGGGCGCGGGTTGCAAGGCGAGCGGGCCGCTCACGAACGCGCCGCTGTCCTGGTAGATGACATCGTCGGCGGAGAGTGAGATGAAAAGTACGGAGCCGACCCTGAAGCGGTACCACAAACCGGGGAAGGGCGTCCCGTTGGGCGGCAGCATGTATCGGGTGAGGTAGGAATTGAAGCCGTGCACGCCGTTGCCGAATTCAATCTCGTGGTTGCCGGGGCAGGGCATCCAGGGGCGCCGCGAAGCTGAAATTTGGACATTGTTTCCGAAATCCGCCCACACCGAGGGTTGCGCGGAAGGATTCAAGTTCGCGTAACACAGATCGCCGTTCAGCAAGTGGAATAGAGGTTGAAAGCGTTCCACCGCCTTGACGGCGAACGCGCTCTGCGGCGAGGAGAGGGTCCATGCAGTATTGGGCGTCGCCAAATCGCCATAGCTGGTCCAGCGGAAAGGCTGCCGACCTCGCGGCGCCGTCTTGAAGGTTGCAGCAAAGGGCCGCGCGCGATTGCGATCATTGTCCGCGGTCACTGAGTACTGAAATTCAGCGTTTGCCCTAAGGCCGGTCAGTCTTGCGTGATACGTAAACACCGTCTGACCGTTTAGTCCGTCGGTGTAGGTGCGCTGCACGGCGTGCACGATGGGCGCGGCGGACGGGGCGATATGGACTCGAGGGTTCAGCGCCTGCGCGCTGGACACCCAGGAGATGCAAACGCTGCTGGTTGGATCTTCACCCCAGGTGAGATGGATTTGTTCGGGCGTTCCGTCGGCGGAGCTGGAGTCTGCGGGTGCGCCCATACCATGTGACGATGCCGCGCTCAGGCCCACGAGACCGGCACCGGTGACGAATGTCCGACGAGATATGCGTTCCGACGCGGATCGCTCCCTTGCCGCGCCGGTTAATTTCGCAATACGTCTTTTGCCCACGGGTGTCCTCGATTTAGTCAAATGTCGTCAAGCGGCCATTTACCTATTAAACAGGGTGCGTTGTGCGCATCCTTGTCCGCTGTCATCAAATTGACACGTTACCAATGAGAACTGCGCAGCAGCGCAGATTCGGCGGCGAACCGATACTGCGTACCCAATTCTAACTACTACGAGAAACTCTTTGGGGACGGCCGTCTCGCATCACTGCCTTTCCGACGTCTCCGCGGCAAAGCGCGAAGCCTTGGCGGAATTGGGAGACCTTCATGCGGTCTTTCAGCCGATAGTCTCGGTGGCGAAGGGTGAAATCTTTGCCTACGAAGGGTTGATTCGCGGACCTGCGAGTCTGCACCTGCCGGCCGCATTGTTTGCCGCGGCGACGAGCCGCGGCTGCAGCGATGAACTGGAATATCGGGCGAGTGAGGTGATCATCCTCAACTACGCGGCCGAAGCGCGAGCCGGCCGCCTGTTTGTCAATTTTTCGGCGCAGGCGGTCATTCACTTGGGCTCGAATCGCGGCTGCGAGCAGCTTCTGCGGACCTTGGAGCAGTGCCAGATGCCCGCTAGAAAACTCGTCATCGAAATCACGGAGCACGGGCGCGTCGTCGATCACGCCGGCATGGTCGCAGCTGTGCGCATGCTGCGCGATATTGGGATAGGGCTGGCTTTGGATGATTTCGGCGACGGCGGTTCGAGCCTGCGGCTTTGGGCCGAGATCGAGCCCGAGTTCGTCAAGATCGACCGATATTTTTGCCACGACATCCATAACGACGGCCGCAAGGTCCAAACCGTCAAAGCAATGTTGCGGCTGGCCGAAAATTTCAGCAGCCGAATCGTCGCGGAGGGCATTGAGCAGCATGCGGATCTGCGTGTGGTGCGTGACCTCGGAGTCGATTGCGTGCAGGGCTACGCGTTGGGGCTCCCCTTGCCCGAACCTGCTGAAACAATTCCAGCGGCGGCACGCGCCGTCCTTGACGCCGCCGACATTGCGGTATTCCCCCAGTTACGGCGCGCCTACAACCCTTCACTGACCGCGGCGCGGCTGCTCAATCCGGCGCCGGCCGTGTCGAAGTCGATGAACAATCAGAAACTGCTCGAGATCTTTCAGGCGGATGCGGATTTGCCGGCAGTTGCGGTGCTCAATGATGGGCTGCCGGTCGGCATCGTCAATCGGCGCCGTTTTTTGGAACGCTTCACGTTGCCCTATTATCCGGAAGTGTATGGCAGAAAGTCTTGCACGACCTTCATGGAAAGCAATCCACTCTTGATCGAAGTCAGTCAACCGTTGGAGGAATTGATTCATGTGCTGACGGCGGAAGATCAGCGCTACCTGAACGACGGGTTCGTACTGGTTGATTCCGGAAAATACGCAGGTATAGGCACCGCCGAGCAATTGGTACGCTCGGTGACGGAGTTGCGGATCGAGGCCGCACGACACGCCAATCCATTGACTTTCCTGCCCGGTAATATACCGACTAGCGAGCACGTTCGACGCTTGTTGCTGGGCGGCATTCATTTCTGCGCGAGCTACTGTGACCTGAATCACTTCAAGGCGTTCAACGATCGATTCGGCTATTGGCAAGGCGATAAAATGATCCGGCTGCTGGCGGGCGTGATAACGCAGGCCTGCGATCCCCAACGCGATTTTGCCGGACACATCGGGGGCGATGATTTTATCGTCCTGTTGCAGAGCGAGGATTGGGAAAGCCGTTGCGTGCGGATGATCGAAGTATTCAATGCGGCAGCGCCGGCCTTGTACGACCCCCTCACCCGCGAACGCGGCTATATCGAATCGGAGGATCGGCAAGGCAATCCTACGCGGTTTCCCCTCACGACCTTGTCAATTGGCGCATTGCGGGTAGGGCCCGCGCAATTCGGCAGCCCTGAGGATGTAGCCACTGCGGCGGCGACCGCAAAGCATCAAGCCAAACGTTCCAATGCAGGTCTGTTTGTTCTGGATTCGAGCGCGGCGGCGCGAGATTTTGAGCGCACATATCTGCGCGAGTCAGCGTAGCGCCGGCAATTTCCGTGCGCCTACGCCGGCGCGGTCTTTCGTTCCCAATAGGATTCGACGACGAGAATATCGTTGAACAGGCTTTGCCTGCAGATCTCGCCCTCATCTCCATACGGACGCCAGAGCCGCTGACTGAACCAAATGGTCAGCCAACCACGAATTGTCACAAGTTTGTCACGCGGCCCGTTCCACGGTGCGGCCTGTTGAAGCATGCTGACGATTCCCGTCGCCTCCTGCAGTGCGAGATCGTTTTTTCCGGGGCCGGCTGCAATGACTTCGCGCAGCTGGTCACAAAGCTCTTTGACCTTCGCGAGTTGCATGTTTTCGGGGGACCTCCTGCCAATCCGCGCCACGAGAACCATATAAGGATCTCACACCACGACATAGTCGCATACCCCACTTTGTTTAAACCTCGCAATCAGTCAATAAGTTCCCTCTAAAAACGCTATGACGCCTCGTCGCATGAAATGACCGGTGGACCTCGCAGGATTCACGTCATTGCTTCAAGCAGCATAAACCCACGCCCGCACCCCGGACTTGAGCGTTACCTCAACACGCGTGTACTCGGCCACCTCATATCGATCCGCAGCGGCGAGTTCCTGCGCCGTGATTTCAAACACCATGCCGGTTACCTCTCCGGCGGCGTCGGTCCTTCTGGCAATCATGTGTTGCGATTTGCCGCTCAAAGCCACAACCGCGGGATCATTGATTGTGATCGGCAATAGTATGTAGCCGGGCAGGGTGTCCGGGCGACCCAAAAGCAATCGTCCGAAGTTAGCCAACTGTACCGCTCTGTCCTGCAGTGTCCCGTAGGAAAATAGCAAAATATCCGTCTGTGTCAGAGCTGCCACCTTTCTCGCCCGGCGTAGGCGTGCCTTGCGCTATTTCCTCAGCTGAAACCGAACACCGAATGCGTAGCAGGAATTCACGGGCTGACCGTCCTCGCTCGTCGCGCGATAGTGTCCAGATCCGGCCCTCGCCAACTTAAGTGCTGCTTCGTCGAGTCGCTCGATTCCGCTGCCTTTCAGCGTGGTGGGCTCGGAAGTAAGTCGACCTCTCCTATCGACGCAAACTTGGACGGTCGAGATTCCCTCTTCTGCCAAACGAATCGAATGTGACGGGTAGAAGTCTGCCGTTTCGGGAAAGCCGGCGCCGGGCCCGCCGGCCAAACGTTGAACGACGTGACTCGGCGTTATTGGGGGAAGTCTCGGCTCCGGAATCACTTCATTGGGCTTGTCAGAGAGTTCGCCGGGCACATCGACATCAATATCCATTTTCTTCGGTACATCTATGACCGGCTTCGGCACATGGATGGTCCAGTCCTTTAAATCCGTCCCGGGAACCGGCGGAAGATCTTTCGTGCGCGGCACGGGCGCCACTGGTTGGTTCTGCAAGTGGGGCGGCGCCGCAATTCTCGGCGTGTGTGAGAGCGTCGTGATCAGTCCGTAGAAAAGCGCGGCATGCAGTCCCGCAATCAAGAATAGCGTCGCGGATCGAAGGGAGAAGTAGCGGAAGTTTCGATCAGCGAGCGAGAAGTATCCGCTCGCCGGCGCCACGGCGCTCGCCGCTGCCACCGGACTGGCCGCTGCCACCGGACTGGCCGCTGGTACTCGACTTCGCGGGTATTCACTCACGATCACCAGGCTCGCCCAGCAGCAACCCACCGCGAAGCGCAGACCCGACAATGCCGTGGATCGAGACTCTACATCCGCGAGCCATTCCTCTTCGAGTCTGGAGGACAGGGTCTCCGGCGCTCGACGAGCCGCCTGATGGATCAACCAATGGGTCGCGCTGTTCAAGGCGGCGTGTTTCGATCGCTCGTTACGCTGGCTCATGCGAGTACTCCTCGATTAAAGCTTGCGAACACTTCACTGGCGTGTCTCAGACCCGTTGAAGTCAGTCTATACAGCCGACGGCGCGGCCTGCCCGCGCTCGAGGGATCAATCGATTCCCACTGGCTGACAAACCATCCTGCAGATTCGAGCCGAAGAAGGATCGGATACAGGGTTCCTGAGGCAATGCCGCAGCGTTGGTGCACTTCCGCGCCCGCCAACTGCTCCGTCGGATTCTCCAGGAAGGCTTCCAACACTCGCAGCGTCTGCAGCGACATCCGAACACGAGTCTCTTTTTTACCCATAGTAGTAACTCTACATAGGGTATAGGATAAATGCAAGACGGCAGGCGACCCGTCGGTTATGTCAAAAGTTCACCAGTCACGAGACTCGAGGAAAACACCATGGCCATGACTACAGGCAGTAACGCGGGACAGTCCTATTCTGAGATCAACATGACTCCGCTAATCGACGTGATGTTGGTGTTGCTGATCATTTTCATCATTACACTTCCGAGCCAGACGCACGCCATCAAAATTGACAATCCATCGCCGCAACCCCAGGAAGCGGCACCGCCGCCGGACGTCATCGATTTGCAGATCGACTTCGATGGCACGCTGCTGTGGAACAGAACAGCAGTCGATCGCGCCACGATGCAGGCCTACATCAGCACCGAAGCCAAGAAAACACCTCAGCCGCAAGTTCACATCACTGTCGACAGATTCGCCAATTACCAGAACGTCGCGCAAGCGCTCGCCGATTTGCAGCGGCGCGGTCTGCAAAAAATCGGCTTCGTGAATGACGCTTTCTACTAGCTAGCGGATTGGCCCTGTCAGAATCTTCTTTCCGCGAGGTCGGCACCTCGCCTGTGCGCCTTCTTCTCAGCGAGCCGTAGTCATGCGCCTACATTCATTCATAACGCACTGATCGGCGGGCGATTCCTAGCTGAATTTCCGCGGGGAACTTCGACCCGCCGGCGAGGTGTCCAACAAAGCATCGGAGCTTGCTGGAGGTTGTCATGCGCAATGATCGGAATTCGATGGCTGTACCTTGCCTGGTCTTGCTCACCGTTGCGGCGGTGGCGACGGGCTGCGCATCGAAGCGCGATACGCGCGGGCCATTCGTGAAGTCGGCTCCTTTCAGTAAAACAATTCCCGGTGGCGGCGACGCAGTCTGTTGGAGCGTCAAGCGCGCGCTGCTCGGTCAAGGATACATGTTGGAGCGGTCCAGCGAGTCCGGTGTACTGACCGGGACACGGGACGCTCAGCCTGAGGAGAAAGTGAATGTCACGGTGCGTTTGCAGACCACCTGCGCGGATAACCGCAATGGCACGAGCATCGTCTTCGTTACGGCGGAACGGGAGGTCAGCAAGCTCCAGAAAATGAAGCAGTCCACGAGCGCCGGCATCGGGCCGGCCACGATCACGATGCCGGCGGGTTCGGCAAAGGTTCTTGGGGTCGTCCGGCGAGAGACGATCGAGGATCCGAATTTCTACAATAGTTTTTTTGCTCTGGTCGAAGGGTTCGTCGCGCAAGAAGGGCGATCGCACGTCGATCAACACGCTGAAATATCCAAACAGGGCGATCAGCCCAACTAGTACGGCGAGCGGATTTCCATCCGCTGCCCTTGATCACGCTTCAGCCACGAGAGAGGAGGTACTATGCACCGCAAGGCGCTAATTGCAATTGCCGTTGGATCAATTCTTGGAGCGACGCTGCCAAGTGCGTACGCCGACCAACCCCCTGCCGCACCGAGCCAGGATGGTACGCAGCAGGCCACCCAGGCCGATCGCAAAGATATTCAGGCGGACCACAAAGATATCCAGGCCGATCGCAAAGATATTCAGGCCGACCACAAAGATATTCAGGCCGACCGCAAAGACATTCAGGCGGACCACAAAGATATCTCACAGGACCGAGCGGACATTCGCTCCGATCAGAAGGATCTACGCCACGACTACGCCGAGCGGCGCGAAGGTGTGAATGACCAAGCCGACATCGCGCGTGACAAGTCCGACATTCGTGCCGACCGCAAGGATATACAGGCCGACAACAAGGATATCGCGCGAGACCGGGCAGACATACGCGCCGACCAGCGAGACATACACGCCGACCAACGCGATATCCGTTCGGACCGTCAGGATTTGCAATCCGATCGGGGCGATGCACACAGCGATCGCAGTACACAGCGTAATGACGCCGGCAGCCCGAAGCCCGGCCCGGCGGCAACGACGCTGGTCAGCAATCCCGCGCCCGCGCCGAGTCAGCAGGGACAGCCGGCGGCGGCTGCTAATCCGCGTCCGGCGGCCCCGGCTGCAGCACCGGTCGCCCGCACGGACCGCGGCGACGAAGTCAGGGATCAGCGCGACATCCGCGACATCAGAGCGGACCGTGCCGACATTTCACGCGACAGGTCGGATATTCGAGCCGACCGCAAGGACATGCAGGCCGATCAGAAAGGCATACAAGCCGATCGCAGAGACATGCAGGCCGACCGCAAAGACATCGCGCAGGACAGAGCGGATATTCGCGCCGACCAGAAAGATCTTCGCCACGACTACGCCGAGCGGCGTGAAGGTGTGAACGACCAGGCCGATATCGCGCGCGACAAGGCCGACATTCGTTCGGACCGCAAGGATATTCGAGCCGATAACAAAGACCTTCAGTCGGATCGCAAAGATATCGGGCGAGACCGGGCGGACATGCATGCCGATCAGCGGGACATTCACGCCGATCAGCGCAACATTCGCGCCGACCAGCACGACATCCGTTCGGACCATCAGGACTTGCGAGCCGCCCATGGCGATGTGCGCAACGATCGCGTCAACCAGCGTATCGACGCCGGCAACCCGAAGGCGGGGATGACGGCGAACACGCTGGCGAACAACGCCGCGGAAAACAACAAGAAGGCGCAGGCCACGCAGAATGTGCATAAGGCCTGGTATCACATCTGGTAGGTACTTGGGATCAGTTCGCCTGCACGGAACTTGCGATTCCGTGCAGGCTGGCTGCCGCATCACGATCTCTCGTCTGGCAGCGCTATGATTTCTGAATCTCGATCGTGACGTGCGAGAGCGCGGGGTAACGCGCTAATTTCGCCCGGTAATATTCGACGTCGCGGCCGTCCTTCGGGCACACGGAGACAATGGCTCCCAAATGGCCAGGTCCAAGCCGCCACAAGTGCAGATCGGCCAGCGTGCTGCCGTCGCTCTCGATCGTCGTTCGCAAGTCTTGCGCCAATCGGTTGTCCGGAATTCGA
>Ga0210387_10001973_pt1 | contig 15532 bp, 14 predicted proteins | sample IncBWC7OmetaG_FD_160108 | JGI IMG/M metagenome (GOLD analysis project Ga0210387, IMG submission 160108) | Forest soil microbial communities from Barre Woods Harvard Forest LTER site, Petersham, Massachusetts, United States - Inc-BW-C-7-O ...
CGAGTTTATCGAGGTTGGGTATAGCATGTGAGACGCCGTGTTGTATGGTAGTTAACGCCATATCGACCATCCCGGTTGACACCAAAATGCAGTCGATGCGATTTTGGTACCATGTCACAAGTTCGTCTGTTGTCAATGGATCGGGATGTAGATTACCGCGATCCAGTAGTGGGTCAGAGGGAACATTGGCTCCAAGAGTGATCCCAGAAGCTTCAACAACTGCCCGCACTTCCGGGATTTCCGACCAATCCTGCTCGGCTCTCCAACTATTCGACCTCAGCATCATTTGCTCAGAATTTGTGGAATGATCAAGAGCGGGAAGTATATCTCGATATAGTGAGGGGTGTGCATGTTCTGGAATACTTTCAAGTATCATGAATCGGTATGGCCAAAGGTAGGATGCATGGCGTTCGAATAGAACCCGGATAGCGCCAAACCATTGCTGTGATGCTAGCAGACATGATATATGCAACAGCCCGTCAGTCAGAAACGCAGCAAGCGGAACAGGCGGTTGCGCGGAGGCCTTTGCCTTGGAGGATGTCGTAGAAGATGCAGCTGTCTCATCCACCCATGGATCATCCTCCCATTCTTCAATTTCAAGCCGCAAGTCATCCTCTGGGTTCTCCGGGAATTCCTTGCATATATCCACAAATGTATTTAGTCGATCCAGGCGCTCCAGGAGCACGGCACGCATATGGCAGAGCTGTGCATCTGCAGGTACACCACGGAAGTGTGCAATGAGTGAGTCGTGTTGGCGGACACCAGTCACATTCGTATTAGAGTCGGGTCGTTCCTCGCCGTTGTTTTCATCTGTAACTTTTGGGCTGGACGGGAAGGTAGAAACATCTTTACCCCGTTCAATGGCACCGAGCGTTCGCTCAATTCCGATTTGGAGCAAGGTTCGCTGAACTGCTACGTCGTTGACCAGTCTGTCAACACAAGCAGCAGCGACCCATAAGTCATCTCGGACAGGGTTAAGAAATTGTTGGACATTGTCGACCGTGAGCTCATCGTCGGACAGGCCTGTCCAGCGCGTATGCCAGTGAGGATTCTCAGAAGTACTGGCCATTCCGATTGGCGATGGCTCTTCCGAAAACGTATTTCAAGCGCACCGCGGACTGAGGCCTTCAAGTTGAAGCTTGACTGGAAGGCCTGCTCTTGGTCTTCTTTTGCTCACACAAAATCTTCGAAGATGGTACATGCAGTGGGAATCTGTTTTTGCAAGAGTCCGAGGGTACATGCAGTTGGCAGCACCTTCAATTCGGGAGTTGATTCAAGTTCGACATACAGTAAGAGACCTCTGCGTGACAAGCATGAGGGGAGAATATGATAAATATTAATCGTAACGACTCTATAAGTTTCTGAACACGTTCCAAACATGAACATGACTAATCGACCACGGCCGAGCGCTTCAAAACCGGGTAGGTAAAATAAGGTAGATGGGTCCATCAAGACATCCCAAGCCTAGGCAGCAGGAAAACATAGAGGACGGACGCGCGATGACTAGAAAAGTGTTTCCTAATGGCCGAATAAATGAGGAATCAATCAATCAAGAAGCAGAGAATCACTTACTTCATCACGTAAGTATTCACCGACATCACTGTTGGTGAGATGGTAAGAGCCTGAGACTGCCACGTAGAGCAAAAATATCAACTTACGCTTGGTGGAACACGATGATTGCTGTTGGATCCAATTTTCGTGTATCTACTGTGGATCGGGCAGTCACACCAAATCCCTGTAACGTACTATTAGATGTATGCGTTAGGGAATAAGATTGTACTAACTAGTGGTACATCGTTCATGCTGAAAACTACGACACCTTGATGTTCAGGCGTATCCTCCGTGATACGTCCCAGGTGAGCCTTGACGACATGATTCCCGTACAGGAAGGGCATCTCTCCGTTCGGTTTGATCCACACCTAATGATACATTCGAATGGGAAACGTGATAAGAAACAGTAGCATAACATACCTTGTATTTGGCATACTGCGCAACATAGTCTAGTGCGGTGATGTGCAGTTTGAATTTGCCACTTTTGCTAAATCTGCCGAAGCATGTGCCCAGGCTGATGAGGTTTGGTCGAGCAACTGAGATGCCCAGACGCATGGACGACTCAGAGACGTAGTAAACTCTGTCTTTTTGGAGCCTGAAGCAGTATGGCTCATCTGGCCGGTCGATGAGGTGAATTAGATTTTTTCCCTATCGTGTCCCGAGTATATTTGAACACGCGCCACAAGACAAAGAGGGAAAAAGACCAACGATGTAGTTTGCCAGCTTTGTGAAGACTGCCTTTGATTCATCCTCGGTCAAAGGACGCATTTCGGAGGGTCGCAAAACTGGCTTCAGATAACTTTCTCGTTTTATAAATTATGATGTTATGTAATCAACCCTGATCGAGCTTGTTGTCCGAGTCGTCTCTTCAAAGGTCAAGTTCTTCAATTCAAAACTGTGTTTCGTGTTTCTCTGTGCAAGATCCTCCAACACCATTCGTAATGTCTGCCCCATCATTCTCGTCTTTTCCACCATCTTTTTCTTCATTTCCGGACTTGGATCTGGATCCTAGCCCTAGTAGACCTGCATCCGTCCCTCCAAAGTCTTGGCGCAGCGGCGAGGATGAAAAGAAGAAACGTGTCAGCCATAAGAATAAACTGGACAAGCTGGACAAAGGCAAGGACAAGAACAAGAAACGGAAACGCGATCATAACACCGAGGCAATCAACCTGGATGATGAAAAACTGAAAGCCGCGGAGGACACCAAACGCCGCGACGGCGACGATTTTCATAAGATATTCTATTCTGACCGTAAAGGTGATCATCTCAATGTCCGTTATGGCGGTTTGCATGCGGGAGACGTCCCAAAATATCACCTTGTCGGTCGTATGTCAATCCACACGCATGTCAGTGATCTCTAATGATGGTACAGGGGGCAGGAATATACTAGGACTTTCTTCGGCATGGACTGCCATCTACAGGAGCGGTAAAGGCGTCGAAGTTGGTATTGGTGGCAGACGAAAAGTTCGTCAAAACATTTTTCCTTTTGGGTTTTCAAATTGATTGCAATGTGTTGTGACAGATGCCTGGTCTCACTGATTCGAGCTCTCGAGCCCTCCTCAATTTAGCGCCCACACGGAGCGTTCTCAAATTTGGAGATGGCTACAAGTACGAAGAAATCGACGGATTCCTTCGCATACCATCCCGTCGACGACGAGATAACGAACAATCTTACCGTTCGATCACTCTTTCAAAAAATCATGCCAACTCTGATTCCGACTCGTCGGCGTCGGAACATGAACGTGACAGCGACCCCGGTAGTTCAGATGAGGACGAGTCTGACAATCCAACCCTAACCTCCCATCAAGCGACATTGAAATCCTTGGACCAACAGCTGACTGCAGATCCCGCTTCCGTAGCTACATGGCTTGCTCTCCTATCACACACACTGTCTACTATCCCTCTATCATCAAAAAATTCGACCAAAGCTTGTTCGGAGATCACGCTATCCATCCTCTCCCGCGCACTATCCGCTGACCCGCGTAATGCAGCGTCGAAGGTCTTGCGGCTCAAGTATCTGAAGGCCGGGGAAAAGGTTTGGCATGAGAGCAAGGTGAGGGCGGAATGGGAGGATGCTTTGCAGGTGGGAGGGATAGAACTTTGGATGGAGTGGCTTGAATGGAAGATTAGGAAAGGGAGTGAAGGCATTAATGGAGTTGTTGAAGACGCCAGGCGGGTGTTGGGAGCTCAGGGTGCGGACGAGGAGAGCGAAATTGGCAAGGTTAGGGTGTTCTGGCGGGTTGCAGCTGCTTTCCAAAACGCAGGTTTGTGGATGACCGAAAATATAAAACTCCTTATCCTTATCCTCATAATATCCGCTTGCAGGTTTTGTAGAACGGGCGACAGCTTTGTTCCAAGCGCAAGCTGAATTGTAAGCCTGCTTCATTTACAATGGTCTATAACTTTCTTACAGACAGCTCAGAACATTTGAAATACCACAAGCCCTCTATGGTCTATCCCTCCAGACCCAACTCGATGCATTGGAAGATTTCTGGGAATCCGACGTCCCCCGCGTAGGTGAGTCTGGTGCAAAAGGATGGGCGGCTTGGGCATCCTCTGGACAACCGGAGCACGTCCCAGTCCTATCTTCATCATCCAACGTGATGAAGGATCAGGAAATCTCCGACCCTTACCGCCAATGGGCCGTCCAGGAATTGTACGCTGACCGGACATCGTTCCTCCCAATTCATTCGACGGACGAGTCTGATCCCGATCCGTACGGTACAGTTTTGTTTTCGGATATTCGGCCCTTGTTATTAGCTATACAATCTCCTAGAGCGAAGAACGCACTGCGCCTCGCTTGGCTATCCCTTCTTGGGCTTCACATTCCTGGGTTTTCTGCGTCTCTATCTTCGGGATCGCAACAGAACCTGAAGCAAATAAATTGGGACGATAGGTGGAATTGCGCCCATCTGACGAGACCTGGGTACCTCGCGGCGATATTCCCTGCTGATGGAGCCCCGAAGCGGATGGTCGCAGAAGCGGTTGCGGGGGCATTGGTTGGACGGGAGAAGCAGTATGCGAGTGGGTTTGGGCCAGTTCGGTGTTGGGGATATGAGGTTCTTGGACCTTTGGATGTTGGGATGGGTTCACAGGGGATGTGGGGGAAGGAGGATGTCGAGGGATTAGATGTTGGATTTATCAGGCGTGTTTTTGGGCAGCTTAGGCTTGGGGTTGAGGACGACTCTGAGTGGGATGTGTTGGCATTGGCGTTTGAGGCTGCACTCGGAGTGAAGAGGTGAGAATTTAGGTCCAAGGTAATTATTTGGTGACATGCTGATGAATTTTCTCAAGCGCCTTGAAGCACTCGCGCTCACTGCTCTCCACTGCGCGTAATTCGTTACTGCACTGGGCTGCGCATGCTCAATTGGAGCGAATGCGTGGACGGATAGACGATGCTCGAAAAGTATACCAGACTGTTCTTGTTGCTTCGCCCCCGGCAACGGTTCAGACTGGGGCAAGTCAAGTCTGGTGGGATTGGGCTGAGATGGAGTGGCTTGCGGGAAATCCGGAGGATGCGCTGCAGGTCGTCCTGCGAGCTGGCGGTGTTGAAGGGGGTGGGGGTGTCGTGATTCTGCGAGCGAAACGGAATTTGGAGGCTAAGTTCACGGTGGTGGAGGATATGCGACGCTGGAAAGAGCGGGAAGCGTGGATAAAGCTTAGGGCGCTGCTTGAGCTTCTGACAACGAAGGAGCCTGCAGGCACGCTTGCTGTCTTTGATAGCCACCTCTTCGGAGATGGCTCTATGAGCAATGGAAGTCTGCCTCATGAGAGTCTAATGGTTTCTTGTTTACTCATGCTCTATAGACATGGGATGGTCCTCAAGAATCCGACGCCGCCTTCTGTGCTAAGAGAGCGGGTTGAGAGGGCGTTTGAGGTTTATCCGAGCAACTCGGTTGTGCTTGGATTGTTTTTGGAGGGGGAGAAGGGCCAAGGAGTTTGGGGACGTGTGAGAGGGATCTTGGGAGAGGGCGGTGGGAGGGAGAAGGATGTTGCGAGGCGGGTTGAGGAAGTGTGGATTGCAGGGTGGGAGAGCGGGCGATGGGAGGGTGAGGTTGAGAGGACGAGGAGTGGGCTGGCTGCTGCAGTTGAGAATGAGCGGTATGTACTGCTTTTGTATTGCTATTCGACCTTTACTTATGAATATCATGACAGAACAAGAGGAAGCTCAGTTTTGTGGCGAATATACATTGAATTTGAGATACGTGCGGGGCAACTGCAACGGGCGAAGAAAATGCTTTTCCGAGCCATTGGAGAGTGTCCCCTTGTGAAAGGTGAGTAGTAAGCTGTGTTTGACGAATGTGAACTAAAATAACAGAGGTAGAGCTGTACCTGCTTGCGTTTGGACCGCTTCGGAGCGTGTTTAAGCCGATTGAACTGAATAGTTTTGCAGACACGATGGCGGAGAGAGAATTACGTATGAGGAGGGGCCTGGATGAGCTGCTGGAGGGGTGGGAAGATGGAGGAGGGAAGAATGAGGAGAGCGATGACAGTGGGGATGAGATTGAACGGAATGCCGAGGAGCTAAGGCGATTGATGCCGTTCTGAGCTGTGACAGTAACAATGTGTCACATATATGTCACGGTGACATGTGACAATAGGCCGGCCTTGTTTACAAACACGAGGCTTCCGTTAGCCGTACTTTTCTCAGTCATGTACTTTCACTAGCCCTCCCAATTCTTATATCTCAAGTCCAATCCTTTTTCTGATTTCATTCTGCTGCGTTCGTAATTCCTGCTCAAGTTCCAACCTCAACTCGCCACTTGCCTCGATTCACTCCCTATTTATCCACGACCACACCCGGAATTCGCACATAGTCCGACAATACTACATTAATTAGCGTTCTACAATGAACACAATCCCGGCGCCGATGCTGGTGCTCCATGAAGAATGGTCTGATGCCGACTTTGATCTCCCCGAGGGAGAACCTCTTCACGCTGTCCCAGAAAAAGACGTCGATGGCGATGAAGATTGGGATGTGGAGATGGACTTTGGTAAAACCGGAGGTGCAAAAGCAACGGCTGTTGCCAGTATACCTCCTGGATCAGACTCTTCCAGAGGGCCCCAATCCCATATTTTTACCATCCGACCCCCAATGTCACTACCGGATACCGAGGATGATGAAGATGATGAGGGTGTATCCACTATCAAAGTAGCCGCCCTACCGAAACCTATCGTCAAAATTCTACAAACACCAATTGACGAAGACATCGAGGACGACTTTGCGTTACCATCCGATCTCACTCAGCTGTCCCTCGCACCTTTGTCTCTCAATCATCGAGCGTCAAAGGTCTCTCTCGAATGGGGCGACAAAGACCATACATCATCCTCTCAGTCTTCCGACGCTTATTCTTCCCTCGGTTTTGCTGCATCACCGTCGTCGAACTCCGCTTCGTCAGTCTCTCTACCCGACACAGAGACCGAGGAGGAAGAAGACGACGGTGAACTCGACGGGCTCGTCATTCCTTCAGGTTTGTTCGAGTCCGGTCAGGGTGGGCGGAAGCTCACCAAGATCCTGGAGATGAAGAAGGCCCAGATTGCGGACAATCGGATCCAGGTCTCAATTCCTGATCCGGAGGACGACTTTGAGATGGGTCTCGTCATCGACGACGATGTTGACCTCAGCCCCAGCAGACTGTTGTACAACGCCCAGCAACTACAGTCCCAGCGCATCTTTAATCGCAGCAACAGTATGCCCCCTCAGCGCCCATCTTCGTCTTTGCGGCCGCCTTCGAGATTGAAATCAGAACGGTCCAAATCCCCTGTCAACCCTCCCCCATCATCCACCCGCCAACTTCAGAAGCTTCGACTATCACCGTCACCTCCCCTTCGCAAACCAACACGCTCACAAACATTCCAAGCTCTTTCCTCTGCCCCCTCCGCATCATCTTCCTTGAATTTCCTCTCCCCAAAACCCGGCAGCCTTCGTAACCAAAAATCACATTCGGTTCTCAAACCTCCTACCCCTCCCTCCACCACACGAAGGCTCACTCGTAAAGCATCATTGTCCTCTCTTATCGAAGCCAGCCAATCCCAAGCGTCAGGCTCTGGGTCGACACCCTCTGCAGGGGGGTCCAAGCTTTCTCGATACGAGGCGCCCACCGCTGCATCTCGCGCCAAGTCACATAAGAATTCCACAAGCCGAATACATGGGCTGGAATTCAAAGTCCCGCCGACACGTCCCTCTACCCCGTCCTCCAATCCTGCAGCACTCCGTCTCACCATGCCCACCACATCACGCCTTAAATCTCGTCCACCACTTTCCGCCGTCTTCGTTGTTCCACCAACACCGGGTGCTCAGTCTCCTGTACCCCGCGCTATTTCTCCTCTTCCTCCGCGATCAGCCTCCAACATGTCCACAAGGACGGCACGCACGCCGAGTAATCCTCAGCCTGCTGCCCCGAAAGTGTTACGGAGACCAAAACGCCAGCGGATGTATGGAGATGGGACGGAGCTTGATGGGATCGACGACCTCCCCACAGACCGTGAAAAAGAGGGTCGATATCGAGTCCAACCGAAAGGGTTTGGAAATCGTATTCCTGGGGGGAGTTATCCGTGGAAGTCTGCTGAAAAAGGAACAATACGCAAAAATGGAAAACGAGAAGCCAATGGGAGTATTGGTATGTACTCTTGATTCTGCATGATATTACTGAGAGCTGATTTTTATTTCTTTTAAGAAGCAGCCAGTGCTTTCGCTCCCATGCCAAATGCGCCCAAACGGGCAGGTCGAATTGAGTTCCCTTCGAAGGCATCGAGTGATGCTACAACGACAAAGAAGAAGAAGCTTGTTTCTTCTCCCACAATACCTGGTCATACAAGGCGAAAACCGACGCTCATACGCAATTTGGGCGGTGCTGGTGCTCCTCGAGGTTTGTTCTAATTGCACTCCCCACTGAGGGTATAGCTAATGAAAGCATTACAGTTGTGGGGGACATGAAATGGAACCCTCTTAGTCTTCGCTGGGAAGGCAACGACCACGTCCTACGCGATTTCGACGCTGTGGTCGGCACATCTACGCGACCAGCCCTCATCACCCATCTGACAGGGTCCTCCATCGGGTCACCTGTAGGCTCGTTCGCATCTGGCGCGCGGATAGTAGGGAACATGATATTCGATGCAGCGCGGATGTGTTGGATATCGACGTTACCGCCCGACGAGGATGAGCCGGATGTCTTTGCCAACCTTGCTGATGACGAGGAGGATGGCGATGGCTGGGAGACTAAGGGCGGAACTATCCGCGCAAACTTGCAGCAGCATCTTTCGTCGTCTGATAAAAGCGCATGCACAACTACAGGCGCGAATAGCAGTGCGTCGTCAGGTAGATCGGTAGAAGTGCCTAGTCCGGCTCGCGATCATACATGCGCAACGTCGGAGTCAGGGAGCGATCGCGGGTCGAGAGCATCAATTGTGTATGACGTGGACGACGCATTCCTTGCGAGCTGTAAGGTTGCGGAGGAGAGGCATCGGGTGGAGATGAAGGGGTGGAAAACCGCGCTTGCGAAGCAGGATGTGTTTGCGGAACCTGATCGTTCGAACCTCTATGAAATCAGGGCACTTGCTACACGCAAGTACTGAAGATCGTTCTCTATGCATTCCTTTCCTTGATCAATGGTTCATTATTTCAGGATTGTTCACGAAATCTGTTGTCTTCTCTCCTCACCCCTGTCCTCTTGTTTCTTACTTGTATCCTTTCTTCTCTCCCCTCTCTTTCGTACATTTTGTTATGTATCGACCTCAACGTTAATTATATGAAAGTCATGTCCAAGTCAAATTGGTTCGCGTGAGATTACGTAGATCATGGTGCCAGTCTTACCCTGTACGAGTCTTCCGAATCCTTGTTTCGTAGCTGGACGCTTCGATCGCTGGGGTCTATATCCTCATGAATTCGATCTCACAGCCTCTAATCTCGAGAATCCATGCTGGGCGTGGGCGTATCGTTTTGTCCTCGCACGGCTCAAATGCAGTGTTCTCAGAGCTTTCATCGACCTATCCGCTCAAACTGCTGTCCCCTCGGATTACTCAAGATGCCGTCGCAGTCGTATATGTTTTGACATATGGGGGAGGGCTCGTCGGTGGAGATCATGTCAGACTCTCGGTCGATGTCGGACTTGGAGCCGTTCTTGTGTTGTTATCTCAGGTATGTAGTATACAACACCGTGACACCTCCCTTATTCTATAATAATCGTCACTCGCAGGGATCCACGAAAATTTTCAAGACTCGACCGGGGCAAAGACTGGCATCTGTCCAGGAGGATAGATCACTTGCACCTTTCCTCGACGCTCCCAAAATCACCTCCCAGGACATGAACTTCGTTGTAACCGCAACGAGCGCGCTATTTTTACTCCCAGAACCTGTTACCTGCTTCCGATGTGCTTCCTACAACCAGAAACAGACATTCCACCTATCACAAGACGCGTCGCTTGTCATCCTTGATTGGATAACCTCAGGGCGTAAATCTTTGGGAGAGGAATGGGTTTTCTCAAGGTATTACAGCGTCAATGAAGTTTGGGTCGAAGGAAAGAAGATAGCAAAGGACGTGATGCTCTTGGATGACGACGAAATCGATGTCAAACAGTTGCCTCGAAGAATACTCAGCGACAGGCTGGCGCCATATTCATGCTATGCCACTGTGATCCTCTATGGTCCGCTTATACAACCTGCGATTCGAGATTTGGCAACACAATACGAATCAATATCTGTGTTTAAAACGGCGGTTCCGGCAGAGTTGATATGGTCGCTGAGCCCAATATCCTCAGGGGCAAAAAACGGGGCTGTCGTCAGAGTGGCAGGGAAGGAAACAGAAAGTGTGAAACATTGGCTTGGGAATGCTTTGAAAAGACTCGAACTGGTGGTCGGGATCGATGTATACCGAAAAGCTTTTACTTGACTACAAAACCTCGGGCTAGGAGTCGGCCGGAGATAGTGGAAGATCTCCACTCCCATGATCAATGATCCCAGGTGAGAGCAGGCTAAATTGATGTGAAACAAGTACAACGCTCAAAATTCTTCAAAATATGGCACGGCTGATTGTCTTCGCTCGTTACTAGGCGCCTGTCTAGAGTTGAGTTTTCCTCCGGTGTAAGCCAGGACTCGGTATCATTTGTAGTGGGCTCCACGGCCCTGGTTGAATAACCGTATATGAAGAGAGAGGGTTAGATAAACATTCTCCCGTTACCCTATGCAATATGCTGGTGACTGCTTAACAAGTGCCTCAAGGAAGGCTTGGGATATCGACAACTTGGCAACTTGACGATTTTATGAATCATCGATTCAGATTCAGATTCAGATGAACGACAACAGTCGAATCCTCTCCTAATTGTAATTTTCATTTTCATGCAAACATTTCTGAGTGTGATGTGCATTTAAGTTACAGTGCAAATTACGCAAACGATTATCAAAACCTGTCTGTTATTCTTGTTGATGTTGCAATGGGAACTGGTATGGGTTCATCCGCAGAAGAATCCGGGGAATCCTCCAGAGGAGGCGGAGCACTACGCTCCGAACCCCGGTGCTCGTCCAACCACTTGTCCATATCGTCGGAACGGCCAAGGAACGGTCGTTTGCCAAGGAGAGTAATCATGTCCTCGCTGTGCGCATATGTCAGGGCAGACGAACGATTAGACGAAAAGAAGGAACGAACCGTGTAATGACCTCTTTATCGAGGAGAAGCTTGGCAACCTTCTCGACATCCTCCCGATGTTTGGTCAACAGTTGTCTTGTTCGCTCATATGCTATGCTACATAGACCATCAGAGGCCCACGAAAGATATAACGAGAGGGCGGGAAACTCACGTGATCATCTTGCGCACTTCAGAATCCAGCATCTCAGCGGTTTTCTCGCTGAAAGGCTTTGTCCAGTTTTCCTTCGCGTCACGATCGCCGCCGTAGCTGACAGGCCCAATGACATCATTCATTCCGTAATTCGCACAGGCCTCGAATGCCATGCGGGTGATCTTCTGTAAATCATCTTGTGCACCTGTGGTGATGTTCTCAGAGCCAAAAAAAATCTCTTCCGAAACACGTCCACCGAGGGTCATGCAAATTCGGTCGGTCATTTGAGGAGTGGAAAGCAGGTATCGATCGGGAGGGAGATACTGTGAGTATTTAATTAGATGATATCACAGTAGAGACCTTAGTTTATATAGAACACACCTGAGCGTAACCTAAGGCACCAGTACCTCGCGGGATAATACTGACTTTCAGAAGAGGGTCTGCGTGCTCCAAGAACCACCCACACACAGCATGACCAGCCTCATGATATGCGACAGTGTTCTTCTCCTCAGGGCTCAGCATCCTGCTCTTCCTCTCCAATCCAACGATAACCCGTTCGATTGCTGTGTCGAAATCTACGGACTCTATGGAATCGGAGGCCCTGCGTGCAGCATGAAGTGCGGCTTCGTTGCATACGTTTGCGATGTCTGCCCCGGAGAAGCCGGGTGTGAGTACGGCGAGTTTCTGAGCCAAAGACGCCACATCTTTAAGTGAATCGTGGAGTCGTAGAGGACCAAGGTGGACAAGGAAGATGCCCTTGCGTCCAGAGACATCCGGTCTGTCGATGGTGATATGCCTGTCGAAGCGACCAGGTCGCATCAGAGCAGGGTCAAGGACGTCTGGACGATTGGTTCCAGCCAACACGACAACGTGCTCCTGAGTACCAAAACCGTCCATCTCCACCAACAGCTGATTGAGAGTAGACTCTCGCTCGTCGTTACCGCCGAAATTTCCCCCTTTGGCTCTCGACTTTCCGATGGCGTCGATCTCGTCAACAAAGATGATACACGGCGCATGCTTCTTAGCTGACGCGAAAAGATCGCGGACTCTGGAAGAACCAACCCCAACGAACATCTCGACGAACTCGGAGCCGGAGACTGAAAGGAAGGGGACAGATGCTTCGCCGGCAGTGGCCTTGGCGAGTAAGGTTTTACCAGTTCCTGGTGGACCAGACAAGATAGCTCCTCGAGGAATCTTGGCACCCAGCTTCTCGTACTTGGCCGGTTCCTTCAAAAACTTGACAAATTCCATCACCTCCTCCTTGGCCTCATCCATCCCAGCGACATCCTTGAATTTTATCTTGACTTCGGTGTCCTTGTTGAAAAGCTTGGCGCGACTCTTCCCAATGCTGAAGATGCCGCCCCCTGCGCTGGAACTACCCCGCCTGGATATCCAATACAGGAATCCAATCATCAGCACAGACGGAGCAAAATTGAGTATGGCACCCAAAGCGGATATTTCGTCGTGGTATGCGACCGGTATTCGTTCGTGGCTGGGAATGCCAAGTTCTGCTTGGGCATCGTCGAGTTTGCGTTCGAAGGCTTCGACGCTGCCTATTGAGAAGTGGTATTCGCCACCGCCCAAGGGCGCCGAAGGATACATGGCACCCGTAGCATTGGAATGCAGCTTAACGCGCACTTTCTGACCGTTGACGACAGTCAACTTGTCAACCAAACCTTTGTCAAGGAAGGCGGTGCGAAATTCCTGCCATGTAATCTCTCGTGTACTTGCCCCACCCGAGTTTGAATAGGCCAAATAGGCAAATGTTGAAGCAGCCATCCACGCTAGCTGAGTATTGGAGAAACCATTGTTGTTGCCGCCTGGCGGAGGCGAGTCATTGCGTGAAGACTTGCCTTTGTCTGGATTGGATTCAGAATTGTGGGACGATTCCTCTTTCTGGTGTGAAGACGGTTGCTGTTGGTACTGTTGAAAAAAGCCTTCCAGACCTTTGGGTAGCTCTGGCTTATGATTGTCCACCGGCTTGTGTGAGGTCGCCTCCTGTTCTTTTGCGACTGTCTCCTTCGAGGATTGCCCGCTCTGTTCCTGTTCCTTCTCTTTTCCCTTTTCCTGCGACTGAATAGGCTGTGGTGTCGGATTGGCGAGCTGATTTGTTGGGTCGGGTTTCAATTTCTTGAGTCTCCGTTTTTCGAGAGGAGTGAGAGGGGCAGGAGTAGCATAAGAGCGGACAACATTGAATGCTAGACGGGTGTGAACAAGCCTAGAAGCACGTATTGAACGAGAGAGCATTGGAGGAGATGGTGGGGGAAGAATCCAGACGTAGTAGTACAGACGTAGTAGTACAGACCCGAGGTTATTGCCGGGTTTGCATGAGAAGCCGACGTGACGCGTATATTAGGTTTATCGTAGAATTTTAAACCTAACCCTAAAAGTAATACCAAAGTAATAATAGTAATAATAGTAATAATACCAAAATAATAATACAGCACCAAGTATCTAACTTCAAATCGTACATCAGTTCTTGGCCCAATCTTGGCCTCTAGTGCACAGGCTGACCAGTGGTGACTGCCAGTGGTGGTCGAGGAGTGGTCGAGGAGTGTGCTCACTACAGTGATGTCGCACTTCCGGCAACAGCAATCCCGTGCTTCGATCTTCGTATATCGGAATTCGCTCTTATTGATGTTATTTGACTGATGTGTTATCTGACTGTCAAGTTCAACTCACCCAATGGATCCCACTTCGTACAGAGATCTGAAGACCTCTCGTGGCCTTAACTATCACTATTTCGTTTCACCCTCACAAGAGGGCAAACCAGTTCTGCTGTTTCTGCATGGATTTCCCTCAACCTCGTACGACTGGCGTCATCAAGTAGCCTTTTTCCAAAAGGGAGGATACGGCCTCCTTGTACCAGATATGTTGGGATACGGCGGAACATCTAAACCTACGGACCCCGAGTTCTACAGGTCTAACCTGATCTCCAAAGACATTATCGATATTCTAGATGCGGAACAGGTAGACCAAGCGGTCCTTATCGCTCATGACTGGTACGCTGGGCAAGAGACCTATGTCCTTGGCTAAATCTCGAAACCACAGGGGCGTGAAAATTGCAAGTCGCCTTGCCAATTTATATGCCGACCGTTTCATCGCTTTCGCCTTTCTTGCTGTCGGCTACATGCCCCCCCAACCGCAATTCAATCTCGAGGTAGCCCTTGCGATGGTGAGAAAGCAAGTCAGACAACAATGACCCGCAGACCTTAACATGATCCTCGTCAGACCAAAAAGGCCTTTGGTTATGAGCTGTTTGGATATTGGAAATTCTTGTCCGAAGATGGTGCAGACAAGATCGTCGAGACTAATGGGGGTGTTTTTCTTGGCCACTGAATATAATGAACGCTATACTGACCTATTCGTCTGTAGTGGGATTCGGCCTTCAGTCTCATCTGGCCGAGTGACCCAAAAATCTGGATTACCGATTTTGCGCCCACGGGCGTTTTGAAAGCATGGATTCAGGCAGGCAAAGAAGCCCCTCTTGCCCCATATATAACCGAAGAAGCGTGTAAATTTCCCATTCCCTATTCTTGCAACGTTGACACTATTTTCCAATTGCAGGAGAAGAAGATCCAGTCAGAGGCACTGCTGAAAGGAGGCATGGCGGGCCCCGTTTGCTGGTACAAGGTCATGACCTCTGGAATAAGCATTGACGACGACAAATGTATGTCCTTTCTTTATCTCTCTTTTCCTGGCACCATTTATCATCATCCGGCATAACCCAGCCGTCCCAGTTGACAAATATGAAATCCATAAACCCGTATTCTTTGGTGCTGCCCAGCAAGACTACGTCGCTCTAGCTGCTACGGGAAAGCAGTCTGTCACCCAGTTATGCAAAAGCGTTACCATTCGAGAGTTTGACACTGGGCATTGGGTGATGCTGGAAGCGAAGGATGAGGTGAATCAGGAACTCTCCGCTTGGATCCAGGGCCTTGTGAGCAAGCTTTAAACCAATGGAAGTTGAGTAGTTGTTCGATTCTAGGTATTTGTATTGTAGTGTCGGTTTTTGCGACTAAAGCTTGAATTTTCCCCCAATTACTTGTACTTGACATTACATTTCATATAAGCCATCCACTTTGTATACAACCTTGATTCTCAAATACAAGGTCAGCAGAAGGATGACCAACCGCTAAGTAATATCCATAATCCAAGAATACAACGCTCTATTTACCTCACCTGGCACTGACAGCATGAGCCAATGGTC
>Ga0210387_10001976_pt1 | contig 15523 bp, 12 predicted proteins | sample IncBWC7OmetaG_FD_160108 | JGI IMG/M metagenome (GOLD analysis project Ga0210387, IMG submission 160108) | Forest soil microbial communities from Barre Woods Harvard Forest LTER site, Petersham, Massachusetts, United States - Inc-BW-C-7-O ...
CTTGAGTTCGCTGCATTGCTCATGCCGCAACCGTGAATCTGCGGCCCAGCACATCGAGGCTGAATCGTCCGTCCGCCACTTGCTGAATCCAGCGCGCAGTCTCCAACACGCCGCCAAAGGCAAAAAAATGCGGTGCGATGATGTGCGCGGAAGAGGGCAGTTCCATCAAATGCATCACATGCTTGTCCGGGGATGTCGCCAGTTCGGAAAGGCTGCCGACGCCGCTCAAATTATGCATCACCGTGCGCAATGAACTGCCGATGCCGCATAACATTGCAAATCGGATCAGCTTCGACAACGGTGCGGGACCCGCGATTCCCACATGTACGGGCAGGGAAATATTCTTGCGGGCCAACGCGGCCGCCCAATCGCCGACGGCTGTGGCGTTGAGGCCAAACTGCGTCACGATGTGCATCTCTAACCCTGAGCGCGCGGCGAATGCTTGTTTGGCCTCCAAGGCCTCCCAAAGGAGACTGGCGCCGACGTTCTTCTGACCTTCGGGATAGCCCGCCACATCGATGCGCACGATTCCCGATTCTTCGAGAATGCCGGAATTCAGCACATCGAGCGTGTCGGCGAACTCTCCCGCAACCCGTGCCGCATCGCCCGCGACCAGCAGCAGTCTTCGAACGCCGCCATGGGTCAATTTGGCAAGCGTGGTACGCAGCGTCTGCGGGTAGGTGATGCGTCGCGCGACGATGTGCGGGACAGCGATAAACCCGGCGGCCTGCACGGCGAGCGCCGTGCTCAAAACCTTCTCCAAGGATGCATTGGGAGGGTGCGCCACGTAAATGGGGGTCGCGGGCGGCAGAATATTCGCCAGTTCCGCCAAATGCTTTTCAGCCGACGGCGTAATTTCGGTGGACGCTCGCCTCACGAACTCGACGATCCGCGCCTTGAGAAGCTCTTCGCTGGGCATTGCGACGGAACCCGTTTGGCCCGTCGCCGACATCAAGTGCGCCGGCGCGAGACCACGAAGGTCTCATCATTGAACCACAGGCCGCCGTGATTCTTCAGCACTTCCTGAGTGGCATCGAGGTAGGCGCCGGAGGTCACTGCGGAATCGAGGCGCTCATCCTCTATCTGATTGACGTAAATGGCGGCATTCCACGCGGCAAATAACGTCGAGGTGCCGATGCGGTCGCCGATCTCGGAAGGCAACGTATGCATTTCATAGCGAAAGATGCTCTTATCGTCGGGCAAGACGGAGAGCTGAAAGTCTCTGAGGTCGCGCCCCAGTTCCGTTTTGAGCGCCGCAATGAGCTGGTGCCGGTCCACCTGAAAGGGATTCTCGCCGGGCCACAGCTTTTGCACGATCTCGAGTCCCGGATCGTGGCCCCACGATTGAATCGCGAGGAGTCGTCCCCCGGGGGTCAAGCTGCGTACCAGGGGCGCGAGCACTTTTTCGGCCTTGAATTTTGCCGACATTCGCGCGCGCCAGGGTTGCGAGGCCAGAATGAAGTCGTAGCTTTCGAACACGCGACCGGGTTTCGGGATCACGGCATCGAGCAGAAACTTGTGATCGTCGCGGTAAATGACCAGCACCGATGGCCGCACATAGGTCGGATTGCCGGTCTTGGGGCTGGGCTTGGTTTGCCAACCGTGAGCCAGCATCGGACTCAACTCTTCAATCTGTTCTGCATATTCATGCGCGGATGCGCCCGATAGGCGCACCTCTTGCCAATTCAAGGATGCGGCCGACTGCAAATCGCGCGACATCAATCGCGGCGCCTCGGAATACGTCAGGTTCGTTACCACGAACACGGTGCCGGGATGCTCGAAAAATCGATCGGGGAGCTTCTCCAGTCCGAGCCGCACGTCCTCCAGACTGATCTCTTTCGCAACCACCAGCATGGGAACAATGGGAAATTGCCGATGCACGCTGCGCATCAGTCCGGCAAGGACCGTCGCATCGCCCATGCCGGCATCGAACAAGCGGATTGCCGGCGGTGTCGGCTTGATATGTTTGAACTCGTCGGAGGCGCGGCGCGCCACCGCCGACTTCTCGTTGCACGTGTTGACGAACGCCAGATACTTTTGTCGGTTGTCGTAGAATCTAAACGGCGTCGTATCGACGGTTGAGCTTGCGGCGCTGATCATCGCGGGTGCCTCACGGGCGCGTCCGCCAAAGTCGATCGGACGCGATTCGCGCGCCTTCGGCCAACGACTGAAGCTTCAAGTAGGCAATGTCGGGCTCAACCGGCCCGAATCCGGCAAAGGTTCCGAAGCCGCAATCGGTGCCGGCGATGACCCGCTCGCGACCGACGATGTGCGCGTAGGACTCGAGCCGCTGCGCCACGAGCTCGGGATGTTCTATATAGTTGGTGGTGGTGGCGAGAACCCCGGGAATGAGAATTTTGTCTTCAGGTATCTGGGCATCGCGAAAGACGCTCCACTCATGAGCGTGCCGAGGATTGGCGGCCTCGAACAGCAGCGCCTGCGGCTTTGCCTTGAGCACGATGGGCAACAGGTCTTCCATGGGTACGTCATGGTGGTGAGGTCCCTCGTAATTGCCCCAGCACACGTGCATGCGCGCGCGGTCGGCCGGTACATTTCGCAATGCATGATTGAGCACTTCGATGTGACGGGCGGCGAGCACGGTGAATTCCGCCAATGTACGATCGCGATACATCGTATGGCGGCCCATGGCCAGATCCGGCGCATCGATTTGCAAGATGACGCCGGCGGCGACGATCGGCTCGTACTCTGCGCGCAGTGCCTCCGCCAATGCTTCCAGATATTCATCCTGCGTCTTGTAATAGTCATTCGGCTGGAACAGCGCGATGACGCCCGGCGAGGCGGCGTTCATGAAGGTCTCGTGCGGGTGGGCGCCGGCCGCGGCCTCGCGAAGATTCTTCAAGTCATCTGCCAGTGGGGCCGGATTATTCAGCTGCACTTTGCCGACGCAGCGCGGCCTCCGATACTTGGCGGTCGATCCTCGTTCGGCAAGCTTTCTCAGGAGGCCTGGAAACTCGACGAGATCCTGGCCGGGCTCCCGTGGTGTATCGCCGGCGAATCCCGAAAATCGGCCCGCAATATAGGTCGCATAACTGATCTTGCTCATTTCGCCGTCGCTGACCACATCGACCCCGACACTGACCTGACGGCGTACCACATCGGCCACGGCGGATGTAATGACGGCGGCTCCGACGGAATCCGCTGTACCATCGCGTTCACGCGAAAAGATAACTTCCGTCACCTGCGAACTTCGAGGCAGGCTGCCGACGTGCGTGGTGAGGATACGATCGGTGCTCTGCTGCATGCTGACTCCTAGGAGGCCGCACTCACGGCAGCCATGGATTTCTCCCGATTGACCTGCGCGCGCACTATTTGCGCGCCGGCCACCATGGCTTGTAGCTTGCCGAAGGCGACATCGCGCGCCAGATATTTCATGCCGCAGTCCGGTGCCACGATCAAGTCCGCGGCATCGACGAAGGGCAGCGCACGCCTGATGCGGGTCGCGACGAGTTCCGGGGACTCAATTTCGGGGCTGGACAAATCGATGACGCCCAGCATTATTTTTTTGCCGCGAAGCTGCGTGACGACGCTGCAATCCAAATTTGATTGTGCCGTTTCGATGGATACTTGCCGGCAAGAGCTCGCGGCAAGTTCGGGCAGAAATGAATAACCCGATGGGCGGGCATGAATGATCGCGGCATAGCCAAAGCAAATATGCACCGCCGTGGTGCCGGTAACGCCTTCCAGCGCGCGGTTCAGCGCATCGAGACCGAACGCGCGCGCCTCCTCGGGCCGAGCTTGCATATACGGCTCATCGATCTGCACGACATCGGCGCCCGCGTTGAACAGATCGCGGATTTCTGCGTTGACTGCGGCGGCGTAGTCCATCGCCGCGAGCTGGCGGCTGCCGCCGTAATAATCAATCTGTGCCTGTTGCGCCATCGTAAAAGGTCCCGGTACCGTCACTTTCACGCGCCGGCGCGTATGGCGGCGCAGAAACTCAAGGTCGGTCACTTCCACTGCATGGCGCCTGCGGATCGGGCCGACCACGCGCGGTACCGGATTTGGGTGACCGCTGCGATCCAAGGCGCTCCCGGGATTGTCGAGATCAACCCCGTCAAGCGCGGTGGCAAAGCGATTCGAGTAGCTTTCGCGCCGAATTTCGCCATCGGTGATGATATCGAGGCCCGCATCTTCCTGAGCCTTGATAGCCACGATGGTGGCATCTTCTTGCGCTTCCTCGAGATAAGGCGCCGCCACCCGCCATAACTCGCGGGCGCGCACCCGCGGCGGGAAACGACCAGCCAAGCGTTGCCGATCAATGAGCCATTCCGGCTGTGGATAGCTTCCCACGAGTGTTGTCGGAAACAGCATGAATACCCCCAGAATCGCATGCCATGGTTTCGTTTCGCGGGCATTATTTCGCATAGCGAATAACCCGTCGATATCCGAAACATACTGGACCTCGGCAGAAATCTCGTCAAGATGCCCGATGTCGCGTTGAACATGATTGACTGCCCCGTCTTGGGTCAGTAGCCTGATAGCGAAAATAGTTTCGCTATCCGAAATGCCCCCACTGAATAATCTTTGCGCAGGTAAGCCAGCGGCTCCGGCTCGCGCGGCGCAGCAGGATCATTATCTCGTGTCGGATGGCGCTCGCATTCGTTACCGCGATGAAGGGCAAGGCCCGGCAGTTTTGATGGTACATGGCTGGACCCTCGATCTGGAGATGTGGGATCCCCAAGTCGCCGATCTATGCAACACATTTCGCATCGTGCGTTTTGATCGCCGAGGCTTCGGGTTATCATCGGGTCGCCCTGATGCCACGACAGACACTCTCGATATCCGCCGTTTGTGCGAGCACCTCGGGATCACTCGCGTCGCACTCGTCGGCATGTCGCAAGGGGCGCGCACGGTCCTAGGCGTTGCCGGCGTGGTTCCACAAATGATTTGGTGTTTGGTTCTCGACGGTCCGCCGAGTATCGACCCGGAACCGTCCACGGCAGAGGCCGCCATACCGCTCGACTACTTTCGTACCCTCATGCGCACGCAAGGCATCGGCGCGGTTCGCCGCGAGTGGGCCGCCCACCCACTCGTATCCTTGCGGACGGCCGATCCGCGCTGGCGCGCGCTGCTCGCAGCGATGCTTCGGCGCTACCCCGGCAACGATCTTATGAGCCCGACCTCGACACCTGATGCCCAGGCCGCCGCGTTGTCGGTCGAGACGCCGCAATTACCGCTGCTGGTGATCACCGGGGAGCACGAGCCGGCGCCACGCGCGTTAGCCGCCGATGAATTGGCCGCCCGATCCCCGGGAGCCGAGCGGGTCGTGATTTCGGCAGCTGGGCATCTACCCAATCTGGACAACCCGCTCGAGTACAACGCAAGCTTGCGCGGGTTTCTGCAACGTCACGCACCACCCTTTCGCTAGCTGGAGAACCCCTTTGTCAAACATACTTATTCTCTATTACAGCAGCTATGGACACATTGAAGTCATGGCTCACGCGCAAGCGGAGGGAGCCAGGCGGATCTCCGGCGCCCAAGTTGCCGTCAAGCGCGTGCCGGAAACGATGACGCCGGATGCTGCGGCGGCATGCGGCTTCAAGGTCTCGCAGAGTGCGCCGATCGCGAATCCGGAAGAGCTGGATCAGTACGACGCAATCATCTTTGGCACGCCGACGCGATTTGGAAACATGGCGGGTCAGATGCGCACCTTTCTCGACCAAACCGGCGGATTGTGGGCTCGGGGCGCGTTGGTCGGGAAGGTGGGAAGTGCCTTCTGCTGCACGGCGAGTCAGCATGGCGGGCAGGAAACAACCCTGACTTCGTTTCATACGACTCTGCTTCATCATGGAATGATCATCGTGGGCCTGCCGTATACCTATAAGGATTTGGCAACCCTCCGAGAGGTCACGGGCGGCACGCCCTACGGAGCGAGCAGCATCACCGGCGCCGGCGAAGAATTGCGAATGCCCTCGCCCTTGGAACTGGACATGTGCCGCTTCCAGGGAGAGCACGTGGCACGGATCACGAGTCGAATGAGCGCCGCCTAAGGCGTCGCTGCTTTTGCGTTCGGCAGCGAGGCTGCAATGACCCACGCGGATGCGATCAGGCAGAAGTTGATCGAGTTTTCCGTCCAATTGAAGTGAACGTGCGGGTGCGTGAAGATCGTCGGCGCATGCACCAGGAAGGCGAATACCACGAACATTGCGGTGAGCAGCATGGCCGCGAGGCGCGCGGCAACACCGCTGAGAATTGCGATGCCGGCCGCGATGTGTCCGCCGGCGGTAGCGTATGCCCAAAAGACCTGACCGGGCGGTAGATACGCGGGAACCATCTTGGCGGTGTAGTCAAGATAGACGAAGTGAGCCAAGCCAAACACGATGAGACATGCGCCGAAGAGAACGCGGCCTATTTTGGCCACTCGCTGCGCGGATGCCGGTTCGAGCCTCCCCCAACATGCGTAAGCAACAAGTGCTCCTGCCGCGATAGCCAGCGGCTCGGCAATTCCGTACCAGGCGAGGAATGCGTTGGGGTGCGCGAAGGCACGCGGGACATCAAGGATTATGACCGGTAGACCGTAAAGGACGGTCAGCGCCAATGTGCCGAGCCTCGTCGTGCGCGGCCACAGCAGCGCCAAGCCAGCCAGCAAAAAAGGCACAGCCACGGCATACCCAAGGACGGTCTGTCCCGTGGGGCCATTCGGCACCGGCTCCCACACATATGCATAGTCGCCCCACACCAGGCCCACAACGCCGAGCACGGCGGTGGCTAAGCCGAACATACGAACGCTGACGCGCCGCGTGAATATCACGTCCAGAATGGTTGGCACTCGATTCCTCCATGCAATATTCACGCGCTTGCACCGATGCAAAGAGTACTGAGGTTGGAAGAGTGCGTCTTGGGGAATCCTGCTCTACTCGCCCACGCTCACGCTGACATCGGAGTTTTCCGCGGAAAATTGCTTGAACAAGTAATAATGCATTTCGTTCTGAACGGTTTGCGACTTCGAAAATTCGCTCTCCAAAAAACTGTAAATCGCCAACATAACGAGTGTATGTTGCCGAGCAGGGCGCATCGCCCTGGCGAAATTGTCGGTTTTGCAAGGAGCGGTGGAGGCGGTGGCATCGACACCGGGTCCGCCAATCAATTCGGCGAGAGTTGGCAACGGTTTCCCGGTGGTCGAACCCTCCTGCGCGGCTCTAAGCGCACGCATAGTCCCTGCGCAGCCCAACTTGTCCGGATTTTGCATCCAGCGGAAAATCCTAGGTGCCATATCGATGAACCCGACATGGCTCCCCGACTCCAGCGTGACCAAGATGCCATCTTTGTATTTTTTCGGCATTGGCAGAGCGTTTTGCTCGTAGGGCACGATGGCGTCGGCTGTGCCGCCGATATACATGAAAGGCACTGTATTGCCTGCAAAGAATTCTTGCGTGAGAAACTGACTGGGACCCGCCATGGATATGGCTGCCCGAATTCTCGGATCCTTCAAATGAGGATCGAACGCCACCAATTCCGTGGTCAGTCCACCCAAAGACAATCCGAGAGCCGCGATTCGATCCGCGTCCACTCTGCCATACAGTAAGTTATCGGCTTGTTTGCTGCGAGCAATCATCTGATCGATGAGGAAGGAAACGTCGCCCGGTTGATTGACAATATCGGAGAGCGTGGGACCGCCGGGCGATGATCCGTTGGAAAGTGGGAAATCCGCGCTAACTGCCACGAAGCCGTGGCTGGCCAGATAATCCAAAATGTATTCACCTTCCTGGTGTTGCGACATATACCCATGGCTATAGACCACGAGAGGATAGGGAGCGCCGTCTTTGTCCGTCGGAAACCAGATTCGGCCCTTTAGTTCTCGAGATGCGCGACCCTTGAAATCGCGATTGGCCATGGTTGGCCTGGAAGTATCTGACCAGGTAATGGATTGATAAGAGACTTGATGAGGGCCGCGCCGGTGATACTGTTGACTGAGCGGCCCGGCAGGCACATCCAGTGGGGGATTTAACACGATGTAGACCGCGAGAACCAACAAGGCGGCAGCCGCCAAAGCGATTTTAATTATCGGTCTCATACCTTTACTCCCCATGCGTGGGCAGCGAATAACTCCCATTACTGCGCGGCCATGAGGCTCAGCGTTGCACAAATTCTCGTTCGAGACCAATCATTCCGGTCGCCGAGGTGGAGGCGATGAATTGATCGTTCGCGCATGCTCAAGCGCGAGAGCGAATGTCGCGATCACGTTCTCCGCGCCCACATATTCCACGACGCCTGCGCGGCTAAGTTTATGCAGTACGTTCGGTCGAACCTCGCTGAGCACCACCTTCGCGCCATGGCGCTTGAAATCCGCGACGATTTCTTCGATGGCGGAAATCCCCGTGGCGTCGACGAACGGCACTTGGCTCATGCGCAAAACCAGAGTAGTCGCCGGTCGCTGAATGTGCGCCAGTGTGCGTTCCAGCTTCTCCGCCGCTCCAAAGAACAAGGGTCCCTCGATGCTGTAGACCACCACTCCTTTGGGCATTGACCCAGGCAGAGGCGCATCGGCGGCGTCCGATGCTTCCTCGACTTGCAGCTCGACGCTGACCGACTGTGCCATGCGCCGCATGAACAGCAACGCGGCGAGAATGACGCCCACGTTGACCGCGACGACCAGATCGACAAATACAGTGAGCGCAAAGGTAATCAGAAGAACGGCCACATCGGATGATGGGGAGCCGCGCACCAGCCTGATAAAGTGAGGCGCTTCACTCATGTTCCATGCCACGACGAATAAAATCGCGGACAGGCAGCACAGCGGGACGGACGAGGCGAGTGGTGATAGCAATAAAATCACTAAAATGAGAAACCCGGAATGCACCATGGCTGCCAACGGACTGGTGGCGCCGTTGCGGATATTGGTGGCGGTGCGGGCGATGGCCCCGGTGGATGCAAATCCGCCAAACAGCGGCGCCACGATGTTGGCAATACCCTGCCCAATCAGTTCCTGATTAGGATTGTGCTTGGTGCCCGCCATGCCATCGGCTACCACGGCAGATAACAGGGACTCGATCGAGCCTAGTAGTGCAATGGTGAATGCCGGCCCCACCAAAGCAACTATTTGTGTCAATTCGATCGATGGCAGCGCAAAGCTCGGCAGGGTTCTCGGAATTCCGCCGAACGCCGTCCCGATCGTCGCCACGCCTGTGAAATGAAAGGCAGCCTGTGCCGCCGTGACGATTACCATGGCGACGAGCGGCGCGGGGATTCTCTTCAAGTAACGCGGGCTGACAATCAAGATCGCAAGAGCCAGCAGGGCGAGTCCCGTCGTCGTCCAGCTGATGGTCGGCAGCGCTTTAACCAGGACAATCAATTTCTCGTGAAAATGCAAGCCGGAGGGCGCCGGCGATAGCCCGAAGAAATCCTTCCACTGGCCGACAAAAATAATGATGCCGATGCCAGCCGTGAACCCGACGATGACGGGATTCGGAATGTACTTGATCACGGCGCCCAACCGCGCCGCGCCGAAGGCGACCAAGATGATTCCCGCCATCAGGGTTGCAACCTGCAGTCCCGCGATGCCGTGTTGCGCGGTAATGACGGCGAGCACGGCGATGAAGGCGCCGGTGGGCCCTGCGATTTGCAATCGGGTTCCGCCCAATATGGCCGTTAGGAACGAGGCGACGATGGCGGTGTACAGCCCCTGTTCCGGGCGGGCTCCGGAGGCAATGGCAAACGCCATGGCGAGCGGCAACGCAACAATGCCGACCACTAACCCGGCGAGCACATTGTTGGCAATGTGTTGGCGCGACCAAAGCCCGGCGGCCTTTGCTTCGAGCAGCGCAATCACGGGAAGTGAGCCTGCAAAACTAGAGTCCTAGGCGTCAGCGTTTTCGTGCCTTGGGCGATCGGTGCGGAGAGCGCGCGCGATCTATGGCCTTGGACGCGGCGGGGCTGGTCGCATCGCCATGTAGCGACAGTAACGACTCCATGAGACTTTCGTCCGTGCTCGAGCACACGCCAAGCACCACGGCCTCGTCACAACCCTCCGCAGTGACATAAGCATGTCCCATGTTGCTGTCCAGATAAATCGACTCGCCCACATGCAGAACGACAGGATCGTAGAATTCGGTGAGAACCTGAATGCCTCCTGCAAGGACGTAGATGTATTCCTCGCCGGAGTGGTGCACGAGGGAGCCGAACTCTTCGGCACTTTTGGCGCGTATGCGCGTGATGATCGGGATCATGCGTTTGCGCCGCAACTCGGGGCACAGGTAGTAATAGTCGTAGTTTTTGGTGTTGACGCGGACCGCGTCCTCCATGTTGCCGATACTGCGGCGGGCGGTGACGGCCGGCTCGACTATATCGGTGGGATCCGCGAACAATTCTGAAATTCGAATATTCAGCCGTTGACTCAGCTGCACGAGCTTGTCGTAGGTCAGCGTAAGCCGATCGTGTTCGACCTTCGACAGCGTTGACACCGGAATGGCCGTGCGCTGGCTCATTTCCTTCAGTGTCCAGCCATTCCGAGCGCGCAGCGCTCGCAGCAAGCTCCCCAATGTCGAGTGGCGCGCTTTTACGTCCATGGCGAGAATTTTCCGATTGGGATCACGAGGTCACTGAGATTGGAATTGGCTGGCGGGAAGCATACAGGCGGCAAATGTCAGGTCAACCACACAGCCTTGCCGGAAACGGGTAAACCTGATTAGAGAAAATTGTTTGACAATTCTCTTACCAGGATCATACTCACCCAAATACGACATCGGTAACAATGTTGTCTGAATCGCGCCCGCGCACCAAGCGCCGCCGCCTGACCGTCAACGCGTATTGAAAAAGCAAAACAAGACAGGGGATACATGATGAAGCCAACACTCAGACTGGCAATGCTCGCGGCCTTGAGCGCGGCCGGTCCTTTCATCTCGCAAGTGAGCGTCGCGCTGGATGCCGCTGCACCAGCCGACAGCGATGCGCTGCAAACCATCACCGTCACCGCGGAAAAGCGCGAAGAGGCTCTGAAAGATGTTCCCATGAGCATCACTGCCCTGGGCGGCAACGAGCTCGACAAATTGCAGGACCGCAGTTTCAGCGACTATGCGGCCATGGTGCCGGGCCTATCGCTCGTGAGTGATAACGGTGGCATTACGCGCTTGACCTTGCGAGGCCAGAATGCCGGCGGCGACGGCTCGACGGTGGCGGTTTATATAGATGAGTCGCCGTTCGGATCCAGCACCGCCTTGCTCAACGGTTCTATCCTCACCGGCGACTTCGATACCTGGGATCTGCAACGCATCGAGGTTCTACGCGGCCCTCAGGGCACGCTGTACGGCGCCAATAGCGAGGGCGGTTTGTTGAAATTCGTGACCACCGCACCCGTGCTCGGCAGCTTCTCGGGTGCCGTCGAAACCACGGGCGAGAGCGTGGATCACGGCGGCCAGGGCGGGGATGTACGTGCAGTGGTGAATTTGCCGCTGGGCGACAAGATTGCTGTCCGTATCAGCGGATTCGACCAGGATGTGCCGGGCTACATCGACGATCCATTGATGGGCCGCACCGATGTCAACGATGGTCACAAGTACGGCGGCCGGGCCTCCGTGCTCGCCGCGCCCACCGATGATCTGTCCATCCGCGTGACCGCCTCATCGCAGCAATCGAAATACGAAGGAAGCAACAATGTCGATATCAATCCCGTCACCCTACAGCCGTCCCATGGTGATCTGACCCAAGAACGCTACGTGTTTGAGCCAAGCAGTTTCAAGTACGAGAACTACAACGCGACGATCAATTGGAATGCAGGGCCGTTCAGTATTTTATCGACCACCAGTTACGGACGTTTGGATACCGACCAAGTGAACGATGTCACCAATGTGCTCCTCGCTCCGCCCGATCCGACCTCGTATGGCGTTGTTCTGAGCGGCGCCTTTGGGGAGCCGGTCGGCGCCGTGCTCGACAACTCGGCAGACCTGGAGAAGTTCACGCAGGAGCTGCGCGTTTCCTCGTCGGCTTCCGATCGGCTGGAATGGCAGTTCGGCGGGTATTACACCCGCGAAACCGGACTCTTGGATCAGCACCTCAACGGTTTCACGATGCCTGACAATGCTTCGCTCGGCAACTTGGAGCTCGTGACACTAGAGTCCACCTACAAGGAATGGGCGGCATTTGCCAACGTGACCTACCATTTCAACTCGCAATTCGATGCGCAACTCGGCGGCCGCTGGTCGACCAACGAGCAGACGGGCACCGAGAATATTTCTGGACCTCTGGCCGGGGCCCCCACGCAATTCAGCACCCCGTCCAACGGCCACATCCTCACCTATTCGCTGGCGCCGCGTTGGCATGTGGATGCGAATACCATGGTGTATGCGCGCTTATCGACCGGTTTCCGCCCGGGCGGTCCCAACGTGTTACCCCCCGGCTTGCCGCCCAACGTGCCGCTTGAGTACGGCTCCGACAAGACCACCAACGTCGAACTTGGGATTAGATCGACGCAGCTGAACGGTTTGCTATCCATTGATGTCGCGGCATATCACATCAATTGGACCAACATTCAGCTCATCGAACTCGTTGACGGCCTCGGCGTCAATAGCAACGGCGGCGAGGCGCGCAGTCAAGGCCTCGAGTGGACCTTTGGATATGTTCCGCTCCATGGATTGACGTTTAACTGGGTCGGCGCCTACACCAACGCAAAACTGACAACCGACGCACCAGGCGTTTCCGGCGTTGCCGGCGATCCGCTGCCATTTTCGCCGAAGTGGAGCACAGCGCTAAATGGTGATTACGAAGTTGCTGCATTCGCGGATTACAAAGCCTTTGTGGGCGCAACGTGGAGCTATGTCGGCTCGAGGCGCACTGACTTCGGCAGTTCCGTCAACACCCTGGAGCAGGTGGCCTTGCCGAGCTACAATACTTATGAGGCTCGCGTCGGCCTCGACAACAATCACTACCGCGTTTCGCTGTACGGCAAAAACTTGGGAGACTCGCGCGGCATCACTTCCTATCTGAGCAGCGGCGCACCGGGCCTTCAGGGCGAGGCAGGTGTGATTCAACCGCGCACCTTCGGCGTGACACTGTCCGCGAAATTCTAAGAGCCGTCGCAGATGAACACAAAGCGCGAACTGCAGGCGCAGTCAGGGAGGTCGGCGGTGGTGGATCTGCCTCAACCGTATCTGCTGTTTCTCGGCGACACCGTCGAGAAGGGATACGCCAAAACCGCGTTTGGTTTGCGTGACTGGGCCAGAGAGCGCTGCGTGGGTGAGTGGTCTTGCGGCGGCGCCACCGTCACGACGGACCTGCCGCGGCTGACGCCGAAAGAGGCGCGTGCCCGCGGTGCCAAAGCGCTCGTGATCGGTGTCGCAAACACCGGCGGCGTGATCAGCGACAGTTGGCTGCCATCGCTCATCGAGGCGCTGGAGTCCGGACTCGACATCATCAGCGGCATGCACGCCAAGCTCGGCGACTTACCGCAATTGAAAAGCACCGCGGAGCGTCATGGCCGCCGATTGATCGATGTGCGAACGCCGCCGCAAAATATCCCCACCGCCTCCGGCGTCAAGCGATCCGGGAAACGCCTGCTGACCGTCGGCACCGATTGCGCGGTCGGGAAAAAATACACCACCCTCGCTTTGGCGCGCGCCTTCACGCAACGCGGTCTCGATGCTGATTTTCGCGCCACCGGACAGACCGGCATCCTCATCGCCGGCAGCGGTATACCCATGGACGCCGTGGTCGCGGACTTTGAAGCCGGGGCGGCGGAAGTCTTGAGCCCGGCTGCACCGGCCCAGCACTGGGATGTGATTGAGGGCCAAGGTTCGTTGTTTCATCCCGCGTATGCCGGGGTATCCCTGGGCCTGCTGCACGGTAGTCAACCCGATGTGATCGTGGTCTGCCACGACCCCGCGCGAAAATTCCTGCTCGGTCATGCCTTTCCGGTGCCGACCATCGCCGAGACCATCGACACGAACCTGCGTCTCGGACGCCTCACCAATGCGGCGATCCGCTGTGCAGGCGTTACCTTGAATACCTCGCGGCTGAGCCCCGAGGAGGCGAGTCGATTGCTCGCCCAGGAGAGCGCGCGGCTGGGATTGCCGGTCGCGGACCCGCTGCGCGGCGGCATGGAATTCGAACGACTCGTCGATGCCTGTCTTATTCAAGGCAGCCTAATCTGAAATTCGGGGACCTTGTGCAAGCGAGAATAACGATGCAAATGTTGAAAATATTGGCGGCTGCTTTCTTGTCGCTCACGGCGCTCTCGAGCACTGCGCAAACCAACGCCACTGAGCCCGCGGCGGTTCCACTCACCGCCGATGATCTCAACAGCTGGCTGGACGGCTATCTTCCCTATGCGCTGCACACGGCGGACATCGCGGGCGCGGTGGTCGTGGTAGTCAAAGATGGAAAAATTCTGACCGAGCGGGGTTATGGTTACGCGGATGTGGCCGCGCGTACGCCGGTTGATCCCAAACTGACGCTGTTCAGGCCAGGATCCGTGTCGAAACTGGTCACCTGGACCGCGGTGATGCAGCTGGTCGAGCAAGGCAAGATCGACCTCGACGCCGATGTCAATCAGTACCTGGATTTCAAGATTCCGCCGCGCGACGGCAAGCCGGTGACCATGCGCAATTTGATGCAGCATGTCGCCGGTTTCGAGGAACAGGTGAAGAATATTTTGTCCGAGGATCCCAAGTCGCCGGGCTTCGAAGAACTCCTCAAGCAATGGGTGCCCGAGCGGGTCTTTCCTGCCGGCACGACACCCGCGTACTCCAACTACGGTGCCTCGCTGGCCGGCTACATCGTGCAGCGCCTATCCGGCGAACCGTTCGACGAGTACGTCGAGAAGCACATTTTTGTACCGCTCGATATGCCGCACTCCAGCTTTCGCCAGCCGCTACCGGCGAATCTTGCACCGCTCATGTCGAAGGGCTACGTGTTGGGCTCTGACGAGCCGCACGCTTTCGAAATCATCGGGCCGGCGCCCGCGGGCTCGCTATCCTCGTCAGGGGAGGACATGGCGCACTTCATGATCGCGCACTTGCAAAACGGCGAATATCACGGCAATCGCATCCTGCGCGCCGAGACCGCGGAGATGATGCACAACAGCCCGCTCACCGTGCTGCCGCCCCTCAATCGCATGGAATTGGGCTTCTTCGAAACCAATATCAATGGTCGCGAGGTGATTGCGCATCTGGGCGACACGGATGATTTCCATACATCGTTGCACTTGTTCTTGAAAGACGGCGTGGGTTTCTACGTGTCCTTCAACAGTCCAGGCAAGGAGGGCGCTGCCCACGCGCTGCGCGGCGCATTATTCGAAGCCTTCGCCGATCGCTACTTTCCGGCTGAGGAGAAGAAAGACACGCCAGTCGATGCGGCGACCTCCGCCAAGCACGCGGCGATGCTGAAGGGTACCTGGGTGAATTCGCGCGGCTCGCAGTCGAACTTCATCTCGGCACTCGGATTGGTGGGGCAAACCAAGGCCGCTGTCGACAAGAAAGGCGAACTCGTGCTGCCATTCAAGGGCTTGAATGGTAAGCCGCTGCGGTGGGTCGAGACCGCGCCGTTCGTTTGGCGCGCCACCGGCAGCAGCCAT
>Ga0210387_10001977_pt1 | contig 15514 bp, 15 predicted proteins | sample IncBWC7OmetaG_FD_160108 | JGI IMG/M metagenome (GOLD analysis project Ga0210387, IMG submission 160108) | Forest soil microbial communities from Barre Woods Harvard Forest LTER site, Petersham, Massachusetts, United States - Inc-BW-C-7-O ...
TGCCGTTCTCGTTGACGATGAGCTGGCGGAGCTGGCTGTCGCGGTTCTGCTCGACCACATACACGAAATCATGATCGGCGATGAAGCTCGCCACGCTCGAGTGGAACGGGAAGGCGCGGATGCGCAACCGGTCGAGCAGGTGCCCGCGCGCCTCCAGTAGCCCGATCGCCTCGTCCATCGCCGGCGCGGTCGAGCCGAAATAGATCACGCCGGTCTTGGTCGGCCTGGCCGCATTGGCCTGCAGCGGACGCGGCACCATATCCTGCGCGGTCTCGAATTTGCGCACCAGACGCTGCATATTGTCGGCATAGACCGGACCTTCTTCCGAATAACGCGCATACCGATCACGGGAGGTACCGCGGGTAAAATAGGCGCCCTTGGTCGGATGCGTGCCGGGATAGGTGCGGAACGGGATGCCGTCGCCGTCGACGTCAAGATAACGGCCGAAGTCGCGGCCTTCCTCCAGCATCTCCGCGGTCATGACCTTGCCGCGGTCGTATTGCCTCGCATCATCCCACTTCAGGGGACGGCAGAGGCGGTGGTTCATGCCGATGTCGAGGTCGAGCATCAGGAAGATCGTGGTTTGCAGCCGCTCGGCGAGGTCGAAGGCCGCAGCTGCGAATTCGAAGGCTTCCGCCGGGTCCTCGGGAAACAGCAGCACATGCTTGGTGTCGCCATGCGAAGCATAGGCGCACGCGATGACGTCGCATTGCTGGGTGCGGGTCGGCATGCCCGTGGACGGGCCGGCGCGCTGGATGTTCATGATCACGGCCGGAATCTCGGCGAAGTAGGACAGGCCGATGAACTCCGTCATCAGCGAGATGCCGGGACCTGACGTCGCGGTGAAGGCGCGCGCGCCGTTCCAGGAGGCGCCGATCACGATGCCGATGGAGGCAAGCTCGTCCTCACCCTGGACGATGGCGTATTTGGCCTGGCCGGTCTTCGGATCATGGCGCAGCTTCTTGCAGTGGCTGGTGAAGGCCTCTGCGACCGACGACGACGGCGTGATCGGATACCAGGCGCAGACCGTTGCGCCGCCATAGACCGCGCCGAGCGCCGCCGCGCTGTTGCCTTCCATGAAGATGCGGTCGCCGACCTTGTCGGATTTCTTCACGCGAAGCCCGATCGGGCATTTGAGGTTCTGCAGCGCCCAGTCGCGGCCGAGATGCAGCGCATGGATGTTGGAGGAAAGCAGCTTCTCCTTGCCCTTGTACTGCTCGCCGATCAGCTGCTCGATCAGCTTCGGATCCATGTCGAGCAGCGCGGAGAGCGCGCCGAGATAGATGATGTTCTTGAACAGCTGGCGCTGGCGCGGATCGGTATAGGTCGAGTTGGTGATCGCGGTCAGCGGCACGCCGATGATGGTGATGTCGCTGCGGAATTTCGACGTCGGCATCGGCTTGGTCGAATCGTAGAACAGATAGCCGCCGGGCTCGATTCCGGCGACGTCCTTGTCCCAGGTCTGCGGGTTCATCGCCACCATCATGTCGACGCCGCCACGGGCGCCGAGATGGCCGGCTTCGGTGACGCGCACCTCATACCAGGTCGGCAGGCCCTGGATGTTGGAGGGGAAGATGTTGCGCGGAGAGACGGGAACGCCGTGGCGCAGGATCGAGCGTGCGAACATCTCGTTCGCGGAAGCCGAGCCCGAGCCGTTGACGTTGGCGAAGCGGACGACGAAGTCGTTTACGCTGCTGATCGGCTTTTGCTGCTCGGGCATGATGATCCTGCGTGAGTCATATCGATAAGGTATTTCTGCATATCCCAGGCGCCGGTCGGGCAGCGCTCGGCGCACAGGCCGCAATGCAGGCAGACGTCCTCGTCCTTCACCATCACCCGGCCGGTCTTGAGATCGCTTGAGACGTAAAGGCTCTGGTCTTCATGCGGCGAGGGCGCCTTCAACCGCTGGCGCAGATCGGTCTCGTCGCCATTCTCGGTGAAGGTGATGCAGTCCATCGGACAGATGTCGACGCAGGCGTCGCATTCGATGCAGAGCGAAGTCGTGAACACCGTCTGCACGTCGCAGTTCAGGCAACGTTCCGCTTCGCCGAGCGCGAGCTTGACGTCATAACCGAGCTCGACTTCGGCGCGGATATCCTTCAGCGCGATCACCTTGTCGCGATGCGGCACCTTGAAGCGCTTGTCGATGGAGATATCGTTGTCATAGCTCCACTCGTGAATGCCCATCTTCTGCGAGGTAACATGCACCTCGGGCAGCGGGCGCTCGGTGATGTTCTCGCCGGAGATCATCTTGTGAATGGACAGTGCGGCGTCATGGCCGTGTGCGACCGCCCAGATGATGTTCTTCGGCCCGAACGCGGCGTCGCCGCCGAAGAACACCTTCGGATTCGTCGAGACGAACGTCTTCGGATCGACCTTGGGCATGTTCCATTTGTCGAACTCGATGCCGACGTCGCGCTCGATCCAGGGGAACGCGTTCTCCTGGCCGACCGCGACCAGCACGTCGTCGCAATTGATGGTCTCGTCGGCGTCGCCTGATGGCACCAGATTGCGCCGGCCCTTGGCGTCGTATTCGGCCTTCACCTTCTGGAAGGTGACGCCGGTGAGCTTGCCGTTCTCGTGCACGAAGGCGGTCGGCACCATGAAATTGAGGATCGGAATGTCCTCATGCATGGCATCTTCCTTCTCCCAGGGCGAGGCCTTCATCTCCTCGAACCCGGAGCGGACGATCACCTTGACGTCTTCGCCGCCGAGACGGCGCGCGGTGCGGCAGCAATCCATCGCGGTGTTGCCGCCGCCAAGCACGATCACGCGCTTGCCGATCTTGTCGGTGTGGCCAAAGGAGACGCTGGAGAGCCAGTCGATGCCGATATGGATGTGGGCTGCTGCTTCCTTGCGGCCGGGCATGTCGAGTTCGCGCCCACGCGGCGCGCCGCTTCCGACGAACACGGCGTCATAGTTATCGGAGAGCAGCTTCTTCAGGCTCTCGACGCGTGTGCCGCCCTTGAACTCGATGCCGAGGCCCAGGATGTAGTCGGTCTCCTCGTCGATCACCGAATCAGGCAGGCGGAATTTTGGAATTTGGCTGCGCATCATGCCGCCGGCCTTCGGATCGGCATCGAACACCGTGCAGTGATAGCCGAGTGGGGCGAGATCGCGCGCGACCGTGAGCGAGGCGGGGCCGCCACCGACCAGCGCGATGCGTTTTCCATTCTTCGCAACCGGTTTCGGCAGGCGATGCTTGATGTCGTCCTTGAAGTCGGCGGCGACACGTTTCAATCGGCAGATCGCGACCGGCGTTTCCTCGACGCGGCCGCGGCGACAGGCGGGCTCGCAGGGGCGGTCGCAGGTGCGTCCGAGAATCCCCGGAAACACATTCGATCTCCAATTGATCATGTAGGCGTCGCTGTAGCGGCCTTCGGCGATCAAGCGGATGTATTCGGGGACGGGGGTATGTGCGGGACAGGCCCACTGACAATCGACCACTTTGTGGAAGTAGTCGGGGGCCGCAATATCGGTCGGTTTCATTCCTGCCTGTGTTCCGCGCCAAGCACGCTACGCGCGGCCTTTTCTCTTTTAGAACGCTTAAGCAGCGTTCTTGTCGTTTTTGAATTGGATCATAGGGTTATCTTATTAGAGCCATTCCAGAGCGCGCACAAAGGCAAATTTGCGCGATAGGCAGGATTCATCGACGCAGTGCCGAAGAGTTTAACGTTTGTGAGCCGTTCATGCGGCACTGCAACAAACAGCATGCGCGAAATTACGCATTGCAAGGCCTTGCGAATGTGAAGTTGCTACGTCGTGCTGATGTCGGCGCCCGCCCGATGGCGCGTCGCGAGATAGATGAACGCCACAAGCGCGGCGAGCACGCCCGATGCGGCGCCGACGCCGAGCGCCCAGCGCGGACCGAATGCGTCCGCAATCCATCCGACGATCGGCGCGCCGACGGGCGTACCACCGAGCGCGATCGCAAGCAGGATGGCGGTCACGCGTCCGCGCATATGATGCTCGGTCGATGTCTGCACAAAGCTGTTGGTCGAGGTCGTCACCGTCTGCGCTGCGATGCCGACCATCATCAGCATAATGCCGAATGAAACGTAGTTGGGCATCGCGGCAGCAGCCGCGCAGCCGACACCGAAGAGGAGGGCGCCGATCAGCAGCACGCGAATGCCGGGCCGTGGGCGCGCCGCCACCATCAGCGCGCCGATCACGCTTCCCGCCGCCATCATCGACGTCAAGAGACCATAGGCACCGGCGCCGGCGTGAAACACGCTGACCGACATGGTCGAGATGAAGATCGGAAAGTTCAGTCCGAACGTGCCGATCAGGGACAGCATCAGCAACACCGCCTTCAGATCGTCCCGCCCCAGCACATAGCGGAAGCCTTCCAGCAGGCTGCCGCGCGCCCTCGCCGGCCGCTCGCGCAGTGGCAGCGTGCGCAGCACAGTCAGGGAGATGAGCACCGCCACGAACGAGACAGCGTTGATCAGGAAAACCCATCCCGTGCCGACTGCTGCGATCAGGGAGCCGGCGATCGCAGGGCCGATCATCCGCGCGGCGTTGAATGAAGTCGAGTTGAGGCCGACGGCGTTCGGAAGCAGTTCTTCATCGACCAGCTCCGCCACGAAGGTTTGGCGCACCGGCGAGTCGAACGCGGCTGCACATCCAAGCAGGAAGGCAAAGACATAGACTTGCCAGAGTTGCACGTATCCCGTGACGACCAGGAGCCCAAGCACGAGCGCGAGCACGCCCATGCTGGCCTGTGTGCAGAACAAGAGCTTGCGCCGGTCGAAATGATCGGCGGCATAGCCGGTCAGGGGCAGCAGCAGGATCTGCGGGCCGAATTGCAGGCCCATCACGATGCCGACGGCGGTGGCGCTGTGGTCCGTCAGCCCGACCAGGACGATCCAGTCCTGCGCCGTCCGCTGCATCCACGAGCCGATATTGGAGATCAGCGCGCCGATCGCCCAAATGCGGTAATTCGGGTTTTGCAGCGAGCGGAAGATGCCGCTCACGCCGCTCGCGCGCCTCGCCGGAGCTTCCCGAGCTTTTGCGTCGTGCTGGTCTGGCCGAGTCGGGGAAGGATCAGCTTGACGCTTCAAGCTGCCCTTCATCGGTTGACGCCATCCGTTGCTTGATTCGTTTCTCGAGCCGCTTCTTGGGGCGAATTGCCGCCGTGGAAACGGCCGAAATGGCGGGCGCAAAACAGGCCCAGCAAAAGAAAGCCCAGCCCCAGAGCTACCACGTGGGTGGTGGAGCGCAGGTCGAAGTCTCCGACGCGGCAAATCAGCATGTAGGCGACGACGAGGTTCAGCGTGCCCCAGAGCACGTTGACCGTCGAAGAGGAGAGCCCTTCGCCTCTCGGCTTCGCGAACGGGCTTTGAAACGGATGGCCCGTCAATCCGCTGGCGAGGTGTGGGATGGCGTTGCAGAGAAACATGCCGCCGAAGAAATACGAAGGGAGATGCGACCAGTCCATTGTTTACCTACCTTGTTAGAGCAGACTGCTTCTTTCAGGCGGCCTTACCGCTCTTCAGGAGATCGACGATCTCGCGCGACGTGCCGGTCTCGCCGAGGCGAGGGAAGATCAACTTGATGCTGCGCTCATGCGCTTCCGCGTTGCGGTCCGTCATCGCGTCGGTCGCGAGCGCGACATTGAAGCCCAGCTCGTGAGCATGGCGCGCCGTCGATTCCACGCCGGCGCTGGTGGCAACGCCCGCGATCACGACCTGCGTGACCCCTTGTTGGTTGAGATAGCGTTCGAGGTCGGTGTTGGTGAACGCGCCCCAGGTACGCTTGGTCACGACGTGATCGCTGGCCTGCTGCCTGAGGTCGGGCAGGAAGTCGGTCCAGCCCGGCGACATCGGGATATTCGGGCGGGCTTGCTCGGTTCGCCCGGGCGCACCCGCGTCGACATTGATCAGCACGACCGGCAGGCCGCGGTCGCGAAACGCATCGGCAAGCGTGACGGCGCTGGCGACCACATCAGCCATCGGGTGCGCCGTCGGCAAACCCGCAATGCCCTTTTGCAGGTCGACCACGAGCAAGGCGGATTTTTCGTCAAGCGTCGAGATTGTCATGCGGTACTCCTTCGCTGGTCGTGAGCTGCGATCGCCGATCAGGAATCGACGAGGCGATTGAGAAGCTTGATGGCGGCGGCGAGCTGCTGCTGCTCCTGCGCCGAAAGCTTGGTCTGGATGGTCTTGAGCAGCCAGTCGGTCCGCGCGGCGCGGCCGTTCTTGATCAGCGCCACGCAAGCCGGCGTCAGCGACAGGATGGTTTGCCTGCCGTCGTTCGGGTCCGATGATCCCTTGACCATGCCGGCGGCTTCCAGCGCCGCCACCGTCGCGCCCATGGATTGCGAGCGCACGCCTTCCAGCTTCGCCAGTGCGGTCACCGTTGTCGGGCCGTTGCGGTCGAGATGGCCCAGGACCGCAAGCTGCGACTGCGTCAGGTCGCCCGCCGACGCCTGCTCCCGCAGCCGCCGCTTCAGCTTGCCGCTGATCGCGTGAATTTCCGTGGCCAAGACCATCGCGGCCTTGGCGTCCTGCTTGCTCATGGCGGGACGATTAGCAGATGCGAAGGAAAACTACAAAGGTAAACTTCATACTTTTTCGTGACTGGCCATTCGGCGGATGGGCCAAGCAGCGGCCACAAACTCCCGTCGTCCTGGCGGAAGCCAGGACCCATTGCCCCAAGCGGCAGTTTTCCGCGAAGAACGTGGTTACGATCAGCCTGCCCGTTTCAGAAATCACGCGGTTTGGGTCCTGGCTTTCGCCAGGACGACAGCGGAGATCAGGACGACCGTGGGATTAGGCCTTCGGCAAATCGCTCTTCGCGAGATCCCACATCAGGTCATAAATGCCTGACGAGATGAGTTCGGCGCCCTTCGGCACGGCGGTGCCGGTGAAACGAGCCGCGAGCGTGGTGGCGATCGCCGGCACATTGGTACCGTCGATCAGCACGAACCAGTCGGCGGCCACGCTGCCGGCGGCGGGAATTTCGGATGTGGGGCCCGACAGCCTCGCATCGCTTTCGAGCAGATGCATCGAGATGACGCCGTCGAGATCGGTCTCGAGCCGTGTCTTCAACTCGGCGCGCAGCGCGTCCTCCTTGCCGGCATCGGGGCGTAGGCGGACGATGCCGAGCTTGCCGCCGCGGCCGACACCGCGGCTAACCGTGATGCGCGCGACGACGCGGATCATGTTTTTGAACCGTGCCATGTTCGTCTTTGACCATTCGGTCGGGCTCGAGAGCCGGGCGCGGTAAGCGGGACTGTCGAGCACGTCGATCGTTTTCGTCGAATACAGAAAGAGGTTTTTCGGGCTGCCGGTATGGGCAACATAGCGCCGCGCTTCGAGGAAGCCTTCGATGGTGACGCGCTCTTCGAGATGCTCGCGGTCGTACCAGCGATTGAACTCCCCCTCATGCGCCGGTTCGATGTCCATCGACGTCAGCAGCATGCCTTTTCCGGCGATCGGCATTTCTTTTTTCCTTCCTGCTAGCGCACAGTAACGGTAATCACGTCCGACATCACGGGTGGCACATGCGGAATGTGTGTCCAGTCGCCGAGGATGAGTTGCAGCGTGTGCTTACCACTTGGCAGGGTGACCATGGCTTCGGTCTGTCCTCCTCCGAAATGCCGGTGGTGATCATCGGCCGGAATTGGCTGTGTTAGCTCGTCCGACGTGAGCGTGGCGTCGATTATTAGATGGTGATGGCCCGTGTTCGGCTTCTCTACACCGGCAGGTGCGACGCCCATGCCCGAAAGACCGAACTGCACCAGGAACGGACTATCGAGCTCGTCGCCGTCTTTCAGGTTGATGAAATAGACCTTGGCGCCCGGCGGCGACGGCGTTTCGGCCAAAACATGGGTTGCACAGGCAATGACAAACATCCCAATGAGCACAAGCATGGTTCTGGTCGCAGGTTTCATGATGTTCTCCCGAGTGAGCCTACGTCCAAGCGGCTCAGCAACGACACCTTAGCACACGCAGCAGGCGCTGTTGTGCGTTCCAGCAAAATCAGGCCGTCGATGTCGCAGATGTGTCATTCGCGGCCAGCTGAGTATTATCTCGTAATCTTCGACGCGACGTCCGCAATCGCCTTCATCACCGCGTTTCTCACGCCGGGATCATAGAGCGTATGTCCGGCGCCTTCGACAACGCGGACTTCGCCATCCGCCCAGCGCGCGGCAAGTGACTGCGAGGTCGAGGGTGGGCAGAGTAGGTCGTAGCGGCCTTGCACGATGACGCCGGGAATGCCGGCGAGCTCGCCGGCTTCGTCGAGCAGCTGGTTTGGCCGCATGAAGCAGTCATTCACAAAATAATGCGCTTCCATGAAGGGCGTCGCGGGCAGGGCGCCGCCGGACTTCACCGCCGCAAGATCGAGTCGCGTGCGCGTCGGCGCATGCTCCGAGAGGATGCGCTCGACGTCATGCCATGCGCGTGCGACGGGGCCGTACACGGCTGCATCGTCGGAGAGAATACGTCGCCAATAGGCGTCGAGCGGGCGGTTGCGTTCCGCCTCCGGCAACAGGCTCAGGAAATCCGCGTAAAGGCCCGGATAGAAGCACGGTAGCCGCTCGCAAAACCCGGCTTCGATTTCCTCATAGGTACCGAGAAAGGTCGCGCGCAGCACGATGCCGGAAACGCGCTCCGGATGCGCCTGCGCATAAGCCAGCGCCAGAGTCGCGCCCCAGGAGCCTCCGGCCACCAGCCAACGCTCGAAGCCGAATTTGGCTCGGATCGCTTCCAGGTCCGCGATCAGATGCGCGGTCGTGTTGTTCTCGCGACCACCTTTTGGCCGGCTGCGGCCGCAGCCGCGCTGGTCGAACAGCACGGCGTGAAAGCGTTCGGGATCGAATAGCCGACGATGATCGGGCTGGCAGCCGCTACCAGGCCCGCCATGGAGATAGACGGCAGGAATGCCGCCTTCGCGGCCGACGCTCTCGACATAGAGCTCGTGGCCATCGCTGACCGGAAATTGTTCTGAAGTCAGCGGCGCAAAGGGATCGGTGCGCCCGTGACCTGCGTCAGGCGCCATGGTCGTCGCCCGCCTCCGGCGTCCCACCGGCGAAATTGCGATAGAGGAAGCGGTTCTCTTCGGAAGCCGCTTCGCGCTCGGCCTGCTTGAAGATGGTCTCATGCAATGGCGAGAACGTGCAGGCCGGATCGGTGTTGCCGGCATCGCCCGTCAGCGCAAAGGCCTGGCAGCGGCAGCCGCCGAGATCGATCTCGCGGAATTCGCAGGACTTGCACGGCTCCTTCATCCAGCCGGTGCCGCGATAGCGGTTGAAGGCGTCCGAGTTCTGCCAGATCCAGGCGATCGAATGGTTGGAGCGCACCGATTCGAACTCGAGCCCGGTGATGCTCTCGGCGGCGTGGCAGGGCAGCACCTTGCCGGCGGGCGAGATGTTGAAGAACTGCCGGCCCCAGCCGCCCATGCATTTCTTCGGCCGCAGCGCGTAATAATCCGGCACCACGTAATCGATCGTGAGCGTGCCCTTGAGCCGCTCGCGCGCTTCCTCAACCAGCGCGCTCGTTTCCTCGATCTGCTGCAAGGTCGGCATCAGCGCGGCGCGGTTCTTCAGCGCCCAGCCGTAATATTGCACATTGGCGACTTCGAGCCGATCGGCATCGAGGTCGACCGCCATCTGGATGATGTCGCCGAGCTGATGCAGGTTCTGCCTGTGCATCACCGCGTTCACGGTGAGCGGCAGGTCAAGCTCGCGCGTCCATTTCGCGACCTCGATCTTCTTGCGATGCGAATCCTTCAGCCCCGCGACGCGATCGGCGACGATGGGTTCGTTGCCCTGGAAGCTGATCTGCACATGGCAGAGCCCGGCATCCGCGAGATCGGAAAGCTTTTCGCGTGTCAGCAGCACCGCTGAAGTGATGAGGTTGGTGTAGAGTCCGGCATCGTTGGCGTGCTTGACCAACTCGACGATGTCCTTGCGCGCGGTCGGCTCGCCGCCGGAGAAATGCACTTGCAGCACGCCGATCTCGGCGAGCTCGGTCAGCACCTTCTTCCATTCTTCGGTCGTGAGCTCGGTCGAGCCGCGATCGAGCTCAATCGGGTTGGAACAATAAGGGCATTGCAGCGGGCAGCGGTGCGTCAGCTCCAGCAGCACCGCGACCGGAATGCCATGGGTTTCCGCGACCGACTTCTGCCGCTCCAGCACGGAGAAGCTGTCGCTCGGCTCGGTCGCGTTATGGTCGGCGAGTTCGCTCATGAGGTCTTCTCGCGCGCTTCCGTCAAAAATCCCTTGTCGGCAAGGTTCTGCAACATCGCGATCACGTCGGTCAAAATCGCCTCGCGCGGCGCGGCATATTTGGCGGCGAGCTCATCGACCATGACGGCGACGGTACGCGCGCCATCGCACAATTGCAGCACTTCGACCGCAATCTCGTCCGGCGCCAGCACCCGTTCCGGTGCCAGCAGCACCCAGACTTTCCGCGTCTCATCGAATTTCAGCTTGGCATGCCGCGGCAGCACCGGACGGCTGGCCTCACTGACAGTGATGTGGCGCGTGGTTGCCATGATTTCAACCGGTCCTAGTTTTCTTTGGGAACGAAGGCGCCCGGCGGAATGTGGCCGTCGACATAGGCATGATAGAGCGCGTCGAGCTGCACCCAGAGCACGTTGGTCTTGAAGATCAGCGCATTGCAGACCTGCTCGCGCTGTTCCGGCGTCGTCGCGTGCTCCTTGACGTATTCCAGCGCAAAGCCGGCGTCGCGCGGCGCCTGGGTCAGACGGCGGCTGAAATAGCTCATGATGTCAGGGTTGACGAAGTCATAGTGCTTGAGCATGCCCGCGATGCGCTCTTCATGCAGGTTCGGCGCGAAAAGTTCCGTCAGCGAGGAGGCGATCGCCTCCAGCGGGCTCTTGTCGCGGACAAAGTGCACATAAGCCTCCACCGCAAAGCGTGTCGCTGGGAGGATGCCTTCGGTCGATTCCACATAGGCGCTGTCGAGGCCGAGGCCCTCGGTCAGCTTCAGCCAGCGCTCGATGCCGCCTTCGCTACCCGTATCGCCGTCATGGTCCTCGATGCGATGCCGCCATTCCATGCGGATGCCGCGATCGCGGAAGCGCGAGATCACCACCGCATCCTTGATCGGGATCGTGCTCTGATAATAATAACGGTTCAGCGCCCAGGCCTGTACCTGGCCCTTGTTGAGCTTGCCGCCATGCAGCAGGCGATGGAAAGGATGCAGGCTGTGATAGCGGGTGGCGCCGATATGGCGCAGCGCGGCCTCGAGTTCCCCGGCATTGTTGAGTGGCACGCCCTTGCCGACCGAATAGGCGCTTATGGTGTTTTGAGGGACGACGTTCACAGCTCGATCTCCGTTCCGTCGGCAGGAATCTGCCAGCCGGCCTTTTCCGCGATCTTGCGCTCGGCCGAGCCGTGCAGCAGCGCCGGATTGGAATTATTGATATGCAGAAATATCCGTCTGTCGATAGCAACGTCGGCGAGACTTTCGATCGCGCCCTTATGCCCTGACATGGAGATATGTCCCATGCTCTGGCCGGTCTTGGTGCCGAGGCCGGCGGTGATGAGCTCATCGTCGCGCCACACCGTGCCGTCGAAGAACACGAGCGTGGCGCCGTTGAGCCGCGCTTTCAGCTCGTCATTGACGTCGGCGCAGGCGGCGAGGAAGTAGAAATGCTTGTTCGTGGCCTTGTCGCGGAAGCGAAGGCCGAGCGTGTCGCCGGCCCCGTCATTGCCACCGGGATGCGCCTTGCCCTCGAGATACCAGGCGCCCTTGCCGGCGACGGTGAAGGGCAGGATTTCGATGCCGGAAGGCGAGCCGCCGGGCAATTTGGGCTCGAAGGCCTGACCGACCTCGATTGCCACGCGGGCGACGTTCTTTTCACTCAGAACGTTAAAAATGCTGTTGGACTTCAGGATCGCCAGCACTTTTGGGTGCGCATAGATCGCAAAGGGGGAACCCTCGCGCATCGATAGCAGGCCTGCGACGGCATCGATTTCGCCGTTCGTGAGGATCACACCCGCGATCGGCGAATGGCGCAGCGCGCCTTTCCGGGGATGAAGCTGGGGGGTGTTGATCAGCTGCTGGCGCAGGTCGGGCGAGGCGTTGACCAGGAACCAGTGCGCGCCGTCGGCGCTGACGGCGATGGAAGCCTGCGTGCTCTGCAATTCCGGATTTTCGCCCCGAGCGGCCCGGCACACCTCGCATCCGCAATTCCATTGCGGAACACCGCCGCCGGCAGCCGCGCCCAGGACGACGACGCGAAGCATGATCCGTCTCCTGGTAACTAGAACTTTGAAAACGCGGGATTTCAGGCGCCCAGATATTACGAAGGTGGACTTCGGTCCGCCCCGCATCCCTGCGTCCAGGATTGCGTCACGGCCAGAAAGCCCACCTTCGTTGAACGTGAGGTACGTTCGCGCGCCGCTTACTTGCGGGTGGCGCTCACATACATGTTGATTTCCATGCCGCAGGGCACTTCAACGATCTTCGGTGCTTTCCAGGCCATTTTGGCTCTCCTTTGCAAAGGGGACGAACTTCCGCCCTCGCTTACAAGGTATAGCGTGATGAAAAGTTCGCCAGTGAATTCTTCCGGGAAATCTTCACGTGTATCCTGCTGCAGTGCAGCAGGTGCTCCGGCCGCAGCAGGGTGGGCGACCCAAATCAGCGAGGGATCAAGACGTTCTTGTCCGTTCCCGCCGGGAACAGGGTGGGCAGGGCGCTATCGAGTGCGTGCCACATCGGATAAAGAACTTGTGAGGATGGACCGGCTTCCAATTCGCTCCCGTCGGCCCCATTGGAGTCAAATGCCAAGATACTTTTTCAACACCCGGATCGGCGATGAATTGATCGACGATCCCGAGGGCGAGGAACTGCGCAACCCCGATCGCGCCTGGGAAGTCGCGCGGGCCATGATCCTCGAACTGATCAAGACCGAGGGCGCCGATGGCGTGCTGCTTAACGCCGTCATCGAGGTGACCGACGATGACGGCGAGATCGTGCTGGAGTTTCCGTTCTCGGAAGCCCTGATCGACGTGCCTGACGCCTCGGTGACCAAGCATTAGGCGGCGTCAAGGCTGACGCCCGCTGTCATCCCCCCATACACCGGCGTTCCCTCTCTATTCCGCAAGACACACACGCTCGTTCGCGCGGGCGATGTTGATGTTTCCGGTTGCCACGCTTGAAGAAAATTCAGAAAGTGCGCCCGCGGAAGGCCGTCCGCGCCGACACTGGTGTTCGGCGTGAGAATGGCCACCGCCCTACGAAGGGGAGAACCGACATGATTGCCACATCCTCGCCGCGCAGCCTCTGGCTGGCCGGCGTTTTCCTTGGAGCTTTGACGGTAAGTGCCGCAGCGCAGCAAGCAAGCCCGAGTCCGTTGCCGCCCGGTTCGCCACTGATCGGCCAACCGGACAACGAAGCTGCATCAAAGCTCAGGCCGCAGGTCGCCCCGCCGCTTGCGACCGCTGCCGACAAGCTGCCGATCGCCCAGCTCAAGGTGCCGCAGGGCTTCAACATCGAGGTCTATGCCTCCGGCCTCAACAATGCGCGCGAGATGGCGCTCGGTGACAAGGGCACGGTGTTCGTGGGCACGCGCCTCGTCGACAAGGTCTATGCCATCGTCAACAAGGACGGCAAACGCGAGGTCAAGGTGCTGGCCTCGGGGCTCTACCGGCCGAACGGCGTCGCCTTCCATGACGGCACGCTCTACATCGCCGAGCTCTCGCAGGTCTCCAAGATCGACAATGTCGAGGATCACCTCGACGACCCGCCGAAGCCGACCGTGATCTACGACAAGTTGCCGAAGGACGAGGCCCATGGCTGGAAGTTCATCGCGATCGGGCCGGACAACAAGCTCTATGTCCCGGTCGGCCAGCCCGGTAACAACGTGCTGCATGACGACGCCCACGGCCAGATCCGCCGCATGGATCTCGACGGCAAGAACGACGAGGTCTACGCGCTCGGTGTCCGCAATTCGGTCGGTTTCGACTGGAATCCCGAGAACAAGCAGATGTACTTCACCGACAACGGCCGCGACTGGCTGTCGGAGGACGTGCCGAACGACGAGCTCAACCGCATCACCAAGAAGGGCGAGGATTTCGGCGCACCCTATTGCTACCAGGGCAATATCCCCGATCCCGAATTCGGCTGGGGCCATTCCTGCAGCGAGTTCGTGGCGCCCGTCGGCCTGATGGGACCGCATGCGGCCGCGCTCGGCATGCGCTTCTACACCGGCAACATGTTCCCCAAGAGCTACAGGAACGCGATCATCGTCGCGCGCCACGGTTCCTGGAACAGGACCAACAAGTTCGGCGGCGACGTCGTCGTCGTGCATCTCGACAAGGACGGCAAGGTGAAGGACATCGAGCCGCTCGTTACGGGCTTCCTGCAGGACAACAAATATATCGGCCGGCCCGACGACGTGATGCTGATGAAGGACGGCTCGATCCTGATCTCCGACGACTGGAACGGCGCCGTCTATCGCGTCAGCTACGGCAAGTCGAAGGTAGCGGCGCAGTAATAGCGTCACAATATCAGGTCATTCCGGGGCTGTGCGAAAGCACCGAACCCGGAATGACCGCAAGCGTCGAGTGAGGCAAATGAAAACAACAACCATCGCGGCATTTGCCCTTGCTCTCCTCGCATCTTCCGCCCAGGCCGAAACCATCGCCGAGCGCGCCGTGACCTGCTTTGCCTGCCATGGCGAGCACGGCACCTCCGAGACCGAGAATACGCCCTCGCTCGGCGGCCAGCAGGCGGCTTATGCGCTGATCCAGCTCTTCATGTTTCGCGAGAAGCTGCGCACCTTCGATCCCATGAACGAGATCACGAAGTCGTTCAGCGATGATGATCTAAAAGCCTTTTCCGATTTCATCGCCACGCTGCCGAAGCCGCAAGCCCCCTCGGATGCGCCCGATGCGGTGCGGATGCAGAAGGCGCTTGCGATCATCGACGCAAACCACTGCAATTCCTGCCACAAGCCGGATTTCTCCGGCGCCGACAACGTCCCGCGCCTCGCCAATCAGCGCGAGGATTACCTCGCGAAGACGCTCCGAGAATACAAGGACAACACCCGCCACGGCTATGACGGCACCATGGCCGACGTGATGGGCTCGGTGACATCAGAGCAGATTCCGGACCTCGCTTATTACATCTCACATGTGAAGTGAGGTCTTCGCCTCTCCCCGTACGCGGGGAGAGGCCGACGCGTGAAACGCGGCGGGTGAGGGGGACTCTCCACGAGTCCCGATGCGGAAGCAGCCCCTCACCCCAGCCCTCTCCCCGTAAGAACCGGGCGAGGGGGAAGAGGTAGTCATGCCCGTCCACTGACGCTAAAACAGCCTCAGTCAAACGGAGCTCCCCATGCAAGACCTCTGGCGCCTGTCGGCCGCCGACCTCGCAGCCCTCGTCAAATCGAAGCAAGTCTCCGCGAAGGAGGCCGCGACGGCCGCGCTGGCGCGGCTCGACGCGGTCAACCCGAAGATCAACGCGGTGATCGATCACCGGCCGGACGACGTCTTCAGGCAAGCCGCCGAGGTCGATGCCGCGATCGCGCGCGG
>Ga0210387_10001978_pt1 | contig 15513 bp, 12 predicted proteins | sample IncBWC7OmetaG_FD_160108 | JGI IMG/M metagenome (GOLD analysis project Ga0210387, IMG submission 160108) | Forest soil microbial communities from Barre Woods Harvard Forest LTER site, Petersham, Massachusetts, United States - Inc-BW-C-7-O ...
CCGTGGTGGGTCCGCGGTGATGTTTTTACCGCATGACCTCGAGCTATCACTGGACGCTCCGAAGAGCAATGTAGCATAGGCTTCCAGCCTGTATTCATTCACACCATCGAGCGATGCTTTGTTCCCGCCATTGGCCGATTTTCAACTGGGAGTGAGGGCCGCAGCGACGGTATTAGTGGACGAGTTGATCACCGAGACAGTCATAGAACCCTCGTTTGTTATGTAAACCGCGCGAACGCTAGCACGCGCGACAGCCACCGACCACGGCCTTGATCCCGCAGCGAAGGGCGAGCCGGCGATGGTCGTGAGCGCTCCGGTCAGTGCGACGAACGAGCGACCACATCTAAGAGGTGTGCGGCGAGATCGGCGGCCTGCCCACGCAGTTCTGGAACGGCCACTGACTCGTAAAGTCGCCCTTTTTGAGTGCTGCCCAAGGTGTAAAGGCCGCTGATGACCTGGCCCTCTCGGTTACAGATATATCCTCCCTCTGCGGTGTAGGCTCCGATCCGCAGCGGATCGGGTGCGAGAAGATCGCGAACCAGCAATTGCTGAACAAGGGGATCGTTCAGCTTGCGATAGTCAGATTGTGGGCCAGTGCAACTCAGGACATGGCGCACCCGTAATTTGTTCTCCTGCGTGGTTCCCCGCGGCCGATAGGTGATTTCAACTTGCTCGCCCATCGGCTCGTAGCCTTTGATGTATCCCTGAAGACAAACCAGGCGGCCTTCGGCCTGGAGACGATTCTTCACCGCCATGATTTCAGGCGCACAACGATGCCGATGCGTGTCCCACAACGCGCCGAGATGGCGCAAGAAGCGCCGCTGCTCGGTAGGGTTGAAGTTTTTCCAGATCGCCTGGTTCAAGGGGCGTAGCGAATCAAGCACCGGACGCCAGTCGATCCCTTGCGCATTGGCTTGACGTAATTCCTGGGCCACGCGCCGGCACAGCGCCCGCGCCGTCTTCGGCAAGTTGTCCGGATCGAGAAATGCCGGATAGGGTGCAGCCTCTTTATGTGGCTGCGGGAACAGTCCGCGCCTTGATAGAAGATGAATTTTCCCTTCGCGCTTCGTCTTATCGAGCGTGAGGAGGAGGTCGAGACTCGTTAGTCCCGTGCCAATGATCAAAATGTCGCCCGGCTCGGCGAGCTTCGCATGAACTTCGGCGGCGTACGGGTTGTTCATGAACCACTCGCCTTTGGTTTGCTGCGCCGCTTCACCCGGAGGAAAATTTCCCAGCGCGAGAACGACTTGGGCGGCCTCCAGCTTACTCCCGGATTTGCCAATCAACTGGAACGATCCGCCTTTGCCTCGCGTCAGATCGACGATTTCATCTCGGATGATATCAAGCATACCGGGCAACGCGCGGGCCTCGCGCAGCAAATCCTGGAGGTAGTCGCCAAAGACCAGACGCGGAATAAATGCATCGGGACGCAATTCATGGATTCCGGCCGCGCCCAGATTCGCCGGATGCGCCTTCAACCATCGGTAGAAATGACCGATATCGTCGGGAAACGCGCCCATTTGATCGGCCGGGACGTTGAGGAGATGCTTTGGATCGGTGGTACCGTACGCCACGCCGCGTCCGAAGGTCTTGCTGCGATCAATCAACGCGACACGTAAACCGCGTTGCGCCCGAGCCAGATGGACAGCCACCATCGTCCCGCTGTAGCCGCTACCGACGATCACGACATCATAGGGAGCCTTAAGTTCGTTGTTCATCATGTTGTTCATAACGCCTTGAATCTGATATGGAATTGACAGGCGTGGTAATGGCAAATAAGAATGACCCATAACTATTGGTTATGAGTCCCGATGATCGATTACCGTCTTCACGTCTTTCGTCAAGTGGCCGAAGTGCGGAGTCTCACCAAGGCATCAAAGGCTCTGCATCTTTCCCAGCCAGCGGTGAGCAAGCATATCAAGCTTCTGGAGGAGGAACTGCGCGTTCCCCTCTTTGTCCGCTCTAGCAGCGGCGTTGTGCTAACCGATGCCGGGACGATCTTTTTGAAACATGTGCAGGAGACGGAGAAATCGCGCGCCGCAGTGATGGAGAAGCTGCAGGCTCCAGTCGGACTCTTGACAGGAAGTCTTCGTCTTGGCAGCAGCATGACGATCGCCTCGTATTACCTCCCGCACGTTCTCGTTGGATTCAAGGCCAGGCACGCCGCGGTAAAATGTGAAGTGGTCGAAGGAAACACGGATCTCATTTTGGGACTTCTTCTCGACCAACGGATCGAACTTGGCCTCGTGGAAGGTCCCTGCCGCCGGCGCGAAATCCAGGTTCGCCCGTTTTATCAGGACGAGGTTATTTGGGTTGCGGCCCCTTTTGATTCCCTGGCTAAGGTCAAAAATCCCAGCCCTAAAGCGCTGCTGGAACGTCCGATAATTTCTCGCGAATTGGGTTCGGGTACGCGTCGGGTGATGGAACTCGCGCTGCGCCAACAAGGATGCTCGTTAACGCGCCTGCGCATCGAACAGGAATTACCCAGCACGGAAGCGATCAAGCGCATGGTCGCCGCCGGAGCGGGAATCGGTTATGTCTCGCGCCTGAGTGTCCAGCAGGAGTTGGCCTCTGGCCAGTTGGTTGAGATTCAGTGTGCCAAGCTGCGGATGAAGCGGTACTTTTCGGTCCTGATTCCCCAAGGACCTGACCCGATCGGCATCGTGCAGGCGTTTTCGAAGTTCCTTACCTCAACATAAGCCGCCACCATCCGCAGTGCCGAAGCCAGTCATGGTGCTCCTTGGCTGACAATCGCTTAGGCATGACCAGCAACAATACAGCCGTCATCCAGTTCGTCCAGGGCGAGTCCTTAGCACCTGAACGCCGAACGGTGAACCGCCGAACGCCGAACGCCGAACGCTCTTCAAGGTTGGCCAACCATCCCGAGGAAAAGAATCGTTCCGCTGGTTGCATCCGCGATCGCAGTCACAAATGGCCTATTAAAGACCAAGTTAAATTCTTCGTTCGGTCGCATCACAGCGGTGGACCTCATTTGAATACCCGTGACAGCGGCCGCCGTACTTCCCTCTTCGTCTACCTCCAAAAACGTTTTGTGAAGGACGCCGCCAATATACAATCTGCCCGGACCCTCGACCATCCGGGTGAATTGGGCTCGACGTGCGTCAAATGCGATTCCCAAGCCAAGAGCGCTGAGCGCCTGGTTGAGGGTTGCACCGTACTCGAACTTGAATTTTGGCAGGGACACTGAACCTTCCGTGGGACGAAGCGTACGGGAAAGATCCGACCAGGAAGATTTCTTCAACTCTGCCACCAGCGTATCCACACCTTTGTCTGGAAGAAAGCAGTACATCGCGAAACGATTGTCGACATAGGGCAACGCCACGACCGCATATCCCGGGCCTTTCGCATAACTGAAGTGGCCCTTTTGTTGCATCATCTGGACCGTCTTGGTTGAACCATCGGCAGGGTAAAACGGCTGTTCTTGAGTCCGTTGCTTCTGGAAAGGGGAATTCCACAAGGCGTGAAAATAGACCGCATTCGCCAGAAACATCGGCGGAGAAGGCGGATCTTCGAGCAGACGACTTATTTTCCCTTCCGTGGCGTTGCTGACCCAATCGTTGATCCGCGAGATCGTTGTCGGATCATTGAAGCGGACGGTCTCCAGTTTTGTTTTGAAGGTCTCAGCCAGATCGGCGGAAAATCCTGCACTGAGGCGAATGGAGTCATCGAACCAAGCGGCGTTTGCCAGTTTTAAAGTGACGCCTTGTCCGGGGTTCTCCAGCGTTGCCTGCAATCCGGCAAGTTCATTGAGGGCTGTTTTCCTGGACGAACTATCAATCCCCAAGGCACGACTCATCGCTTCAGCAGTTTCCCCGGTCGCACCCGCGTACACCATCCCGAGCGCGATCTCAATGCTAGCCGGCGAAATCAGGAGATTTCGTTGTCCGGGAGTTTCGAGTTGCTGGACCAGACTGAAACCAAAAGCATTGAATCGATCGGCAAAGTTACTCCCATCGGCTGCCCGGACTGGGGAATTTTGTAGGCAAGCTATCCAGGCAAGAAATGAGAAAACGGCACAACGCATAGCAGGGGGCTTTGACAATCAGACTCGGGAGCGCGTTCATGCGTCGGAACGTGGCATCATTGGAAAGTTTGGGATCCGAACGTTATCATTGTCGATGCTCAATTTGGCGAAACACCTCCCTGAATCGTCTGGCCTTGACCTGAAACATCTGCTCGTCGAGCCAGGAAGGACAATTTCACTCCGAAAGGATTTCGACCCGAAGCACACCGGGGAATTCAAAGCAAAAATGGGAGCTCTGGCAGAGCTCAAATTGAATATTGAACGGCTGTCCACCGAACAAGACGTTCTTTACGCCGGAGATACCTACGCTCTCCTCCTTGTCTTTCAAGCCCTGGATGCAGCGGGAAAGGACGGAACGATCAAGCACGTGATGTCAGGTGTAAACCCGCAGGGATGCGAAGTTTCCAGTTTCAAGGCGCCATCCCATGAAGAGCTGGATCACGATTACCTCTGGCGGACGGCCAGGCGACTGCCTCAACGCGGAAGGATCGGCATCTTCAATCGGTCGTACTACGAAGAGGTTTTGGTCGTCCGGGTCCACCCGGAGCTTCTGGCACAACAACATCTCCCCCCTCTCCGCAAAAGTGAATCGATTTGGAGCCGCCGATTTGAAGAAATCAATTCCTTTGAGCGTTACCTGGTGAGCAACGGCATTATTATTTTGAAGTTCTTCTTAAACGTTTCGAAGTCGGAACAGAAATCCCGATTTCTCAAACGGATTGAGCAGAAAGAGAAAAACTGGAAATTTTCAGCCGCCGACATCCGAGAACGACAGTATTGGGACGATTACATGGAGGCTTACGAGGAGATGTTCAACCGGACAAGCACAGATTGGGCGCCCTGGTTCATTATCCCAGCGGACCACAAATGGTTCACGCGCCTTTGTGTCTCCGAGATCATCGTCGCAACGTTAAAATCTCTGGGCTCGAAATATCCAAAGGTCAGCGAAGAAGAACTTGCCCAGCTGGAAAAGGCAAAAGCGGAGTTGCTCAACGAAAAATGAACTCTGTAGTCTTGCAAGAAAAGACGGAAGTCGTCAGTCACACGATGTGAGATCGTTGAGTCATTGAACATTTTATGGACTTGAACAAATTCACCGAGAAATCCCAGTCCGCGCTGGCAGAGGCGCAAGCCATTGGCACACGCAATCATCATCAGGCAGTCGATGTCGAACAGCTCGCGCTTGCTCTGATGGAACAGGAAGAGGGTCTGGTACCGCGTCTGGTGGAAAAATCCGGCGTTTCGCCCGATCTGCTGAAGAGAAAGATTCAGGAGAGTTTGGATCGGATCCCGCGCGTGTCCGGGGATTCAACGACCGGACAAGGTATTTATGTCACCCAGCGGCTTAATAAACTGCTGGTAACTGCCCAGGATGAAGCCAAAAAACTCAAGGATGAATACGTCAGCGTCGAACACCTGGTGTTGGCGATGTTCTCCGAATCGGCCACCACGGAGATCGGAAAAATATTTAAGGCGGTCGACTTCAAACGCGAAAAATTTTTGCAGGCGTTGACCGAAGTCCGGGGCAACCAACGGGTGACGAGCGCAAATCCCGAAGCGACGTACGAAGCGCTCGAAAAGTACGGACGCGACCTGACTCGTCTGGCTGCGCAGAACAAGCTTGACCCGGTCATCGGGCGGGACCCGGAAATCCGGCGCTGCGTCCAGGTGCTCTCACGCCGGACCAAGAATAATCCCGTACTGATCGGGGAGCCTGGCGTGGGCAAGACCGCGATCGTGGAGGGTCTGGCGCGGCGCATCTTCTCGGGCGACGTGCCCGAGAGTCTCAAGGAGAAGCGTATCGTGGCGCTCGATCTCGGAGCTCTCATCGCGGGAGCAAAATACCGGGGCGAATTCGAGGAGCGGCTGAAGGCAGTGCTGCAAGAGGTAACCAAGGCACAGGGGCAGATCATTCTCTTTATTGACGAATTGCACACGATGGTTGGCGCGGGAAAGGCGGAAGGGGCGATGGATGCCGGCAACATGCTCAAACCAATGCTTGCGCGGGGTGAACTGCACTGCATCGGCGCCACCACCCTCGACGAATATCGCAAATACATCGAAAAGGATGCCGCCTTGGAGCGCCGTTTTCAGCCGGTCATGGTCGAGGAACCAAGCGTCGAAGACACCGTCTCCATTCTGCGTGGCTTGCGCGAACGCTACGAGTTGCATCACGGCGTCCGCATCCAGGACGGCGCATTGGTGGCGGCGGCTCAGCTCTCGCACCGTTATATCTCGGATCGCTTTTTACCGGATAAGGCCATCGATCTCATGGACGAAGCCGCGGCCAAACTGCGCACTGAAATGGAGTCGATGCCGGAAGAGCTGGAATCGCTCGAGCGCCGCATTCTGCAGCTCGAAATTGAACGTGAGGCTTTGCGCAAGGAAAAAGACCAGCCTTCCAAGGAACGGCTGGCCGCGCTGGAAAAGGAGTTCGCCAATCTCAAGAGCGAACGGGACGCGCTCAAAGCGCAGTGGGAAGGCGAAAAGCGCGCCATAGAAGATATCCAGAAACTCCGGGCGGCCCTTGAAATAGCCCGGACTGAAATGGAACAGGCCCAACGCCAAGGCGACCTGACACGCGTCGCCGAATACAAGTACGGCAAGATCCCGCAGCTCGAGCAGCAGCTCAAGGAACACGAAGCCAAGGTCAGCGGTGATCGGTCCAGGCGACGCCTCCTGCAGGAGGAGGTGACAGCTGACGAAATCGCCGAGGTGGTCGCCCGTTGGACCGGCATTCCCGTGTCACGCCTGTTGGAAGGCGAAAAGGAGAAATTGCTGCGGCTGGATCAGATTCTTCACGAACGCGTCATTGGACAGGATGAAGCCGTGCAAGCAGTGGCCGACGCCGTCATCCGTGCCCGGTCCGGACTCAAAGATCCTAAGCGGCCAATCGGCTCGTTCATCTTCCTGGGGCCAACCGGAGTCGGCAAGACAGAGCTGGCCCGGGCACTGGCGGAGAGCTTGTTCGATAGTGAGGAGAATATTGTGCGCATCGACATGAGCGAATACATGGAGAAGCACGCTGTGGCGCGGTTGATCGGAGCGCCGCCCGGGTACGTCGGTTACGAGGAAGGAGGCCAACTCACCGAATCCGTTCGCCGCAAGCCCTACTGTGTGGTGCTCTTCGACGAAATCGAAAAAGCGCACAACGACGTGTTCAACGTCCTGTTGCAGATTCTCGACGATGGACGGCTCACCGACAGTCAAGGACGCACGGTGGATTTCAAGAACACCATCATCATCATGACCTCGAACATTGGCAGTCCGCATTTGATCGAAAATGCGGGCGTAGGAGGCGAAATCGATGAAGATGTGCGCAGCAAAGTAATGGGCGAATTGCGGATCCATTTTCGGCCGGAGTTTCTCAATCGAGTCGATGAAATCGTGCTCTTCAAGTCGCTTACTCTCTCTGAGATCAAGCGCATTATCGACCTGCAACTCAAACTGCTGCGCGTCCGCTTGAGCGACCGGCACCTCGAACTGGAGGTGGCAGAAGCTGCGAAAGAGTACATCGCCCGCGAAGGGTATGACCCCGTCTATGGCGCACGGCCGCTCAAGCGCTTTCTGCAACGCCACCTGGAAACGGCGTTGTCTCGACAAATTCTCGGCGGCGCGATTCCGGAACACAGCCGCGTCACGGTGGATCTCAAGAAAGGCAAACTAACATTCGAGTCGGCACCGCTTCCGAAAGGGGAAGGCGCAGACGGATACGAGGAAAGGTGAGCGGATGCAAATTGAGAAAGGCTTGACCAGCACTCCCGGAGCGACTTCGCCACATTCGCTTATCGTTGTGCGGTCCGTCGAGGACGCTCTACACTGTTCTGAAAATGACTTCATCTACTGACCTCCCGCCACCTCGGATGCAGCAAAGCGACGATGACCATCTCGCTTTGCAAAAACTCGACGCGGTAGAGGTGGCAGCTCTGAGCCGCTTCGGACGAAATCGGACCCTTACGGATGGCGAGCATCTCTTCTGCACCGGTGACCGGGATCTGAGTGTATTTGTGGTGCTGCGCGGTGAAGCGCTCGTCTACTTCACGCGCGGTGGAAAAGAACGGGAGCTCGTGGTGCTCGGTGAGGGTCATTTTATCGGCGACATTTCGATGCTCACACGGATGGCCGCAGTGGTGAGCGTGCGGGCGCGCGGAGAGCTCGAAGTGATGGACATTTCAGCAAAACAATTCCGGGTTGCCCTGGCTGACCTTCCGGCTATCGCGGAGAAGATCATCAACGCTTTCGTCGCGCGGCGGGAGTGGCTGGAGTCCATGACTGATTTTTCCGGCGTACTGCAAATCGTCGGCCGACTGAAAGATCCTGAAGCGTTTCTGATCCGTGATTTCCTCGACAAAAACCACATTCCGCATGCTTTCATTGAGGTGGAGGGCGAGGAGGGCGCAACGATATTGGAGCATTTTGATCTTTCCGCAGACGAGCCCGGTGATCTGCCCGCGGTAATTATCGGTGCGGACAACCGACTCTTGCGGCGTCCCAGCTTACGCGAGGTCGGCTCCGTCACCGGTCTTCGCCGCTGTCTCAATGCGGAAGGCCACACGTTCGACCTTGTGATTATCGGCGCCGGTCCGGCAGGACTTTCTGCCGCCGTGGGTGCCAGCTCCGAAGGATTGGACACGGCGATTGTGGAGCGGTATGCCGCCGGCGGCCAAGCGGGCACCAGCTCAAAAATTGAGAATTACCCAGGCTTTCCCTCCGGGATCTCCGGGGGTGAACTCACGAACCGAATTTTCCTGCAGGCCAACAGATTCGGCGCCGGCTTCACCGCGGCATCCCCGGTCATCGCTATTCACCAAGAGAATTCGGCCGACCAGGGCGTTTGGACACTCGAACTCGAAGGCGCCGAGAGGCTGCGGGCCCGCTGTGTGCTCATCGCTACTGGGGCTGAATATCGCCGCCTCGGGGCGGAGGGGCGTCCACGTTTCGAGGGCGCAGGCGTCTACTATGCTGCCGCCACAGTGGACCCGCTTCTGTACCAACATTCGACGGTGGTCGTCGTTGGTGGTGGTAATTCGGCTGGACAGGCGACCATGTACCTTGCCCAACGCGCCGAAAAAGTGCTGGTGGTCATCCGGGGTGAAGATCTTTACAAAAGTATGTCGAGCTATCTCGTGCGACGGATCGAGCAGACGTCAAATGTGGAGGTATTAAGACATACCCGCGTTCGTCGATGTGACGGCGTCACCTCGCTCGCAGCAGTGGAGCTTGAGGACATAGCGGCTAACTCTACGCGTGTGATAGAGACTCCCGCGCTTTTTTCCTTCATCGGCGCCTTGCCGCGTACGCGCTGGTTACCCGCTACACTCGACCGGGACGAAAAGGGTTTTATTAAAACCGGTAGTATGGCTGCGGAATCGCCACACTGGCCGTTGCGCGACCGTAAGCCATTGCTGATGGAAACCAGTCTGCCTGGCGTCTTCGCTGCAGGAGACGTGCGAGCCGGGTCGACCAAACGGTGCTCGACAGCCGTGGGTGAAGGCGGGCAGGCTATCGAATGCATCCACGACTTTCTTGGAACCTACGCGTCGTGAGAGGGCTGCAGTGTCAGTGCCAGTGTCAGTGAACTAGGAGTTCAGGGAAGCCGGGAGCCAGTTCTGTGCTTAAGCTATCGAACCCGATTCGTGATGCCTGAGAAGTGCTTTTTTCGCAAGGGCAGCAATATTGTCGATTTGCCCACTGAAACTGCAGCTACTCTTCCAGCCAATGCGAAAAGTATGCGGGATGTTCTCGCCAACGGTACGATCTTAACTCACGCCGAAAATTATTCGGCCTTTGGCCACGTTCTTCGAGCCGGTCGCCGACCAAGTCGAGAAACTGATCGACGGGCATCCCGGCCGCCTTTGCTTCTTCGGCGTAAAAATCTCGGAAAGCCTTGGCCCACGATCCGCGTTGGGAACCTTTTCCTCCGTGCCGGCGGTCCTTGAGTTGCTTCCTCATACTCTAGTAATTTTCGGTTTCTAAACGTGACTCTTTAGCGAGGATTACAGCTCGCGGGAAAGAATGTTCCCGGATTGCGCGGTCTACCGAGCTCGAAGGCTTCGAATACCTCCTATTCACGGCCCGAAGGGCCAGCACAGGCTTCCAGCCTATCCGCTACAAGTCATAAGTCCTTGGTATCAAGCACTTACAAAAGTGTGAGATGCACGAAAATGCACCAAAAGGCGACGAAATGAAGCCTTTTTGTTTAAACTTTGGTGAAACTTTTATCAGTCTTTTAAAAACCGTCAGTTTCTTGGATCAGTCCGTGCAAGCAATGCGCAATGAGATTGTCAAGATTGCCGAGGCCGTTTGCTCGGAATATGCGCCCGAGTAATGCAATCTTTTCTGGAGTAATTCCAATAGCTCAAGTTGATGGAGAATTTCTCTGGATAGCTCCATCTGCCGGTTTGGGTTGGTTACTCTAGGGGTAATTCCACGTTGTAAACTGGCATTCCGCCGGGAGCGCGCACTCTGTCGTTTTTCCCTGGGCCGATGCGCAGCGAGTAATAGTTTCTGGAGACTTTCTGGCAAACGATCGAGTGGCGTTTGTCTAGGGTGAAGTAACTACCAACCCTTATCGACCGGAACCGCTTTGAACCTTTGGGGTCTTCCTCGTAGAGCCAATACGCCAGCCCGAGGAGGCCAATTACGATCGCTAGCACAATCCAGATCCCCAAGACGTAATTAAAGAGACTCATGGATTATTTAGCTCCTCTCATTCACACCTAGGCCGTAGCCTTGGTTTTTCCCAGGCAATGATGGACAAGGCCGCGGAGTTAAGTGGTACGTTGTCCATGAGCCGTGTCCTGTGCAACAGGACACTTCCATATCATTCCAATCGCAATCCTCAATCGCGACACAACGTCTATATTGAGACTTCATAGCCTCTAGAGCGAGAGACAAAAAAAGTTGAAACTCCGTGTGGCAATACCCAAAACGCGGGTTATAACCATTGACCTGCATAACCCGCGTTTTGGGTTATTTATTGTCGGGCCATGGACAGTGGGCAGCCTTACACGCCTTATTTCAAGAGGTTTCTGAATTCCTCCGCCTAATAGTGGAAGCTGTACAATCTCTACGTCCGCGTACGAGCAAGTGGAGTAGGAGAACTCCAGGGCACGCGGGTATGACCGGTATGGAAATCCCAATTCAATATTCAATCGAACAAAGGGGGGCCGGTGCTTCAATGAACGACATCAGAGCACCTATTGAAAACCTCTTGAACTTTTTCACTCTCTGAAGGAGGCATTCGCCTGGATTGCCTCAATTTTTTATGAAGGTAAGAAGGCGTTTGTTCGCATTGCTCGTTAGCGCTGGGTTGCTTCTTACGGAGGGGCCAAGCGCCGCTGACTCCCGGCAAATCGCTCTCGCAGTAGGTCAACTTTTGGAGCAGGGTCATTATAGCGGATGGCAATTGGGGCCTCAAATGTCCGAGCGAATCCTGTCTACGTACCTTGAGGACCTGGATTACAACAAACTTTTTTTGACTCAAGGTGATGTAAGCCGACTCCGCGCTAAATACGGGAAAACTCTCGGGAGAGACATTCTGCGCGCAAATCTTGGTCCAGCTACGGCAATCTATGGGGTCTTTCGAGCGCGAGTCCAAGAGAGGGTGGCAAAGATCCGCCAACTTTTAAATGATAACTACGACTTTAAGAGCAATCGCTCGGTCGATCTTAATCGCCAGAATAAGCGGTGGCCAGCTGATGCCGCGGCGGCCGACTTGCTTTGGCGTGACAGAATTGAGGGCGAACTTTTGCAGGTAAAACTCGATGGGCTCGGGGAACGCGAACCAGGGTCTGAAGTTGTTGCGCGCAGATACGAACAAATGCTTAAAACCGTGGCAGACAGGGGCGAGGATGATATCGAGGAGATTTTCCTTAACGCGGCCGCCGAATCCTACGATCCCCACTCCGCATACATGGGACGCTCCAATCTTGAGGGTTTCGAGACCAGCATGCGGCTATCTTTGGTCGGGATAGGAGCCGAAGTCAGTGCCGAGAATGGATACGCGAAGGTCCGGAGGCTCATGCCGGGCGGGCCAGCTGCGAAGTGCGCCCAAGTCAGAGTTGGCGACCGGATCATTGCCGTAGCCCAGGGCAATGGTCCATTTGTCGACACTCGCGAGATGAAGCTCGACGACGTTATTGAGCTAATCCGGGGCAAAAAAGGGACGGTACTCCGGCTGCAACTGCTTCCGGCAGGAGCGACCGATCCGTCCAAGCGCCGCGTCGTCGAGTTAGTGCGCGATACGGTCAAATTGACCGATGAAGAAGCCAATGCCGAAATAATCGAAAAACCTCTTCCCGACGGCACTTCTCGCAGACTCGGATGGATTACTTTGCCCTCATTTTACGAGGATCCCGGAAAGTTTGGTTTGGGAAAGAGCGCTTCCCGAGACGTGGCAGCCTTAATCAAGCGCTTGAATCAGGAGAAAATTCAAGGCTTGGTTGTCGATCTGCGCTCAAACGGCGGAGGCTCCCTTGATGAGGCTGTTAATATGAGCGGGCTCTTTATTAACCAGGGGCCGGTTGTCCAGGTCAAGTATTCGGACGGCGGCACCGAGATATTGAGAGACAAAGAAGGTAAGGCACATTATACCGGCCCCTTGATCCTCCTGGTGAACAAGTTCAGCGCTTCGGCGAGCGAGTTATTCGCCGCGGCCATGCAGGATTATGGCCGAGCATTGATCGTGGGCGACTCAAGCACCTTTGGCAAAGGAACCGTCCAGGTGTTAATAGAACTGCGGCAAGTAGTGCCGGGATCATCAGCTGAGGGAGCCTTAAAGTTGACGGTGCAGAAGTTTTATCGAGTGGCTGGGGGTTCGACGCAGCTCAAAGGAGTTCTATCCGACGTGAGGCTGCCCTCGGTCACTGACAATGCCGAGTTTGGCGAAAGCTCCTTACACTTTCCGCTTGCTTACGACGGGATTGCGCCTGCGCCGATCGGCATAGCCTCAAATCACAGAGTGCTTTTGGTCGATCAACTACGCCAGCGCTCCGCGGCCCGCGTCAGCCGTGACTCGGAGTTTCAGAATATCACTGAGGATAGCCAGGAGATCAACGAGCGGCTGAAAATCAATCGTGTATCGCTCAATGAGGCGGTTCGCCGTTCTGAGATCGCTAAAGACGCCAAACGTAAAGAAAAAGAAGCCGCTGAGAACGAGCATGCGTTACAAGCCGATCGGCGCCTGACTTACAGATTAACTCTTGCTGATATTAAAAGAGCGCAGCTTCCTTTGGTAGGAAAAGAGTCAGACGCAGACAATCCAGCTTTTGAGGACGACGATAATGAGAACGATGGCGACTTAGGGGAAAGCGAAACAGCAAGCCCGGAGGGCAGAAGCGCTGTTAAGAGGGAGACTCTAAATATCCTCTCAGATCTAATTGCTTTTTCTAAATCACCTTCGCCGCTGCCTCGTACAGACCACGAGATTGCTGCTGGTTCACAACATTGGCCTTGACAGGTATTAGAGTACGAGCGTACTCTTAGGTCATGCGGTACTCCCTGGAACACAAAGCGCAGAATCACGAGAACATTCTTTCCGTGGCCGCTCGCTCTTTCCGCGAGCACGGCGGTGACAGCAGCGGCATCGGCACGGTAATGAAGAAGGTGGGCCTGACGAAAGGGGGCTTCTACCGGCATTTTGAGAGCAAGGACGACCTGTTCGTCGAAGCGGTGGCACGGGCATTCGACGAGATGGGAAGCGGCATGCTGGAAATTGCAAAGTCCGCGCCCGAAGGGCAGGCTCTGCGGGCCATCATCGAACACTATCTGAGCCCACGCCACGCGAATTCGCCAGGAATGGGTTGTGTGGTCTCCGCCCTCGGGCCAGAGGTCGCACGAAAGCCCTTGTCCGTGCGAAAACGGATTGAGGCGTCGCGAGAAGCGTATCGCGAGCGGCTACTGCCATTTGTTCCTGGTCAGACGCGAGAAGAAAAAGTGGCGAAGTTTCAGCTGTTGTTCCCCAGTATGGCTGGGGTGCTGACTGCGGTCCGGATGACCTTGTCCCCCCAAAGACGTGAGCAGATGTTGATGGAGGCGAGGAACTTTTTCATAAAGTGTTTCGCTGAAGGTTAATTTTTTTTTGTCCGAAAAGAGTACGGTTGTACTCTTTCCAAGAAACAGAACGATGCCAGACTGAATCGAGAGGTGAACCGATGAAATTCATGATCCCTTTTCTCATTGCCATGCTACCGGTAGCGTCCATAGCGCAATCACAGCCCGCGGTCGCCCCAGGCGTGCCCAGCGTGCTACACCTAAAACCACCGAAGTGCTGGTCATTCAGACTCCCAAGCAGGGTTGCAACGAGCCCAAACGCAACAACCTGACCAAACCAAATTGAATCGAGGAAAACGATGAAATTACTATTCCCTTTACTAATGTCCATGCTCCCGGCGGCATCTGTGGCGCAATCCCAGTTGCCCTCGCCCCAACCAAATAATTTGAATCTTCCCTTCGTTCTGAGCGTTATCGGCGCCTTCATCGCCAGCTTCGTAGTGGCCAAGCTCTACGTATGGCCAACGCTTCGTTCGTTGCCCCGATACAACGCACTACGAATCCTCGCCTCTCTGCATGCGTTTCGGTTTTTGGGGATGAACTTTGTCGTGATTGGATTCGTATCTCCCGCACTCAGCTCTGCGGTCGGTGACCAAATAGCATGGGGCGATTTCGTCGCCGCAGTCTTGGCGCTTTTTTCAATTGCGGCGCTCACGTGGCGTTGGGCGTTTGCAATTCCAATCGTCTGGATCTTGAATCTCTGGGGCACGGCCGATCTTTTGAACGCCTACTATAAAGGCGTCACTCAAGTTGCCGACGTGGGACTCTTCGGTGCCGCGATCTACATTCCAGCCCTTTTTGTCCCGATACTGCTCACCGCCCACATGCTTGCCTTCATGCTTCTTTTGAAGCGCGGCGACGTTGTGGAACAATACGGCAATTCACAGTCGCTCAAGGATTTGTCGCACGAGTTTCAGCACGGTCCTCATGAGACGCGTTGAGCGCAACTCGCCCACCAACGCGAGGAGCTCCGCCCGATGAATACAACTTCTTTGCCTACCCAAGCCTCAGTTGCTTCGACAAGTACGACCGAGCCCCCCAGCCCCTGTCGGAATCAAGCCCCCAAAACTGACCGACTAAACCAGGTCCCGTCTTGGGAGTTCCGGAATTGCCGAAAACCCTTTACGCCCCCGCAGTTGGCAAAGAATCCTGTGGGACTTTGCGTACCTTTGTTGGGCTAGCCCATTCATCCTAAATTTCGGACACCTACGACGCCTTACGTTGTTAACGGGCTTGCGCGGATGTTTCTTCCAGGCGTCCTTCCGATCGACGTTCTCCAGCTCGATGGTTTCGATCGGGACATTGCTAGTAGTTACTTGCGAAAGTAAGCGATATTATCACGCAGAGGCTGTTGTTTGATTTCAGTTTGGCGCCATTCGAAGGGAGCTGCTTGTTGGTTGTAAGCACAGATGAAG
>Ga0210387_10001980_pt1 | contig 15512 bp, 15 predicted proteins | sample IncBWC7OmetaG_FD_160108 | JGI IMG/M metagenome (GOLD analysis project Ga0210387, IMG submission 160108) | Forest soil microbial communities from Barre Woods Harvard Forest LTER site, Petersham, Massachusetts, United States - Inc-BW-C-7-O ...
ATTTAATCAGAAAGAAACCTTCAACACGGGCGCGGCCTCTCTCGAATATCAGATGACTCCGGCACTCGCGCTAAACATCGGCTACACCTACACGAAGTCAACAGGCGGTTCATCGGCAACCTACAACAACGTGGCCGCTGGGATGGAGTACAGCCTGTCCAAGCGCACTACGCTCTACGCAATCGGTGGCTACTCACACGCTCACGGAACCACCTTCAGCGAAGATGGCAGTCAAATTGTGCCGGCAGGCGGGACGGTGGGAGATCTGGAATCGAGTTCTGGTACACCCAATCAGGTTGCGCTCATATTCGGCATGACAACCAAGTTCTGATGATTCTGTCAAACGGGGACGCTCCGCCTCAGTGATGAACACTGCTCGTCAAATAGGCGCTAATCTGATGGTTCGGCTCCGGCGTAAGTGACACGACAATAAGAGACCGTTTCAAAAAGACTGCTCCGTACGTCTGAAGATGTTCCAGCAGGCGAGGGCGCAACCGGGTTTGATGAATGCTTCGTCAATGTCGGCGCGACGCTGAAAATGAATGCAAAGACGACAAAAGCTGTGGAGCCATGCGTGAGTAGGCTGGACCACCCAGCGAAATTTGCCCAGACCACTGCCGTGCCCGGTCCGGTGCTTTGCGATCACCGGCTTGATGCCGCGTTCGCGAAGTTTCCGGCGATGTGGTTCGGAGTCGTACCCGCGATCGGCGTAAATGACTTTGGGTTTCTGGAGCGGCCGGCCACGCACACCGCGAATCGGCGCACTGGCATCGACGAGCGGCTGCCGTTGGGTAACGTCGTTGTGGTTTGCGCCGGTCAGGATGGCACTGAGGGGGTGTGCCTTGAACGTGTTCGCAGCCTGGACAAGGATGTCAAGTGGTTTCTAAGCATCGATCGTCGCCGCAAAGCCGCCCGCTTCTTCCGTCTTCGCTTCCGGCTCGCCGAGATACGGGCGGTCGGGGCGAATACAGTGTGCTGCAATGGGTCCGAGTACGAGAAAGAACATCGAGAGCGCAAACACAGGCTGCCATGAATGCGTTGTATCGACCAGCCAGCCAACGAGCGGCGGCGACACCGATGCCGCAATGCCAAGCCCCGTATTCATGATGCTGCTTGATGTTGCCGCGTGATAGGGCGCGAGGTCCATCGCGACGGCCCACAACGGCGCGGTCACCAGTTCAGATAAAAACAGCGCAGCGGCAAGCGAGAACGCGGCGAGCGTCGGCGTTATGTGCAGGAACATCGGCACGAAGAATACGATCGGCGCGAGAAACCCGACTGTGATCAGCGTTTGACGCGAACGACGGATGTTACCGGTCTTCTTCAACATCAGATCGCTGAGCGAACCGCCAAGCGTCGTGCCGACTACGCCGCTTAAGAAAATCCCCGAACTGAAGATGGCCGAATGCCGGATATTCAGGTGATAGGCCTGGGCGAAGAACGACGGCATCCAGTTCAGAAAGAACCACAGAATCCACCCGTGGCAGAAGCTCACGACAGTAGCTGGCCAGAGCGCGCGCAGCAGCGGCGACCAGCGCATCGGTACACGGGTCTTGCCGACCGTCACGGGCAGGCGAGCAATGTCTTCGGGCGTGATACCCGGATGATCGGCGGGATTGTCGCGGTAGTACCAGAGCCACAGTACGACCCACGCAAGACTCGCCGCGCCGAGCACAATGAACGCGATGTGCCAGGAAAATGCAGTGATCAGACCGGCGACGAGAATCGGCGTCGATGCGTTGCCCAGCCGGGCGCAGGCGTGCGTGATGCCTTGTGAGAAGCCCCTCCGCTCCGGCTCCATCCACGCGGTCAGCGCGCGCGCCGATGCCGGCACGATCGGACTTTCACCCAGCCCGACGACGAAACGCGCCAGCAGCAGCGTCGCAAGGCCGCTGGCGAGGCCGGTCATGAGCGTACCGAGACCCCACAGCACGCCGCACACCGCGAGCATCTTGCGGGCGCCGAGACGATCGCCGATAAAGCCGCCTGGAATCATCGCGAGCGCGTAGGTCAGCGCGAAAGCGGAAAACACGATGCCAAGCTGCGAGTTGCTCAGATGCAGATCGCGACGGATCGCGAGCGCCGCAGTGGAAATGTTCGTACGGTCCACATACATCAGGAACGACATGATGCACAGGACAACCAGTATGCCTGTCGTCGCGGAGAAGCGGCTGCCCCGGCGGATCGATTCCATCGTGTCTCCTCCTTGCGACCACGCGACTGCATGTGCCGCTGCGCTCTACGTTGCGGCGTCGCCGTACGTCGAACGGCTCGCTATGAATGGGTATGGTGCGAGCTGAAGCGTCTTACTCAAGCACTTCGCCGTGTACTCCGGCCGCGAGCGTCTTCTTTTCCCACCGTTGCATAGGAACGACTTCGGCAACCGGGCCGTTCGGCGAACGGAACTTGACTGGCAGATGACCGGGCGCCGTCAGAATTTCGCCGCCGTTTTCCTTGATCTGTGCGATGAACGCGTCGAGGTCTTCCACTTCCATGCCGATGTGATGAATGCACGGTGCCGGTCCGGCGAAATCGGCTTCGTCGGAGTCTGACGACTCGTAGTGAATCAGCGTCAGGTCCATATAGCCGTCGGTCAGGTGATGCGAAATGTGATCGCCGTTTTTGCCCTTGCGACGCACCGTATTCACGTGCTTGTAGCCGAACACGTTCTCATAGAACGCACGTTCCTTCTCGACGTCTTCGACCTTGAATGCAATGTGCTTGATGAAATTTGGCATGGGTTCTTTCCTCTGATGTAAGCGCGCGTGGTTGCGCGGTAGAGATCAGTCTAGGACGACATGTCTTTGTGGTCAATCGAATCATTCGAATGATTCGAATTAATGGATAGGCCGGAGTTGGTACGGATCGTATCGATCTGCGCAACGCGTTCTCGTCGCCACGCCGGTCGCAGTCACCACGCGGGTGTCGATCCTGTATCCTTCCGGAATTCATACTGACACTGACCAGAATGGTAGGACTTCGTATCCCGGGAGAGCAGCCGCTGTATGAAATTGTCCGCGCCGGTATTCTCGAGCGCCTTCGTACCGGCCATTGGGCCGCAGGTGACAAGCTTCCCACCGAGCCACAACTGGCCGAAGAATTCGGCGTCGGGATCGGCACGATTCGACGCGCCGTCGAAGAACTGGTGGCTGAGCGTCTGCTGATTCGCCGTGCGGGACGCGGCACGATCGTCGCGAAGTTTGCCGACGAACATGCGTTCGACCACTACTTCAGCTTTGTCGATACCAACGGCGAATGGCTGAAGGTGACCGCACGTCTGCTGCGCTTCGGCAAGGAGCGCGCGAGCCCGGCGCTTGCCGCGACGCTCAAGCTCGCGCGGGGCGCGCGGCTCGCCACCGCCGACAATCTTCGGCTGCATGACGACATTCCTGTCATGCTCGATCGTCTGTGGTTTCCGCTTGACGTGTTCCCGAATCTCGATGCCGGGATGTTCAGCGCACGGCGCGGTTCCATCTACGGCTTTTACCAGGAGCACTTCGGGATTTCGGTTGTGCGCGTGGTGGAAGATCTGGGCGGCGCGGCCGCCGACGACGAGGTAGCGCGCGCGCTCGGTATCGAAGTTGGCGCGCCGGTCCTGCGCATCGAGCGCACGGCGTACACGTTCAAGGACCAGCCGGTCGAGTTTCGGGTACGCTTTGTCGATTCGAGCCGTTGTTCTTACCGGAACGTGCTCGGCTTGCAGGATTGACCGGCGCGGCGCACGCACGCGCGCTTCGATCGGTCTATTGCCGGAAATGCGCGAGCGCGCCGAGCGCCTGCCCATCGAACACCGTCTCGCACCATGCGCGCGCAGCGTCAGCGAGTGCGGCGCTCCAGCCGCCGTGCTGCGTGTTGTCGGTAAACTTGATCGTGAGTTCGGCACGCGACAGCGGATCGCGCGCGCCGCCGCGCATATGCGGCTGACGCACTTCCTGAACCGTGCCGTCGTTCAGCGTGGCGCGCAGATGACCGGTGAAATTGGCCGGATACTCGTTGTGCGGATCGACTTCGTAGTGGATCTTGCCGGCCAGTGCCAGTACCGCCGGATCGTGAATGCGCGCTTCGGTGAACTGGCAGAAGCCTGCCTTGCGATCGAAGAAACTCACGGCCATGCAGAACGGCGTGCTGAATTTGGCGGCGTAAGCGGTCGGCGGTCGATGCTTGGCGGCGAGTTCTTCCCACAGACGATGCACCGTGCCCTCGCCAACCTCGCACACGATGTCGCGAATCTGTTCCGCCTGCACGCCGCGCTCTGCGAGTGCGATGGCGCAATCGATATACGGCTGGGTCATCGTGCCGCACGCGTAGGGCTTGAACGCGATCGTCTCCATGATCCACGACGCGCCGAGCGTATCGAGCACCGGCGAGAAGTCGGGTGCGCGTGACGGTGCGAACGCCTTGAAAAATCCGTGCTTGCCTTCGAGCACGGTGCGCGGGCCGTCGAAGCCGCCGCGCGCCATCAGCGCCGCGCGAATGCCCGACTGCGCGGCCCATCCGGCGTGCATCCGCTTGGTCGAGGTGCCTTCGGCCAGATACTCAATGATCCCCGCCGCCATGCTGCCCGCGATGCCAAGCGCCGACGTCGCCTGCTGTGCATTCAGACCCAGCGCAGCCGCGACACCGCCGGCTGCGGCGAGGGCGCCGATAACGGCGGTCGGATGGAAACCGGCGGTGTGAATCGCGCGGGGCGCGACGAGGCTCAGTCGGCACATCAGTTCCGTGCCCACTGCGATGCCGCGCAGCAATGCGTTGCCACCGAGGCCTTCACGTTCACACGCGGCGAGCACCGCAGGCACGACCACCGCGCCCGAATGCACCGGGCCGCCCTCGAAGGTATCGTCGTAGTCTTCACCGTGCGCCGCGGTGCCGTTGATCAGCGCTGCATCGAACGCACTGAAGCTGCCCGCGTGGCCGAGCGCCGTGCAGGCGCCGCCCGGATCGGTGGCCTGCAGCGTTGCGCGGATGTAGTCTCCGTCGCGCCCGGCAATGCACAGACCGGTTACGTCGAGCAGCAGCAGACAGGCGATTTCGACCGTCCGGGCGGGTAACGCCGACTCCTGCGCATCGGCAATCCATGTGCCGAGTTTCTCGGCAATGATTCCGTGTCCTTCGGGTTTTGCAACGCTCATACGGGGTGACCACTCCGAGTCGGGTAAGGAAATGCGGGCGCCTTCGCGCCGCGCGTGCAAAGCCTGCTGCCTGCTAGCGAGGATCGATGGCGAAGATGGATTGCGCCGTTTCACCGGCAATGGCGCTGGCCGCGCTGGCTGTAGGCGCGGCGTATTCCGCGGCGTGCGCGCTGATCGCGCGCTGGAAGCCTGCCTGCACGTGCTGACGCATCGCCATCGCGACGGCTTCGGGATCGCGGCGAGCGAGCGCGTCGAGAATCATCCGGTGTTCTTTGTGCGACGCCTGCGAGCTGCCGGCAATCGAAAAGCCGCGCCGGCGCAGGAGGTGCATACGGTTGACTACCTGCCGGTACAGACCGAGCATCGTCGCGTTGCCCGACAGTTCGACCAGCCGGTCGTGGAACGCGATGTTCAGCGTGAAGTAATTGTTCAGCTCGCCGTGGATCGAACTGGCTTCGAGCTGATCGAGCATCGCGTGCAGTTCCTGCAACTGCGCGTCGGTGATCTTCGTGGCGAGGCGCCGGCCGGCAATCTCGTCGAGCCCAGCGCGCACTTCATACAGTTCGGCGGTTTCGGCATCGGAAATCTCGCGAATGTAGACGCCGCGATTCTTTTCGAGCAACACGAGACCCGCTTCCTCGAGGGCACGAAACGCCTCGCGCACTGGACTGCGGCTGATCTTCAGATGCTCGGCAAGGTCCATCTCATTGAGCTTCATGCCGGCTTTCAGCTCGCCAACCTTGATGCGACGGAGGATCTCGTCCTGCACGAGACCGGAGAGCGTGACGGAACGAAGCAACTCGAGCGAAGCGGTAGGGCGGGGCATGGACGGACCTGTATCTGGAAAACTGACAGTTTGCTACGTATATTGCGTCTTGAAGATTGTCGACAACATACTATCCTCAATCTCATCGCGCAACCGGGATTTGTGCCTATTTGAATATTGTCGACAATATGTAGAATGCAATTTTGTGCCGGAGCATTCCCCTTTTCCCCTTTCACTGCTGCTTACGATCCGATGACCCAGACCGATCGCGTCACCCAAACCCTTGCGCACTACCTCGTCAACGCGCGCTCCGGCGACCTGCCACAAGCGGTGCGCGACCATGCGGTGCGGACCTTCGTCAACTGGATGGGTTGTGCGGTCGGCGCGTCGCAACATGAAGCGGTTGAGATTGCGATCACAGCGCTTGCGCCGTTCGGCGGCCCGGCGCAGGCGACGGTCCTCGGCCGCGCGGCGAAGGTCGACGTGCTGAGCGCCGCGCTCTTTAACGGTATCAGTTCGCACGTCTTCGATTTCGACGATACGCACCTGAAGACTGTGATTCATCCGGCGGGGCCGGTGGCGTCGGCGATTCTTGCGCTGGCTGAGTACCGGCCGGTCTGTGGCAAAGAGTTCATTCATGCACTCGCGCTCGGCATCGAAACCGAATGCCGGATCGGCAATGCGGTCTATCCTGATCACTATGATATCGGCTGGCACATCACCGGCACGGCGGGCGTGTTCGGCGCGGCGGCGGCGGTGGGCAAGCTGCTCGGGCTCGACGAACAGCAGATGGTCTGGGCGCTCGGGCTCGCGGCAACCCAGCCGGTCGGCCTGCGCGAAATGTTCGGCACGATGACCAAGAGCTTCCATCCGGGCCGCGCGGCGCAGAATGGGCTGCTGTCGGCGTTGCTGGCTGCGCGCGGCTATACGAGTTCGCAGCAGGGCATCGAAGCGAAACGCGGCTGGGCGAACGTGACGAGCACGCACCACAATTACGCCGAAATCACCGAAGGGCTCGGCGAGCGTCATGAAAGTCTGCTGAATTCGTACAAGCCTTTTGCGTGCGGGATCGTGATTCATCCGGCGATCGACGGCTGTATCCAGTTGCGCAACGAACACGCGCTGAAGGCGGACGCGATTGCGACGGTGCTGCTGAAGGTGCATCCGCTGGTGCTCGAACTGACCGGCAAACGCACGCCGCAGACCGGGCTCGATGGCAAGTTCAGCGTCTATCACTCGGCGGCTGTGGCGATCATCGACGGTCGTGCCGGCGAGTATCAATACAGCGATGCCGCCGTGCGCGATGTGGCAACGGTGCAATTGCGCGACAAGGTCACCGCCGAGATCGATCCCGCGATCCCTGCCGATGCCGTTCACATCACAATCACACTGACGAGTGGTGAGCGGCTCGAGAAGCATGTCGAGCACGCGATTGGCAGCATTGAGCGGCCCATGAGCAATGCCGATCTGGCCGCCAAGTTCATCGATCTGGTCGAACCGATTCTGGGCGGCGCGCGCGCGGCGCGCCTACTCGACGCGGGATGGAAGATGGAATCGCTGGCGAACGTCGCCACGCTGGCCGATCTAACGCTTCCCGCCGACCGGACGTCATAAACGCCACTTGCAGTACCGATGACGCGCGAGTCGTGTAACCGGCGCGCACCCGCACCTGGAAGCCGGCAAGGAAACCGCGCGCGTCATCCATGAGATTGTCGACATAAGACAAGCCGCGATATCAGAGAACACGGCGGACGGTGGATTCAGGAGAAGACATGTCGAGTGCCGTCGGTGGGGTAGTCGCAGCAGCGCGCCCGTGTCGCGTCTTTATCGCCACATGGGTGGCCTGGATGCTGGACGGCCTCGACAACGCCATCTACATCTGCGTAATCGTGCCCGCCCTGACCGAGTTGCTGCCGAGAAGCGGCTTCGCGGCCGATCACGCGCACGTCGATCGGCGCGGTGGCCTGATGTTCAGCCTCTTCATGCGAGGCTGGGCCGGAAACGGTGCATCGGGCGCTACAAATCTGATCATCCGTATTCCGAATCATATTCGTCGCGCAGCAGGGCGTCGGTGGCAATCGAAACTGAAGGAGAGAATCATGCAGCAAGGTAACCGGCAGGGCGGTTCACCATGAAATCGAAAGCAGGCATGTTCACTGGCACAACGGGCAGAGTGTTTCTGTTGATTTGCGCGATGTATTTCATCGAGTACGTTGACCGCGTGAATCTTTCCATCGCGGCGCCGCTGCTGAAGTCGGAGATGCATCTGTCGAACACGCAGCTTGGCATTGCACTCTCTGCGTTCGGTTATTGCTACGCGATTTTTCAGGTCATCAACGGCTATCTGGGCGACCGGATCGGACCGCGCCGGATGCTGGCGTTCTCGGGCATTCTGTGGACGCTTGGCACGCTCATGACCGGCGTGACCGGTGGTCTGGCAACGCTGGTGCTCTCGCGCGCGCTGGTTGGTCTCGGCGAAGCCGGCACGATTCCGAACGCCACGCGTGCGATGGCCAACTGGGTGCCACTGGCAATACGCGGCTTTGCTCAGGGCTTCACACACTCTGCCGCGCGCGCGGCGGCCACCGTTACGCCGCCGTTGCTTGTGTTGATGATTCCGCTACTCGGCTGGCGAGGCGCGTTTATCGCGCTCGGTTGCGTCAGCGCGGTCTGGGTGATTGTGTGGGCGCTGTATTTTCGCGACGATCCTCGCACGCATCCTTCGATCACCAGCGCCGAAACCGACGCGTTGCCGCCGTATGCCGGCCCGCGCCATCGCACGGCGGTGCCGTGGTGGCCGTTGATCCGGCGCATCCTGCCGGTCACGCTGGTGTTTTTCTGCCACGCCTGGACCTTGTGGCTGTATCTGAGCTGGCTGCCGAGTTTCTTCGTTGGCGTGTATGGTATCGATCTGAAGAGCACAGCGCTGTTTACGTCGGGCGTGTTTCTCGCCGGAGTGATCGGCGATACGGCGGGCGGCCTGCTGACAGACGCGATCTATCGACGCACCGGCAATCTGAACAAGGCGCGCCGCAACGTGATCATCATGGGCTTCGCGGGCTCGCTGGTGTTTCTCACGTGCGTGCTGTTCGTGCGTGACCGGACCGTGATCGCGCTGTGTCTGGCTGCGGCACTGTTCTGTCTCGAATCGACCGAAGGCCCGATCTGGGCCGTGCCGATGGATATCGCGCCCGCCTACGCGGGCGTCGCGAGCGGCTTCATCAGCACGGCGGCCGGTCTGGCAGCGGTCGTGTCGCCGGTCGCGTTCGGCGTGATCACCGACATGACGGGCAGCTATCGGCTGCCGTTCGTGATGTCGATCGCTCTGTTGCTGGTCGGCATTGCGCTGTCGTTCTGGATTCGTCCCGACCGGCCGCTCCAAGTCGGTACGAAACCGCAATTATCAACGAGATCAGTGGGAGTGAATTCATGAACGGAGAAGTCAGCGGTGTCGCGGTCGTCACGGGGGCGGCGCGCAATATCGGACGCGAGATCGCGCTGGAACTCGCGGCAGCAGGCAATGCGGTGATCGTCAATGCGCGCGGGTCCGCCGCCGAGGCGGCCGAAGTCGTGCGCGCAATCGAAGCAGCGGGCGGGCGCGCGGCTGTGCATCTGGCCGACGTCAGCGAACCGGCAGGCGCGCAAGGTCTAATGGAAGCCGCGATTCGCCATTTCGGGCAGATCGACATTCTCGTCAACAACGCGGCCGTGCGTCGCGAAGTGCCGTTCGCGGAACTGGATTTCGCGCGCTGGCGCGAGGTATTGTCGGTGATTCTCGACGGCGCGTATCTCTGCGCGCACGCGGCATTGCCGTATCTACGGCAATCGAAGGCCGGCGCGATCGTCAATATCGGCGGCATGTCGGCGCATGCGGGTTCGGCGGGACGCGCGCATGTGATCGCCGCGAAAGCCGGCCTCGTGGGATTGACGCGCGCACTGGCGCACGACCTGGGTCCGGACGGCATCACCGTCAATTGCGTGGGACCGGGTTTGATCTCGACCGTGCGCGGCGCCTCGGCGGGCAGTGGTACACCCGCACATCACGCTGAACGCACCACCTTGCTCGGTCGGCGCGGCCAGCCCGGCGAGGTCGCAGGCCTGGTGCAATTCCTATGCGGCCCGACAGCACGCTATGTGACGGGACAGGTGATTCACGCGAACGGCGGTGCTTTTCTAGGCTGATCGTTCCTGCGTCGGCTCGGGAGGCGACGCCCGCGCCGACGCCGTCGACCAGGTTCAAGGCAAACGTGGTGTCGAGAATTTCGTAGAAGGTTGACTGCAGTAACAACATCAAATTAATTAGTATTACATATCGATTGGCTTGAGACACATATAATTGAAATCGACCGCTTTGGTGATTTCGTTGCGCTCTATCCGAAAATTGGCCGCCCGCAGGCGTACTGGCTGCCAATTCGATCGAAGGTCAAAGCCTGTTGGAACGCGTGCTGCGACCTGCTAGTGAAGCAAACCTTCCTGAACTGCGGGAATACATCATGCGCTCCGATCTGATTTTGTACACGCATTCGGACACGCATGTTTTGCTGTTGGCCATTCGCCACAGCGAGAGCTGGAGTACGCGCCAGAAATAGGATAGGACATCAGAGCAACCCCAGCCGGAACCTCCACGGAGCGAGAAACCGGCTCAAAGGGTTGACTTCTTTCGATCATTCATCAAGCCGGCAGCGTCGTTCGGGGTCGTCAAAATCGAAACATCGTTCATCCTGGGACGCCTACAACAGTAGAGTGGCTTAAGGCGACCGAACCGCGAAGGTCGCTATCGACCTTGCGCCGAATGCGGTAAGCGTTGCCTCGCTGCCTTCTTGACCATGCCCCTTCCCGAAGTGTTGACTCCGCGTTACGCGGCGACGCGGCGAATCTCGTTGCGGATGACCCCGATTCGATCGATCTCGGTCTCCATGATGTCACCTGGCTTGAGAAATTCCGGCGAGTTGCGGGCGGCACCGATACCAGAAGGCGTTCCCGTGGCAATGATGTCGCCCGGCTCAAGCGTCAACCCAAGAGACAGTTCCGAAATGAGACGCGGTACCTTGAAATACATCTGGCTCGTATTGATATGCTGCTTGACCACGCCGTTTACGCGCGTCGTGAGTTGCAGGTTGGTGTAGTCGATATCGCTGGCGGGAATGATCCCGGGGCCGATCGGCCCGTGGCCATCCAGACTCTTGCCGTTAAACCACTGGCCGCCGTGGTCGACCTGCATGTCGCGCGCGGTGGTGTCGTTGATGACGGCATAGCCGAAGACGTGCTGCATTGCGTCGCTCTCCGCAACGTTATAGTCGCGCTTGCCGATGATCACGGCCAGCTCCCCCTCCCAGTCGATCTTGTCGGACACCGCCGGATCGAAAGGAATCGGGTCGAAGGGACCGTTGATGGTATGTGTGCCCTTGGTGAAGAACACGGGATGTTTCGGCAGGTAGGCCTTCTTGGCCGTCATGCTTTCGCCGAAATGCTCGAGATAATTCCAGCCGACCGCGTAGACGTTGCGCGCCGGCACCGGGATCGGTGCCAGCAGCCGCACCCGCTCGAGCGGCGCGTGCGGACGACCGGAGGCGGCACACCGGCGTGCCTGCACAACCGCGACAGGGCCGGCTGCTATCAGCGACGTCATGCTCGCGGGATCGAAGGCGAGCGTCATGTCCATCGTCTTGGCGGCCGCGCCGAGATCGACCACCATGCCCTGGGCCGTCACCGCTCCCAGCCTCGGCGGACCCGAGACGCCGTGGCTAAAGGTAACGAGGCGCAATACTATCCCCCCAGTCCGGATTCGGCGGGAATGGTGATTGGAGTGGTGCTCGCCCCGGGCGTTGCTCCCGCCTTGATGCTTACGGCGGAACTCAGGGCGAAGCCGGTGCCCAGTTTAAGAAGCCTGCGACGTGAACTATCCATGTTCATTCCTTCGAAACAGTGAAGCCCTCATGGCAGGCCCGGAGGTGCGCAGACGCTCAGTTAGCGGGCGTTGCCAGGTCGAATCCATTTGCCTTCAACGAAGCTTGCACGGTGGGTCCGCTGAGCCAGGAAAGAAGCTTCCTCGCCACGTCCGGAGACCCACTGCTCGCGCTGATTGCCGCCGCATAGGTAGTCTTGAGTTGCAGGTCTTCAGGGATCGGCCCGACCAGGGTGACGCCATGAACGGGTTTGATCTCGCTGATCTGCCCGAGTCCGACCGACACCTCGTCTCGCGCCATGGCTTCCATCGCGGTCTGCCCTTCTGGGTAGTACTTAAGCTTGGGCCCCACCTTCTCTCCGAGCCCAAGACGGTCAATCAGCTTCACCAGATAGATTCCCGATGTCGCGCCAGTTGCCGGATCCGCCATGCCTATGGATGGGGCGTCGAGCAAGACCTTCGCGAATGCTTGATCATCCGCGATGCCCGGCATGGCAGCGCCGGTCTTCACTGCCAGCCCGAGCCGTACACGCGCGATGTCTTTCTCAGAGTCTTCCGTCACCAGGTGGCGCGCGGCCAGATCCCCAAGCTGCCTGGGCGGGAGAATGACCACGTCGAAAGCCTGGCCCGACACGGCCCGCTCGTGGATCTGGCCAGCGGTACCGTAGACCAGGTGCACATGATCGCCGCTCGCCGCCAGATAGTGTTCAGGAAGATCCCCGAGGGCGCCTTTCATCGCCGCCGCCGAGAACACCACCACATCAGCTGCATGCGCTGGCTGCATCGCGGCAAGCAGCACGCAGATCAAGAGTCCCGCGTAGCCTTTCATGACAATAGACCTCCCGATAAGTCTCATTGTGTACTATAGACACCGATGCAACCGCTGCACGGTCCGCCCGTCTTCGGAAGCGGGACATACACGTGCCCGGTCACGTCGCTCGCTGCGACTGAATGCGCGTTGCCGCCGGTCGGGATACTCTGGAGCAGGGTATTGGTCTTGGCATCTATCACACCCAGGACCGGACCATTCGGCATCTGCCTGGCACTGATGTAGTATTGGCCGTTTTTCGCGCTGTAGGCCACTTCATCCGCAGCACCAATGTCTGCGACGGTGGCAACCGGGGCTCCAGTGTCCCCATCGATGATCTTTATGATCGGCTTGAGACCTGATTTTTTGCCGCCTGCATTGCAGCCGATCACGAGCCGGTTGCCAGGTCCGCGCGCCAGTCCGGCAGGCTGGCAGTCGGCCACTTTCATCGCGCCCGTAACCTCGCCCTTGAGCGGATCAATGATGGTGATCTCGCCTGCCGACTTGTCGCCCTTGAGTTCCGGCACCGACATCATGAACACCCCCTTGGGCGCGTAATAAATGGGTTGCTCGATCCCGTCGGTCGCGTCCTTGAACTCAATCTTGCTGAGTATCTTGTGGCCCGGCTTGGTCGAGATCAGCGTCACGAACGGCGGATCGTCCGCGTCGTTGGCCACGATGAAGATATGGTGCTTCGAGTCGTAGGCCATCTCGTCCGCGCGTTTCTTTCCACCCGTCTGAATCGTGTCGACGATCTTCTGGGTCTTGAGATCGATCACCTTGACTGTACTGTCGCCGTCGCCGGCCCAGACCTCATCGCCGACCGTGAGGACGCCGTTTGGACCTGCCGTGTCATTATCCTTGTCCGGGGGAAGACCCACGAAGCCCTGCACCTGTCCCGTGACTTTCAGGGTCGTCCCATCGACGATATCGACCGCCTTATTGCTGCGGTCTGCGAGAAAGTAGTGGTTGGATTTCTGGTCGACGAAGCTGATGTCGAACGAATCCAGGGGCTCGCCCGGCACCTGGATTTGCGAAATCATCTTGAGGTCGGCGGCGCCCGCGTTGCTCGCCATGACGCATGAGAACAGGCTGCCGAGCAGCGCCAGCGAATTGAGTTTGCGTGACATCATTATCTCCATCTTTATTGGATTGTCGCTATCTGCTTCTTCAGCTTTAGCGAACCGGTGCGCTTCGTGCGGGTGCCGAATTTCGGAGGCATCGTACACAAGCAAGCGCGCTATTCCTAACGCCATGGCGGTGACAAGTAAGGCCTCAGCGCATAAAGCGCCGATTCGTCTCGCCACGGGTTCAAATCAGAACTTATGGGTAATACCGCAGATGAGGGCAACCTGGTTTGGCGTACTCGAGCTCGACTCGAGGTCACCTATCGATCCTGCGGCGGGAACGATGCTGTTGCCGTCTTCACTGAAGGTCGTGCCGTGTGCATGTGAGTAGCCGCCAATCACATAGACCGTGGTGCGCTTGGACAGCAGGTATTCAGTGCCGGCGGCAACAGTGTGGTATATCGCCGAGGAGGCGCCACTCGCCTTCATGAAGGTATAGCCAAGGTTCACGGCCAACGCCGGCGTCACCTGGTACTCAAGGGAGGTAGCTCCGGTGTTGAAATTTTCAGTACGAGTGAAAGCGGCAAAGGTGGCGTACGGCTTCCATTCCGCATTGCTATAGCGCACGTTCGCCGTAAACGGCCCGATCACATACTGTGCCGCGAGCTGACTTATCATCCGCGAGCCGACAAACGGGACGTTGCCGAAGAGCGGCGTGACCGAGTTGTTTGCCGTCTGATCGGCCGTGCCCAATCCGCCCGGGCCATCGTTCTTTGCGAAGATGTATCCGGCGGCGAGGCTCAAGGGCCCATGATTGTACGACACGGCAGCAGAGGATAATTCCTGCGAAGAGATGTTGCCCGCTACACCACCCAAGCCGTACATCAATTCGAATTGCAGGCCGCCGTAAGTCGGGCTCGCGTATTTGATCGAATTATCTACGCGAAAGGTGTTGTCGTTGTTGTCGGCGTCGCCGGGTGTCGAAAACGCGGGGCCATATCCGTCAGCTGTGATGGGTTGAACCAGGTCGACCGTTGGATCCAACTGACGGCCGATCGTGATCGTGCCAAGGGATTCGCTCCCCATTCCCACCCATGCGTTCTTGCCAAATTCGCGGCCGCCCTGTCTCAGCTGTCCGGTGTTGATGTCGAAACCATTTTCGAGATTGAAGATCGCCTGGAAACCTCCTCCCAGATCTTCCTTGCCTTTTATGCCCCACTGGTTGGTGGTAAGGTCAGCACCCTGCAGGGTGATCAGTGAGCCATGTCCGACATTGTTGTAGTACGCCACTGCATTATCAATTTCACCGTAGAGCGTGACGCTGCTTTGCGCTTGAGCGCCCGAGGCCGCGGATAGCATAGTCAGGGTGAGACTGGAAATTGCGAGAGGTTTCATAGCATCTCCTAAATATTATAGATATGTTAAATACAATTTATATTCAATTAGTACACCGATCAAAATAGTATGAAGACGCCGGTGACCACCGCTACCCTACTGCACAGAACGGACGGGGCGGCGAAGAGCTTTAACGAGCGAATGGCAGGGGAATTCGGCCAGGTTGATACGCCCTCATGCGCGAGGTCATACATGGGTCTCCGTCTGCTCTAAAATATCAGTACCATAAAGGCAAGCGTCGTGCCAGTCTGCAGTGCCAGTAAGTCATTGATTTAAATGTATTGACGCTTCGTTCACGCCCCGCATATTGCGGAAAGTCAGACACGTGTCCATTTGATGGCTGGAAAAAGTGTCAGGCGCTCGAGGTAACAAGACCGGGAACCTTCACTTGAACTCCTCGGAACTGATACCGAGTCGACGCATCTTGTCGTAGAGCGTTTTT
>Ga0210387_10001982_pt1 | contig 15508 bp, 13 predicted proteins | sample IncBWC7OmetaG_FD_160108 | JGI IMG/M metagenome (GOLD analysis project Ga0210387, IMG submission 160108) | Forest soil microbial communities from Barre Woods Harvard Forest LTER site, Petersham, Massachusetts, United States - Inc-BW-C-7-O ...
GCGAAACCACGAAAGAGTCCAAGACCGGAGGATAGCGTTTAGAATTTCAAGAAATTAACGCAGCTTGCGTCCGATTCATGTCAAAATGAAAGATTCGCTCCGCTTCGCTTAAGTTGTTTGTCGATCTCTTAAATCGGCAACCAGGTAGGCAACTGCCGGTTCTTAGCGGTAAAGGAGCGAGCAGTTCCTCCAAGGTTCAGTTCGTCGACTCGCTGAACCCTTAACGCGAAACGCTGCTATAGTAGCAGTCGATGGAAGATCCGGCAGACGCGGTTCTTAGCTCGTGGGCGATTCCGATCGGGCCGACCGTTGCGATCCTTCTCTCCTTTGTGTTTTATCTGCGCGGCTGGATCGCGCTGCAGTTTCGAGTTCCGTCGCGGTTTCCTGTCTGGCGACTACTCTCTTTCGCGGCAGGCCTGGGAACGGTTTTCCTGGCGATCGCTTCGCCCTTAGACGCCTTCGGTGGACTTCTGCTGCAGGTACACATGATTCAGCATCTCCTGCTGATGATGGTGGCGCCGCCATTGATCCTGGCCGGAGCGCCTTACCTGCCAATCCTCTCGGGTCTACCCCGCCTGTTCGCTCGCGAGGTCGTGGGACCATTTCTCATTTGGCCTCCGCTCAAACGAATCGGTCGCGTCATATTCAATCCCGTGGTCTGCTGGATCGCCTTCATCGCCTCAAACGTGCTCTGGCATGTGCCGGCGTTTTATGAACTGGCACTACACTCTCCGGGGTGGCACCAGGTGGAACACGCTTGCTTCCTCCTCACCGGACTTTTATTTTGGTGGCATCTTGTCTTGCCGTGGCCCGGCCGGGGAACCTGGCCACGCTGGGCGATGATTCCTTACCTGGTTCTCGCCGATCTTCAAAACACCGGTCTGGCAGCGTTTCTGACGTTCTGTGACCGGGTTCTCTACCCGACCTACGAAAACGCCCCGCGACTATGGGGATCGAAGCCACTCGATGACCAGGTGATCGCCGGAACAATTATGTGGGTCCCCGGTTCCATTGTCTTTCTGGTTCCGGCAGCCATCATTGCCGTTCAATTTCTCTCTCCCAAATCCCGATTGCAGTTCAGAGACGACCCGGGCGCGCAACCAATGCGCAGCCCTGAAGCAAAATCAGCGATCCTGCTCCGAAAGGTAGGTCTGGGCCCTCATCCCTCTCATCAGCCTTTTGATTTATTCAGAGTTCCGATACTCGGGCCTCTCCTGAGTGCCAAAGCTTTCCGACGTGGAATGCAGGTGGTCATGCTGCTCCTCGCAATTGCAATTTTACTGGATGGGTTCTTAGGCCCACAACTCAGTCCAACGAATCTGGCCGGGGTTTTACCCTGGACGCATTGGCGAGGCTTCACGGTGATCGCTCTGTTGTTCGCGGGGAATCTTTTTTGCATGGTTTGCCCGTTCATGTTGGTCCGTGATTTCGGGCGGCGCTGGCTGCCGGCAAAATGGACCTGGCCGCGTTCATTGCGTAACAAATGGCTGGCGGCATTGCTGCTGGCCCTCTATTTCTGGGCCTACGAAGCGTTTAGCCTCTGGAACAGCCCATGGCTGACCGCCTGGATCATTCTCTCCTATTTCCTCGCGGCCTCCTTGATCGATGGACTTTTTCAGGGCGGAAGCTTTTGCAAATACGTTTGCCCGGTCGGCCAGTTCCATTTTGTTCAGTCATTGCTTTCCCCCCTTGAGGTGAAGGTGCGAAAACCAGACGTTTGCCGCAGCTGCAAGACCTTTGATTGCATCCGAGGCAGATCCGAGCAACGGGGCTGCGAATTGAACCTCTTTCAGCCGAAAAAGAAAGGCAACCTGGACTGCACGTTCTGTATGGATTGCGTCCACGCGTGCCCGCACGACAACGTCGGGCTGATCGCAGTGACTCCCGCCAAAGACCTCTGGAGCGGAGAGGGACGCTCCTCCATCGGTCCGTTTGCGAAGCGGTTCGATCTTGCAGTGCTGGTGTTAATCCTGGTCTTCGGGGCCTTGGCGAACGCTGCCGGAATGATAGCTCCAGTAGCTGCTCTGCTGGATCGTGCGCGATTTCTGTTCGATCTGCAGCGACCTGTTCTCGTTGCCCTGTTCCTTGCTGTCGGAATGTTTATGATCCCGGGAATCCTGGTTTACCTGGCCGGGGTTTTGAGTCGTCGCCTGGGCAACCTTCAGGTACCCATTAAGCCCTTCATCTCCGAGTTTGCCATGACCATGGCGCCCCTCGGCTTCGCCATGTGGCTGGCCCACTTCATCTTTCATCTCTTCACCGGCTCTCACATGCCGATTCCGGTGCTCCAACGCATCGCCCTGGATCTTCACCTGACCTTCTTCGGAAAACCGGATTGGGGAATCGCCTCGTGGGCGGTACCGCAACTGCTTGACTTCGAAATTCTGTTCCTCGATCTGGGTTTGCTTGTCTCGCTCTACGCCGGTTGGAGAGTCGCACAACGCTATAACGATTCAAAAAAACGTCGTCTGCTCATTTTCGCACCCTGGTCGTTGATTTACGTTCTGTTTTTCCTCGTCGCGATCTGGATCATTTTTCAGCCGATGGAAATGCGCGGAACAATGCCGTCCTGAACGCCAATGCGAGCGACGCTCATTTTCGGGTTGATGCTGTTCCTCGCTCCAATGAGCTGGGCTGACGGCGGAGCGATCCAGTTCCAGGGCGATGCCGGATCGTTTCATGTCACGGTTTTCACTTTGCCACCGATCCTGAGTGCTGGACCGGTGGATGTGACGGTCCTGGTCCAAGATCGTCCCAAACTCAATCCCCTGCTCGATGCGTGCGTCACGCTTGACCTCGATGCACAAGCCGTCAACAACCTGGAAAAAGAGGTGTGGTCGCCACCCGCCTGCGCTCTGAACACGCCCGCCTCGCTGGCAGGGATCGCGGCAAGGCTGAACCATGGTGAAAATCGACTTCTTTACGGCGCCCTCGTGCAAATTCCCTCCAGCGGAATCTGGAAGCTGAGAATCAACATCCAGCGCGATTCTGTCACCGAAAGCGTCTCGACTCAGTTGAAGGTAAATCCACCTGCGCCACCCCCGCTGGCTTATTGGCGGTTGTTTATCCTCCCACCATTGGGTGTACTCGGTTTTATCCTGAACCGGATTGCGCGACGCAGGGAACACGTTTGAGCTAGCACAACTCCGCTTGCGATCCCGCCCAGATCACCGAATAGTCTGGGAAATCGGCTGCCTGCACGGAGACCAATTCTATTCCGCAATCATCTATTTCGTTCGCGTGAAAAGCATTCGCCTTTTGATTCTCGTCACCGTCTTGCTCATATTGGTCTTTTTTTCGGGGTGGTTCGGTCTCCATTCGTTCATCCACAGCGATTCGTTCCGCGAATGGCTCAGTAAGAAAGTCAGCCATTCGCTTCACGTAGACGGTCACTTTGAACCTCTCACCTGGACGGGTTCATCCTTCAGATCTGCGGGCTTTTCAGCGATCGGAACCCCGAGAAGCAAACTGCGCTCACTCCAGATCACTCATATTTCTGCGCATTTTGACTGGCGCCAACTTTTGCAAGGCGTTTGGGTGATTGACCGCATCAGCGCGGAGAAAGTCGCAGCAGTGGTGGGAAAAAAACCGGCGGAAGCACCTTCTCCGACCGTCGCTCCGGCACCCGCTCTTAATCTCCCAAATTTTCTGCCGTCAGAACTCAGGATTGAACAACTGTTCGTGGCCTCTACGGATCTCCATTGGGAAACGAATCACGGTGACGCCGGCCAATTCGTCGGAACGAGGCTGAGCGCGACTCGTAAGGGAACGGATCAATGGGAGGTCACGGCCATCGGAGGAAATGCCCGGCACGGACTGTACCCTTCGATGCAAGTAGATCATATCCATGCCGCTGTCAGCCAGGAATCCATCGTGATCCGCGACGCTAAAGTCCTGACACCGGGCGGTGGCGAAATCCAAGTGGCCGGAACGGTCGCCACGGGGCGGCAATTGAACGCTCAGTACACCGCTGATTTTGCCGAACTAGACGCGAACCAGGCTTTGCCCCCCGAGTGGCACATCGGCGGCAAAGCTTCCGGGCACCTTGTCTACACTGGAGATCTCGATCGGTTTGAACATGGGGAAATCACCGGGTTCATCAAAATCACCGGCGCCGCGTTTGATATGACGAACCTTTTTGTGACGCTTCATCAGCTCGCAAAGTTCGGCGGTCTGAATGATGTGCGAATCGATTCGATCGAGGCGCATCTCAATTATCGTGAACGCCAATTAGAACTTTCCGATATTCGCGCGAGCTACCAGGATCAGATCCGTGTGGAAGGAGCGGGATCCATCACTCCGGATCGCCTCAACGGCAATCTGCTGGTTGGACTTTCGCCCCGCATTCTCGGATGGATTCCTGGTGCCGAGGAGAAAGTTTTTATCGAGGAAAGAGATGGTTTGCGCTGGGCGAAAGTGAACATCAGCGGGACCCCGGAACAGCCAAAAGAAGATTTAACCAAGCGATTGATAAGCGCTTTTCGCGACAAGATGACAAAGGAGTTCAAAGGGGAAGCCAAGGACGCCGTCAAATCATTGCTCGACATGTTTCACCAATAAAATGAAATCTCCTCGTTATCGCTCGAATGTCGGGGCCATTATCAGGAGAGCTGACGGAAAGATTCTGATCGGCGAACGATCCAACGTGGCGGGCGCATGGCAATTCCCGCAGGGCGGGATCAAAAAATCCGAGACTGCCCGAGAAGCACTTGGTCGAGAATTGCAGGAAGAAGTCTCTCTGGCCCCGGCGCACTACCGAGTGGTCGAATCCAAGGGGCCATACCGCTACATTTTCCCACCCGGCCGAACGAAAGAGGGTTTCGACGGACAAGAACAGACTTATTTTCTCGTCGAATTCGCCGGCGGGGATTCCAATATCGACGTCTCAACGCAAGAGCCCGAATTCGTGCAGGTGCGTTGGATTGAGCCAAGAGAGTTTCAGATTGACTGGGTGCCGCGATTTAAGCAAGCCGTTTACCGCCAGCTCTTTTTTGATTTCTTCGGAATTGCTCTCCCGAAATCCGGACAAAACCCGATTTTGTTCAGGGATGTGTAATTTCTTTTGACTCTCAGCAAGGATTCCGGCATCACCAGTGGCGTATGTTGACTTTGGGAATGTTTTTGTTTCTCGGTTCCGCGTTACTAGGATGTGTTTGGTGGGTATGCAAAAAGGACGATGCGAATCGCTCACGATGAAGTTTGGTTGGAAATTGGGTCGATACTTTTGAATAAGCGCGGACCGGGAGGGCCCTGATGACCTGAGCATGCTCGCTGGATAAATGTTGTCTTCCATTTGGTGGTGACAGGCCGTTGTAACATTCTGTGTTACAATATCGGTTATCGTTTATCGCCAAGCTTGCTTCACGGGCGATTTTCCTGCACCATGCAGCCCCATGAACTTGGTCGGCTGGCTGCGTTTTACCTGGGAGACAAAAATGCTGCCCAGTGCGAGTTACCTCATAACGGAGGAATACTCGATCAGAAGAGCCACCAAGCATCAGAAAACGCAGGCTTGGCAAGTCATTCACAGCTGTTTCCTGCTCGATACATGCTGGAATGATGTGTTGCACGATTTGCTGCCGCAAATCCGTCGCGACTTTGAAGAAAAATTTAGCCATCGCGAGATCGATTGCCTGGTGATCACTCACGGAAATCGAACGATCGGCGCATCACTCATCAAACCTGCGGCGGAAATTTCAAACCATCTTCTCTCCGGCCCCTGCATCTCGAGTGAATATCGCAACCGCGGATTCGGATCACTGCTGCTTAAGGAATCGCTTTTAGTCGTCGCAAAACAGGGCGGATCGAAGGTGTTTGGAATCACCCGCTCAACGAGTCCTGCCGCCAAATTTGTCTATCCAAAATTCGGCGGTACATCCGAGAGCTATGAAATGCCGATGGGCGACGTGGCATTGGCTCATTGAAGAAGGAGCCAAGGAGCCAAGGAGCCAGGAGCCAGGCGAATTATTTGGCATAATGGCGAGTTCCTTAATAAGTGTGTCATGGACGAACTCGCAATCGGCACGTGAGATGGCGCTCGAGCGTTTTCGAATTATTGCCCCACTTGGAGCGTGATACCATATAGCTAGTCTATAGGCTAGCTTTAGAATTTATGCAAACAAAATATCCACTGAAAATTCAAGCCATCCGTTCCAAGAATCAGCAGGCGCGGCTCTATGTCTATTTTCCCTTGCCCTTGGCCGCGGCGATCGGTCTGGAAGCCGGAGAAGAAGTACAGTGGGAACTGCTGGATCGCGGTGAATTACACTTGGTACGAAACCAACTGCCGCAAGTGCAAGCCACTCAAAGGGCCACCCAACGCGCCGAAATCCCGCTGCCGTCCCAAAAAACAGACTGCTAAAGGCCAACGACGCCGTTTACTCCTTGACTCCTTGACTCCTTGACTCCTTGACTCCTTGGCTCCTTGGCTCCTTGGCTCCTTGGCTCCTTGGCTCCTTGGCTCCTTGGCTCCTTGGCTCCTTGGCTCCTTGGCTCCTTGACTCCTTAGCTCCTTGCATATAGTGTTCGTCCGAACACTATGCCTGTTTCGCCTGAAATCATCGAATTACGCAAGATTCTTGCCGAACGGTACCCGCAGCAAACGGGGTCTCATTCCTTATGTATCCCTACGGGTTGGTCTCCGCTCGATTCTCTTTTAGGGGGCGGTTTACCAAAAGGCGCTATTACTCAATTGCTGATTCCAAATATCAGCTCGGGAGGAGCAATTGTATTACATGAAATCATTGAGGCGATGCAGGACGTCTCGCAATATGTCGCATTGATCGACGGCAAGGATTCTTTTGAGCCTGCCGCGGATCATCCACTTTTGCTCTGGATTCGTTGCCATAACGTCCTCCAGGCCTTGAAAGCGACAGATTTGCTTCTGCGGGATGGCAACGTGTCGTTGGTCATTTTGGATTTCAAGGAGAGCCCAGACAAGGATCTCAGGAAAATTCCCGGATCAGCCTGGTACCGGTTTCAGCGGATTACCGAGGAAAACGGGAACACCCTGCTAACCGTTACACGTCATCCAATTGTCAGCAGTGCACAAATTACGATCTCAACGATGCACCGTCTTTGTCTTGATGATTTATCAACGCAAAGAACGGATCTGATCAAATTGATTTCTCTGGAGATCATCCGTTTACGAATTCAACAGGACTATCGATATGCATAAGAATGGAACAAACTGTTTTGCAGTAATTTATATCCCTTTTTACGCTTTACAATGTGCTCAACAAAAACGGGTTTTGGAAAAACACGCCCTGCAGAACGGGCCATTGGATCAACTCGCTTTTGACGTTATTGAAACGGATACCCTCAGAGTCGGAGAACAAAACCCAAATGATGATGCGTCATCTGTTCTTCCTGCGGCTCTTTTGGATCAGGAGGGGATGCAGGTAATCGAGTTAAACTACGCTGCCGAAGACGCGGGGGTTCAACCCGGGATGTCCACAAGTCAGGCGATTGCTCGGGCATCTGAACTCGTTTTATACAAGCGGAGCCCATCGAACGAAGAACATCTCCAGCATACGTTGCTCCAACTTGGATACCGTTATTCTCCCTTTATCGAAAATAGTGCTCCAGGGATTTGCGCACTTGATTTAAAAGGAAAAAGAATCCGGAAACATCAACCATGGCTGCGGGAATTGTTGGCCCATCTTCGATCTATCGGCCTCAAAGCGCAGGCCGGCATCGGTTCTAATCCGGAGATCGCTCTTCAAGCGGCCAAGATCGCTAACCCGATTCTAGAGATTTTAGAAGATTGCCAACTGCTTCAATCATTGGCGTTAGAGTCCCTGGCGCCCTCCCCTTTTCTACTGGATATTTTGAAAAACTGGGGGATTCGCACCCTTGGAGCATTAACTCGGTTACCACGGGAAGAAATTGGGCAGCGCCTTGGCCTGGAAGCACTTTCGCTCTGGGATCGCGCGGCCGGGCGATCCACCAAGATGCTTCAACTGATTCAACCGCCGGAGACCTTCGAAGAATCGATCGATTTTGAGCAGCGTTTGGAAACCCTTGAACCTCTTCTATTTGTTCTCAGACGTTTTCTGGAAAGATTATCGCTGCGCATCGAATCCATTTATCTTTTGATCGCTGAGTTGCATCTGGTGCTCACCCTGGAAGATGGAGAAAAGATTGCTCGCATCCTGCAGATTCCAGCTCCGACCCGGGAGGTGGATACGTTATTTGGTATTGCAGCCCAGTATCTGGAAACTCTGCAAACAACAGCGCCAGTAACCGGTTTTCATCTGAAGGTGATGCCGAGCCGTCCGGCCGGCCACCAGTTTGACCTTTTTCAAGGTGGGTTGAAAGATCCCAACCGTTTCTTTCAGACATTGGCGCGGCTGGCTGCTTTGGTCGGCAATGAAAAAGTCGGCCTACCCCAAAGACTCGATACACACCGGCCAGATAGCCTGCAGATGCTGATGCCGGAGTTAGGCTGGTCGCGGAAAAACGTCAAAAAAAGCGGACGCCCAAACACCGGGCCTGGTCTACGCCGTTATCGACCTGGAATTGCCGCCCGCGTGGAGCTGAACGACGCCAAACCCGTTTTGCTACAAAGCAGTCTGATTTCAGGCAGAATCCTGGAAGTACGCGGCCCCTGGAAATTATCCGGGAACTGGTGGGATCGAACTCGCTGGGAAACCAAGGAGTGGGATATCGCGCTCGACAATGGAGGTCTCTATCGCCTTGCCCAGAAAACAACGAATTTTAACGAAGACCTGCGAAGGACCACCGACGTCAACGACGAACGCTCTGCTTCCTTAGCATTACAGGGCCAGTGGGAAGTGGTGGGGGTGTATGACTAGGAGAAGTGTCAGTGTCAGAGTCAGCGCCAGAGTCAGTGTCACAGCCAAATGAAATCTGTAGTTTTAAATTCGGAATTTCGGTCCAGAGCGAACTACATCGAACTTCACGCTCGCAGCGCGTTCAGTTTTCTCCGAGGAAGCTCTTCGCCGGAGCATCTGGCCTTTACGGCGGCGGACCTGCATTTGCCGGCCTTGGCGCTTTGCGATCGTGACGGGGTATTTGGTGCACCGCGATTTTATGCGACGGCACGAGAATGTGGAATACGACCGATCGTCGGCAGCGAATTAACGATGGAAGACGGCTCGGTTTTACCGATGCTTGTCCAATCGAGAAATGGGTACCAAAACGTATGCCGTTTACTTTCACGAGCCAGACTTCGTTCACCCAAGAATGAAAGTTCGATTCACTGGTCTGAGTTGTCGGAGTTTCGGGAGGGATTGATCTGTTTGACGGGGGATGAAGAGGGTCCTCTCCATCAGGCTTTAATAGCCGGAGATTTTTCGCGTGCTGATCAATGCCTGGCTTCACTCAAAGAAATTTTTGGGATGAACCATTTGTTTGTGGAAATTCAGCGGCATGCACTTCGCTCCGAGCAATGGTTGAACCAGCGGCTTTGCGAGCTTGCCGACCGCCATCGATTGAAGCTGCTGGCGACCAACGGCGTTTTGTACGGCACATCCGACCGCCGCATGGCGCTGGATGTATTTACGTGCGCACTGAATCACACTCATCTGGATGCTGCAGGCCGATTACTGGAGCCCAATACGGAACGCCATCTCAAGCCGGCGAGGGCGATGAATGAATTTTTTCCGGACTTACCGCACGCTGTCGCTAATACCATCGCTGTCGGCAACGAAATCGAGTTCACCCTGGAGAATCTTGGTTATCAATTTCCCAGGTTCCCCGTGCCGCAGGGTGAAACCATGGACAGTTTCCTGGAAAAAGTGGTCTGGGCAGGAGCTCGGCAAAGTTACGATAAAATCAGTGAACGTGTTCGATCACAAATTGAACACGAACTGGCTTTGATTCGCAGACTCGAATTTTCGGGTTATTTTCTGATTGTTTGGGATCTTGTCCGGTACTGCCGGGAATCGGATATCATGGTTCAAGGCCGTGGGAGCGCAGCCAACAGCGCGGTCTGTTACAGTTTGGGTATTACGGCGGTCGATCCGGTGGGCGGCAATCTATTGTTTGAACGTTTTCTGAGTGAAGGCCGAAAGGGTTGGCCGGACATCGATCTGGACCTGCCAAGCGGCGATCGCCGGGAACAAGTCATCCAGGAAGTCTACAGGCGTTACGGAAGACTCGGTGCGGCTATGACGGCCAATGTCATTACTTTTCGAGGCCGAAGCGCGATGCGTGAAACAGGTAAAGCGCTGAATCTGCCGGAAGATGTCATGGACCGCTTCTCGCGTTTGTACGCCAATGGCGATTTTCCGCAGACGCTGGAAACGTCTGATCAATTGCGCCAAGCGGGTCTTCCCGCAGAACATCCTCGAGTCAATGCGTTTCTCCAAGTCTATCACGCCATCCAGGGATTGCCCCGTCATCTGGGGCAACATTCGGGTGGAATGGTTATTTGCGAAGGACAACTGGATGCGATTGTTCCACTGGAAAACGCCACCATGCCCGGGCGCACCGTCATCCAATGGGACAAAGATGATTGTGAAGAACTGGGCATCGTTAAAGTGGATCTGCTCGGTCTGGGGATGATGGCGGCGCTGCAGGACGCCATCGAGATCTGCCACCGGCGAGGGCGTCCTGTTGATCTGGCCAAACTCCCAAAGGACGATCCGGCAACCTACGATATGCTTTGCCGGGCCGATACGGTTGGGGTGTTCCAAGTCGAGAGTCGCGCCCAGATGGCCACTCTGCCTCGGATGAAACCGCGAGAATTTTACGATCTGGTGATTGAAGTCGCCATCATTCGACCTGGACCGATTCAAGGTCATCTGATGCATCCTTATCTGGCCCGGCGCGAAGGGATCGAAGAAATTACGTACCTGGACTCTCGACTCGTACCGGTCTTGGAACGAACGCTGGGTGTCCCGCTTTTTCAGGAACAAATGCTCAAAATGGCGATGGTCATGGCCAACTTTTCCGGAGATGAAGCAGAAGAATTGCGGCGAGCGCTCAGTTATCATCGTTCACAGGAACGAATGCAACGCGTCGAGCAAAAGCTGCGCAACGCGCTCCGCGCAAATGAGGTAAGCGACGAAGTCGCCACAAAAATCCTTGCTGCTATTAGTTCGTTTGCCTTGTACGGATTTCCGGAATCGCACGCGATCAGTTTTGCCCTGATCACTTACGCCAGTTCATGGTTGAAAGTGCATCGGCCTGCTGAGTTTTACGTTGGCTTGCTCAACAATCAGCCGATGGGCTTTTATACCCCGGCAACCCTGATCAAGGATGCGCAACGCCATCGGATCAAAATACGTTCAGTTTCCGTCATGGATTCCGAATGGTTATGCACCGTTGAATCGGACCTATCGATCAGACTCGGATTTTGCCTGACGCATGGAATAAACCAGGCTCACGTCGAACAGATGCTCAACGCGCGACAGCAGAAATCTTTCCAGAACATGCACGACTTTCGCGGGCGAACCTCGTTCGATCGGGATGAATTAAGGATACTAGCGAAAACCGGCGCGTTGAATCCCTTGATCGGTCACCGGCGTGATGCGCTCTGGGCGGTCGAAAACGAGCTTCATCAGGGAGAATTATTTTCGGATGTTCCCGAGGAATTGGCTTCTCCACTGATGGCGATGCAGCCGGTTGAACGCCTGGCAGCAGATTTTGGCACGATGCACCTCACGACCGGCCCTCATCCTATGGCCTACCTCCGCGCATCCTTACCCAACGATATCTGGCGGAGCGCGGAGCTGCCGTTTGGAGAAAACGGGACACGCCTTCGTATTGCCGGCTTGGCGATTTGTCGTCAACGGCCTGGCACAGCGAAAGGCTTTGTCTTTATCAGCCTGGAAGACGAAACAGGCATCTCAAACGCCATCGTTAGTCCGCAGATTTTTGAAAAGAACCGGCTCGTCATCACCCAGGAAACCTTTTTGTTAATCGAGGGCATCTTGCAACTACACTCGGGCGTTATTCACGTTCGAGCTGAACTCATTGATCGATTACCTGCCCCGGAACTCGAGATAGCTGACTCGCATGATTTCCATTGAAGGGTTTACAAGCCCACCAGAAGCTTCGAACTTTGTTGTTCAGCTCTCCAGCTCTGGACGTCGGGCATCAGCATCTTCACCGTCTGATTAAGCTGCTCAACCTTCAGTGGCTTCTTCAGAACCGTGACCGGACTGATTTGCAGGATCCGGTCGAGGATCTCACTGTCCGGGTAACCTGTGATCACTATCACGTTGAGGTCCGGATCAATCTGCTTGGCTGTTTGATACACCTGATCACCGGGGGCGTCAGGCAATTGCAAGTCCAAAAACATGACATCGAATTTCTGCTTCCGGAGGCTTTTGATGGCCTCTTTAGCCGTACCAACCACCACTCGACTGAAGCCGATTTGCTTCAAAAATGTTCGCAACAGATCCTGCAGGCCCAGATCGTCATCGACCACTAACGCCGTTGGTTGGCCTTGCTTTTCCTGGCGCAGAATATCGCGGTCTACCGTGGATTTCTTAATCCGCCAGCGGCCGCCGATTTGAATGGCCGGAATCCTTCCGCGTTGCACGAGATAATAGACTGTCGGCAGAGGAATCCGCAGGTACTCGGCAGTCTCTTTGACGGTAAGCAGATTATGGATTGGAGTTTCGCTCACAGGTTGGAATAAACCAAATCTATATCATTGTGATCGTTTTATCAATTATAAGAATTGATTCTCGTTTGGACCAACCAGCTTTTTGCCATGGATTTGTGCCCCGAAGGGGGTGTTCAGGATGTCGTAAAATTGAGCGAGCTTTTGCCCCAAAGGGGCTATATGACTCAGTCTGGGGTTTCAACCCTGAGCTTTGTACGCGATTCGAAGAAAAGGCGCCGACATCGAGTATTTCGGCCCAGAGACAGGCTGGAAGCCTATCCTACATTCCTCCCCGGAGTGTCGAGCGATGATTCGAGTGCACCTGAAAGCACCTTCTCGTACCCACCGCGACGAGGCGACGGCGTAGTGTAGGATAGGCTTCCAGCCTGTCTGGGTTGAATTCCTCGATGTCGGCGTGCTTCCAGGCTGAGTTGCCTCTTCAAATTGCGGTTTGCCAGGGTGGAAGAAGGATGAACGGAGAAAGCAAGCGGCGGGAGTTTCACTCGTACCACTCAAAAAACGGCCAAGGAAGAAGGACGAGGAGGAGGATTGGGACATGGCGCTAAACACGCACGAAACGCCGAGTGGAGTCCCTAAGCCCCTGCGAGGCAAAGATCATCCCAGACTGCCGTTATCTTAGTGCATTGCAAGCTGACCTTAATTGGAGAATTTATTTGCTCCGCAAGACGCTCGGATTATCAATTCAAGTGGAAGAATATCTTGTTGGCTGCCGCTTTCTTTTCCAGCCGCCAGCGCAATGGCCACCTCACCGAGCAGTTTCCCCTGTTCAAGAGGATGAGCACGGATCGTCGTGAGAGGTGGGTCGGTAAAGGCCGCGGCCGGAACGTCATCGAATCCCACCAAAGCGAAGTTTTCTGGAATGGAAAATCCCGCTTCTCGGATGGCTACCATCGCTCCGATGGCCAGCGTATCGTTACCGGCGAAAAGCGCTGTTGGACGAGCTTTTGAGGCTAGGATCTGCCTCATCGCGTGGTAGCCACTCTCATAAGTGAAATTACCCTCCGCGAAAAGCGTCTTATTGAAGGGAAGGTCTGCCGCTTTTAGGGCTGCCCGATATCCATCGAGCCGCTTGCGTGCCGGCAGATAAACAAGTGGAGCATAACTGATATGAGCAACCCGCTGGTGTCCCAGCGATAGTAGATGCATGGTCGCTTGGCAACTGGCCTGATCATCTTTTGTTCCGATTGAATTTTCCTGCGGATGTCCGGAAGATCCGAACACCAAGAGAGGGAACTTGGATTCGATTACTTTTTTCAAAGCGGAATCCCCTTTGCGTGGGTTGATGACGATCAAGGCATCAATGCGTTTACTTTTCGCCAGGTCCAAGTAGGCGTCGACGTCGGCAGGATCTTGGATGGTTTCCATTAATAGGCGATATCCTTGCGCGTGACACGCCTCGTTCAGGCCAAATATCACCATGGGCGCAAAAGCATCTACGAAAATCAGGTCGGGCGGTGACAAGATCAGGCCGATGGTTCGGCTACGTCCGGTGACTAGCATCTGCGCTGCTGAGTTTGGAACGTAACCAAGCTTTCGAGCGGTTGCCAAGACCCGTTTCCGGGTCTTGAGACTCAGAACGATGCCAGGATGATTATTCAACACGTGCGATACAGTCGTTCGCGATACCCCAGCTTCCCTGGCAATATCGTTCGTTGTAACGCGTAGCGTCATACTTTCCGTGAATTTGTTCGCAGCGGTTTCGGGATCCATTCACCATGATCGGCAACAGCCCTTCGGAGTCTCACGACTTCTCGAAGGGCTGCGTACCCCCCATGGAACAAATGTTTTATTTTGAGTAAAGATCTCCAGCCGAAGACAGCGCGGGCGACGCGGACAGCGAAATTTTTTGGGTTTTATGGTACGATAGAGCTAATCCTGGAACGCCGAACCTAATGCCTCCGGCGTTCCCATTCGTTATTTTTTACTGAAAGAGCGCGTTGACCTCTTGGTTGGCCGATTTCAGTGTCGAAGTGGGATCAGCACCGCTCAGCATGATTCGGTCGATGGCCGCTTGCATGATCCTGACCACATCACTGGCATGGTCAGTGACCGGAAAAAGGAAGGTAACTTTGGGGTCGGTTCCCTCTTCAACAAACGGGCTAACATCCATTCCTTTCTTGGCAAAAGCTTCTTTCGCAGTATCAACGTCTTGGCGCACAGCAGGAAAGACGACAGCATAGCTGGCGACGATCTTTTGCGCTTCAGGAGACCCGAGAAACTTTACCCATTTCCAGGCCTCGGGTTTGTGCTTGCTCCCCATCCAAATCGAATCGGCCAAGCCGTTGAACATCGACTTTCTCCCGTCCGGACCCTTTGCCAACGGGGCAATCCCCACCTCGAATTTGCAGTTTTCCTTGTACCAGTTGATCATCCACGAGCCGTGCAAAATAGTTGCCCCTTTACCGGCCGCAAAAAGGCCGGGGGCGTTGTTTTCGTTGCAATCCTTAGCCGGAATAATAAATCCCTTTTTTCCGGCATCGACGATCCATTTAAAGGTCTCTGCTAACTTTGGATCATCATAATAAAATTTAGAGGCCCAAAGCCCGTCGTTAAATTTGAATCCGTTCGAGACCGCGAAATGGCTCCATTCAGACTGCCCGTAGGCGTCCGGGTTGCCGGGCATGACCAAGCCATATTGCTTCACTTTTTTAGGATCGAAACCGGCTGAGGTGCCATCTTTGCCAGCCGCGTCGATGCTCAGTTTCGCGATCAACTGCTGATAACTCCCTCCGTCCTTGGGATTCCAATCAAGATTGGCTAGAGTGGCCGGATCGACACCCGCCGCCTTCATCATGTCCTTGTTGTAAAAAATCGCGATGGTGTCCCAATCTTTCGGAAGTCCATATTGCTTTCCCTCCTTGGACCAGAGCTTGAAGAGTTCGCCCACGTAAATTCCGGTGTCGACCT
>Ga0210387_10001983_pt1 | contig 15508 bp, 11 predicted proteins | sample IncBWC7OmetaG_FD_160108 | JGI IMG/M metagenome (GOLD analysis project Ga0210387, IMG submission 160108) | Forest soil microbial communities from Barre Woods Harvard Forest LTER site, Petersham, Massachusetts, United States - Inc-BW-C-7-O ...
ATTCGGCGAAGCTAGCACGCCTCGATTATGATCGCGCCGATGCCAGCCCCCTTCACCGCGGAGCTCATCGCCCGCCAGACGATCGCCGCCAACATCGCCGAGCTCTCCTTTGCGCTGCGCTCGCCCTCCCGGCTCGAGTTCAAGGCGGGGCAGTTCGTCTCGATGTCGATCGGCCCCGACGCACCGGGCGCCGAACCGATCCCGCGCCGCAGCTACTCGATCGCCTCTCAGAGTGATGCCGGCGAGGTCTTGCGATTCATCATTCGGGTGATCCCCGAAGGGAAGGCTTCCGAGTTCCTGATGTCGCTCCCCATCGGGACGGTGCTGAACATGACCGGACCGCACGGCTTCTTCGTGCTCGACCCGGCGCACCCTGGCGACATCCTCTTTGGGGCCACCGGGACCGGTATCTCAGCCGTGATGCCAATGCTGGGCGAGCTCGGCCGCCGCCGCGAGAGCGGCCTGGAGTCGCGGCGCTGCATCGTCATGTGGGGGGCGAGGGAGGAGGCCGATCTGTTCGCCCGCGCCGAGATCGAGGCCCTGGCAACGCGCGCCCACGCCGACTTGCGGATCTTCCTCACGGCTCCGGACGCCTCCTGGCGCGGCGGGCGCGGGCGCATCACGGCCGCGCTGCTCCAGAGCCTCCCCCAGCTCGTGGCCCCGACATTCTATCTGGTCGGAAACGGCGCCATGATCACCGAGGTCAAACGCGAGCTCATCGCCCGGGGTGTCAATCGCAAGGCCCAGATCCGGACGGAGGCTTTTTTCGACTGACCCGCTTAGAATGCGCCCGATGCCCCCGGCTAGGACCGCCACGGCCGCGTTGCTGCTGGGCGCCGCCGCAGGGTGCGGCCTCGGCGCGGAGCCTCCGGCCGCGCTGGTTCAGATCCTGCCCGCCATGGCGTACAACGACGCTCCGGTGGCGGCCAACATCTACGGCAGCGCGTTCCGCCCGGCCTATCAGTTCGACACCATGGCGGGGAGCGCCGGGATCGAGGTCGGCGGGTTCAGTGCCACACTGGTGAGCCGATCACCGTCCACGCAGCCGTCTACCCAACTGTCTTCGACGGGCTCCGCCAGCTTCCCCCTCACCAACGTCACCTGGGTGAGCGTCGACATCCTCAGCGCCACCGTCCCCTCCGGTCTGCCGAGCGGGCAGTACGATCTGGTCGTCGTCGATCCCCGCGCACACGGCGCACGCCTGCCCCAGGCCTTCACCTCGCTGGGCATCGACACCACGCCCCCCAGCGTGACCATCGAGAGCCCCCTGGACGGAAGTCTGATCGGCGCGACCGCTCCGGTGGCTGTGGTCGTCGCGGCCGACGACGGGTATGGTGTCTTGACCGACTTGCAGGTGACGATCACCGCCGGCACCGCCGCCCCTTGGTCCCAGGCCTGTTCCCTCACCGGGGGCTCCCGCGCCTCCTGCGCCTTCAGCTTTCCCGCACCAGCGCCGGTGGCCGAGGGAGAGACGATGCTCATCGACGCCCAGGCGACCGGCGGCGGAGGTCTCACCCAGACGACCCGCATCTCGGTGCAGTTGCTCCCGGCGCCCGTCCCCACGGGGATCTCTCCCGCCGCCGGTTCGACGCTCGGCGGGACGGCCGTGACGCTCTCCGGGGCCGACTTCGTGGCCGGAGCAACGACGGTGGCCTTCGACGGTCAGCTGGCGACGCTCTACGACGTCACCCCGACCTCTCTCACCGCCCTCACCCTTCCGCACGCGGCGGGACCGGTGCCGGTGACCGTCACGACCGGCGGCGCCACCGCGACGCTGACCGCTTCGTTCACCTACCTCTCGCCTCCGACGGTGCGCGAGGTCAGCCCCATCTCTGGCCCGCCGAGCGGCTTCACCCCCATCACCATCGTGGGCGAGAACTTCCGCGCCGCAACCACGGTGATCACCTTCGACGGCAAGCTGCTGGTCTGCCCGACGTTCGTCAACGCCAACCGGATCGAGGGGCTCACCCCACCCGGCCAGGGGAGCGAGACGATCGAGGCCTCGGATGCGCTCGGCGGCTCGATGCCCGGCGGAGGCGTCCCGTTCGAGTATCTGACGACGGTGGGCGATGCAGCTGCCGACGGAGCCACGGACGCGGGGGTCGACGCGGTGAGGCGCCTGGCCGCCCCGCTCACCCCCGACGGCGGCTGTCCGGGGAGCGGCGGTTCGTGAAGCTCCTCTCCAAGCTGACCTTGCTGGCCATCGGCGTCTCGGTGTTGCCGCTCGGAATCGCCGGCTACTCGTCGCTGCACATCGGTCAGGGGGCCCTGCGCAGCGCGCTGGAAGAAAACGAGCTGACCGTCGCCAAGCAGGTGGCCGGCTACGCGGAGAGCCACATCGACAATCAGCTGTCGATCCTCCGGGTCGACGCGAAGATCTTCGATCTCACCCGCTCCTCGGCGAACCAGGGTCCGTCGTCGGAGGCACTGCTCAAATTCTTGCAGCTCGTCTATCACCAGAGCGACGACTTCTGCGCCGTCGCCATGTTCGACGAGCACGGCACCCTGATCGGCCAGCCGGCCTATCTCGAGACCCCGAACCACTACGATGCCTTCAAGGGGCATGAGCCGATGCGGCCCACCGACGTCGAGGGGGTCGGTCTCATGGCCCCGCTCGGCGCGGCGCTGAGCGCCGGGGAGGGAATGGGACCGATCTTTTTGGGGGGCCCCATGCGGCTGCCGCACGTGGTGCTGGCGGTCGCCTTCGATCCGAAGCTGGGCGGCGGGCGGCGGATCTTGGCGGCCGAGGTGTCACTGCAACGGCTCGGCAACTACGTCGCCTCGCTGGGAAGCGCCGACATGGACGTGGCGCTCACCGACGGGCGCGCCCGGCTCATTGCCTCCTCTGCGCGCGGCGGTGCCGGGAGCCTGGGCACCATCCGTCTGCCCGGTGCCCGCGAAGGTGAAGCGCCCTCCGGGCCGATCGTCGCCGAGTACCTGCGGGACGGGCGGCGGCTCATCGGCGCCTTTGCTCCGGTGGCCCGCTGGGGGATGGGGGCGCTGGTCGACAAGACCGTCGACGCGGCGCTGCTGCCGGTCAACCGGATCACCTGGGCCACGCTGATCTGGATCGCGGTGGCGGCCCTCATCGGCTCGATCGCGGCCCGGATCTTCGCCCGCCGCCTGAGCGATCGGGTGGCGGCGCTGGTGGTGGGGTCGCGCCAGATCGGCGCCGGGCACCTGGAAGCCCGGATCGCGCCGGCGGCGCCCGACGAGCTGGGGGAGCTGGCGGTGGCCTTCAACCAGATGGCGGTCGGGCTGGAGGCGGCGCGGCAGAAGATCACGCAGCAGACCGACGAGATCAAGGCCTGGAACCAGACGCTGGAGAAGCGGGTGGAGGACAAGACGGCCGAGCTGCGCCAGGCCCAAGACCTCCTCTTCCGCTCGCGCTCGCTCTCGGCGCTGGGGGAGCTGGGCGCCGGCGTGGCGCACGAGATCAACAATCCGCTGACCGGCGCCCTCGGAATCGTGCAGCTGCTGATCGCCGATCTGCCGGCCGGTCACCCCGCGCGGCCGCTCTTGCAAGATCTGGAGAGCGAGGCGCTGCGCATCCGCAAGATCGTGCAGAACATGCTGCGGCTCGCGCAGCGGCAGAGCGGTCACGACACGACGCCGGTCGATCTCTCACGCACGCTCGACGACGCGGTGGAGCTCTGCGGGCCGAGCGACATGGCCGCCGCAGGGATCGCGGTGGTGCGGCGCTACGGCGCCACCCCCGCCGTGCGCGGCAGCGCCACGCAACTTCAAGAGTCGTTCATCCAGATCATCCAGAACGCGCGCAGCGCCATGAAGAAAGGCGGCACGCTGACGCTGGAGACCAGCCAGATCGACGACAAGGTGGTGCGCGTCCGGATCGGGGACACAGGCAGTGGGATCAGCTCGGAGCATCTGCCGCGGATCTTCGATCCGTTCTTCACCACCAAGGGTGATCGGTCGGGAACGGGGCTGGGGCTCTCCTTCGTCCACCGCACGGTCGAAGACCACGGCGGCGCCGTCACCGTCGACAGCAGCGTCGGTGGCGGGACCACCTTCACCCTCACCTTCCCCGCCGACGAGGGGCGCGTGCACCGGCCATGAGCGTCGCGCCCCCCAGCCGCAAGCTCGGCACCACGGCGTTGATCGCCTTGGGTCTCGGCGCCCTCGCCGCCGCCGCGGTGGCCTCGCGCCACTATTTGAGCGCGCGGCCGGCGCTGCCGGCACCGCCCGAGCTGCTGGCGCGCAGCGCCTCGGTCGCCTCAATCGCACTCCCCTCGCCCGCGCGCGACGAAGCGACGTTCCAGGTGACCTCCGCGACCGGCTCCGTCGAGGCGCAACGCGCCGGGCAATGGGTCCCGATCAAGGACGGCGACACGCTGACCCGGAACGACGTGGTGCGCACCGCCCCGGGCGGCCGCGCCGTCTTGCGCCTCTCGGCGGGAACGGAGATCGAGCTGCGCGAGCGGGTCGAGATCGGGCTCGATCGGCTGGCTGGCGGCGCCACCGTCGATCTGCGGCACGGCAAGGTGGTCGCGCATGTCAGCGGCAGCGACAGCGTGGAGATCACCTCGCGTGACACCCGCACCGCCAACGAGGGTCCGGCGCACTTCGTGGTGCTGTCGGACGAGCGGGGCCAGGTCTCGGTCGCTTCGCTCGCCGGCAAGGCCAAGTTCAGCGCGGGCGGAAAGTCTCTCACCCTCCTGCCGGGGACGCAGTCGGCCAGCGCGGCGGGTGCGCAGCCCAGCGACCCCGAGCGGATCCCCGAGGAGGTGCTCTTGCAAGTGGTCTGGCCAGCTGCCGAGCAGCGCCACACCGCCGCAGAGACCGAGGTGAAGGGACGTGCCGCTCCCTCTTCGTCGGTGACGGTCAATGGCACGCGGACCGAGGTGGGCGCCGACGGACAGTTCACGGCGACGGTGCCGCTCCGCGCCGGAAAGAACGCCGTGGACGTCCGGGTGGAGGATCTGAGCGGACGAACGCGGCAGGCGTCGGCCACCCTGCTGCGCCGGGGAGCGCCACCGGCGCTGACGCCCGAGGCGACCGACCTGTGGAAGAAATGAGCTGCTTCGCATGAGCACGCCCCCTGGCGATCCGCCCGTTCCATCTCCGGCGTCCGCACCGGCTCCGGCGTCCGCACCGGCTCCGGCGTCCGCACCGGCTCCGGCGTCCGCACCACCCCTGCCAACAGCCTCCGAGGGCAGCGATGTCGAGCTCCGCCGCTTGCGCGATCTGCTGGCCGCCGCCGGGCGCTTGGCGGAGTTCGGTCGTTTCGCCGGCAAGCAGATCCATGAGCTGCGCCAGCCTCTGTTTGCCATCAAGGGCCTGGCCCAGCTGCTGCTGGAGAAGGAGAGTGTCGAGCTCGACGAGGTCCTCGACTTCGCCCGCCACATCGTGGAGCAGTCCGAGCGGCTGACCGGCCTGGTGGCGAACCTGCGCCTGCTCTCCGTTCCCGCGCAGCAGAGCGGCAAGACGCGCACCGAGGTGGGCGCCGTGCTCGTGCGTGTCACCTCCCTGCTCGAATTTCGGCTGCGCAAGGCGCGCGTCACGCTGCGAACCCAGATCGCCCCCGACGTCCCGCCGGTCGCCGCCGCCCCGCACGCGCTGGAGCAGATCCTGATCAACCTGCTGGCCAACGCGCTCGACGCCGTCTCCGGCTCGCCCGCCCCGATCGTCCAGGTGCGGGCCCGGGTGATGGCCGAGAACCCGCGCTTCACCTCGATCGAGGTGGCGGACAATGGACCCGGCATCGCCAAGGCGCTGCGCGGGCGGCTGTTCGAGTCGTTCTTCACCACCAAGGGGGACGAACAGGGGACCGGCCTCGGGCTGGCGGTCAGCCGCGAAATCGCGCGCGGCGCGGGCGGAGATCTGGCGCTCGCGGACGACCCCGGGAGCTGGAACGAACCGGTGGTGACGGTGTTTCGCCTGACGTTGCCGGTGTCACAGGAGCTCTGACGTGCCGGCCGCCCGCGCCGTCGTCGTCCTCCTGCTGTTGTCGTCGACCGCGCCGGGGCCGGGCGCGCGCGCCGCCGAACCGGCGAGAGCTCCCGCTCCCGCGCCGGCGGCAGGGGCCGCCCCGCCGCAGCCGACCACGATCGCCATGACCCCTGCCCGCGCGACGCTCAAGCTGGGCGTCGACAAGGAGGTCGAGGTCCTCATCGACCTGTCGGGCCCCGAGGCCGCGCGCTTCGTCCCGCTGCGCGCGCTGGCCACGGTCGGCACGCTCGACGCCCCGCTGGCGGGGGCCCCCGGGCACTTCACCGCCCGCTATCACCCCCCCACCGATCGCTTCCCCCAGGTCGCCCTCCTGGTGGTCGAGCTCGGCGCCGGCGCCGCGCGCCTGCACTGCGCGACGCGCATCGCGCTCGAGGGCGCGACGCTGTTCCCGTTTCACACCAGCAGCGGCGCCTCGGTGACGATGCGGGTCGGCGACCGACAGTTCGGCCCCGTCGTCGCCGATCGGCAGGGTCACGTGGAGATCCCCATCGACGTCCCCCCCGGCGTGCGGACGGCGGAGGCACGGGCGGTCGACAAGAGCGGCGGCGCGCGTGCCACCGAGGTCGACCTGCAGCTGCCGCCGTTCCCGCGCGTGCTCCTGCTGGCGCCCGCGTCGTTGGAGGTCGGCAGCTTCACCGAGATCGCCGTGAGCGCCCTCGACGAAAATGGCGCCCCCGCGCCCGCCAATCAGCTGACGTTGACCGCCTCCGCTGGGCTGGCGCATCTGGTGGGCGGACCGCCCGGTGAGGCCCACTTCCTGTTCGAGGCGCCGGTCCACGTCGGCGCAGGTACGGTCGCCCTGAGGGCGGTCGCTCCGGGCAGGGTCGCCGGGCGCGCCGAGCTGGTCATTCCATTGCGCGCCGCCGCGCCCAGTCACCTCTCGATCACCGCGAGCGACAGGTGGCTCGTCGTCGGCGATCCCCGGCCGATCTTCGTCTCAGTCTCGTCGCGCGATCGGTTCGAAAATCCGACCTCGGCGGCCAATGTGCTGGTGCGCGTCGACGGGCGCCCCACGCCGGTGGTGGTGACGCCGCCCGGCGCGGCGACCTTCTCCGTGGTGCCACCCGCCCGGTACGACGGGCGGGAGAACCTGATGGTCGACGCGACGCTGGGCGAGGTGGTGGCATCGCAGCCGCTTCACGTGACGGGCGGGCCCCCGGAGCGGCTGACCTTGCAGGTGGCGGCAGCGCGGATCGTGGCGGACGGCAAGCGCGGCACCCAGCTGCGGGTCCAGGCGGTCGACGGAAACGGGACGCCGACCTCGGTCTCGGGGCTCAGCTGGGAGACCCCCGAAGGACGGATTCGCGAGGTTCGCGTCCCGCGCGACGGCGAGTACCTGGCCGAGTACGTCCCCGACAGGACGCGGGCGCCCCACCGGGAGACCATCGCCGTGATGGCTTCGGAGAGGCTGCGGGCGGACACCAGCTTCGAGGTGGTTCCGCCTCCCGTACGCCTGATCGCCGGCGCCCGCACCGGCCTCTTCACGAACTTCGGAGAGACCGTGGGACCGACCGCCTTCGTCGAGGGATTGGCGCCGATCCACGTTCCGCACGTTCACCTGGCCGCCGGCTTCTCGGCCGGGTATCTGCGCGGCGACGTCACCAGCGGCGGCGTCAACGGCAACGGAACGGCCAGGCTGGAGACCAATCAGTTTCCGATCCTGGCCGTCGCCCGACTGGGGTTCCCGTTGCCGGGCGCGCTGGAGATCGCCGCCGAGGTCGACCTCGGCTGGTCGTGGGGGTGGGCGCGCGTCACCGCCAGCCCGGCGGGAGTGACCATGATCGACACCGCGACCGTGAACGCCCCGGCGCTGGGCGGAGGGGGCGAGTTGACCTACCCGCTGCGGCCCGGGTGGCTGACGATCGGGATTCGTTACCTCCGGATCGATCTCGGACGCACGTCGGCGGGCGATCGGATCGATGGAAACAGCGCCGGGCTCCTGGCCGATCTCGGCTACAAAATGACGTTTTAGCCATGTTAGAAAGACGGGAAGGTAACTAGGCGATGCTGGGAATTGTGGAGGGCGCGTTCACGGCGCGGTCAGCGGCGGCGCCGACCACCCCGGTGGTGGTGAGCGTTCCGCACGCGGGCCTGCGCACGGCGGGGTATGAAGAGACGCTGAACCCCGAGCTGGATGTGCGGGGGGACGCCGATCTCTTTGTCGATCGACTCTACCGGGTCGGCGAGCCTGAAGGGCCAGAGACCTTCGTGTCGGCCCTGCTCTCGCGTTTCGTGTGCGATCTGAATCGCGATCCCGACGACGTCGCGCCGGGGGCGGTGCCGGAACACCGGGCCCCGCGCAACGTCGACGGCCGTGGGTTCATCTGGGCGGTCACCACCAGCGGCGCGCCGGCGCTGTCGCGCCCGCTGACGCTGCCGGAGTGGAGCGGCCGCACCGTCATTCACACCGCCTACCACGAGGCGATCACGCGCGCGCTCGGACGCGCCCGGGCCCAATTCGGATTCGCCGTCCTCGTCGACGGGCACTCGATGCCGTCGCGCGGCCGCGCGGGGCACACCGACACCGGGAGCGTGCGGGCCGACGTCGTCCCCGGCGACCGCCAGGGGACCAGCTGCTCGCCGGCGTTGCTGGCGCTGGTGACGCGCCACTTCACCGCCGCGGGGCTCTCGGTCCGGCCGAACGAGCCGTACAAAGGCGGGTTCATCACCGCCCACCATGGGCGCCCCGCCGACAACGTCCACGCGATCCAGATCGAGCTGCGGCGCGATCTCTACATGGACGAGGAGACGTTCACCATCATTCAGCCGGGGTTCGATCGGCTCCGCCGGCTCATCGCCGCGCTGATCGCCGCGCTCGGCGCGTTCACGCCCTAGCGGGGTGATACAGGTCTTCGATCGCCTGCCGGTACTTCTCGATGACCACCTTGCGTTTGACGCTCAGCTTCGGAGTCAGCTCCCCGGCGGCTTCGCTGAGATCGTGCGGAAGGATCGAGAAGCGCTTCACCCGCTCGAAGGGCGCCAGCTTTTCATTCACCTCGTCGACCGCCTTCTGCAGCGCCGCCTTGAGCTCGGGTGAGTCGGCGGCGCCCGCGCCGAATCGCTTGGCCGCCTCCTCCGAGAAGGTCAAGAGGGCCACGCAGTAGGAGCGCTTGTCTCCATAGACCAGCGCCTGGCTCACCAGCGAGGAGGCGGCCTTGAGCGCGCTCTCGATCGGCTGCGGCGCCACCTTCTTGCCGTTGGCGGTGACGATGAGGTCCTTCTTGCGGTCGGTGATGCGGAGAAAGCCGTCTTCCACGACGCCGATGTCGCCGGTGTGGAACCATCCGTCCGGCTCGACCGCCTCCGCCGTGGCGGCCGGGTTGTTGTAGTACTGGCGAAAGACCGGCGCCCCGCGCACCAGGATCTCACCGTCGTCCGCGATCCGCGACTCCACCAGGTCCATCGCCGGGCCGACCGTGCCGAAGCGGTAGCGATCGAGACGGTTGACGAACACCCCCGAGGTCGTCTCGGTCAGACCATAGCCTTCCATGATCAAGATCCCCGTGGCGTGAAAGAACTCGGCGATCTCGGCAGAGAGCGGCGCGCCGCCCGAAATGAGGAAGCGGCAGCGATCGAGGCCGAGGCGCGCGCGCAGCTTGGAGAGGACCAGCTTGTCCGCCAGCCAGTGGCCGAACCCGCCCGGATGCCCCCCGGCGCGGGCGGCCGCGGCGTACGTCCGGCCCGAGCGCATCGCCCAGTCCGCCAGCCTTCGCTTCAACCCCGAGCCCTGCGCGAGGGCGGCCGTCACGCCCGCGTAGAACTTCTCGTAGATGCGCGGGACGCCGGCCATGAAGGTCGGACGCACGGCCAGCAGGTCCTCTTTGATCTGGGCCGTCCCGCGCGAGAACGTCGTGACGTAGCCGGCCTCGAAGCCGACCCAGATGGTCTGGCGGGCCAGGATGTGCGCGAGCGGCAGGAACAGATACTGCTCGTCCCCCTCGTTGACCTGCATGGCGCGCACGGCGCTGCAGACGGACGAGGTCAGGTTCTCGTGGGTGAGCACCACCCCCTTGGGGGTCCCGGTCGTCCCCGAGGTGTAGACGATGGTGAACAGCGACTCCGGACCGACCGTCTCGGCGTGCCCGTCGAGCGCCTCCCGGTTCGTCTCCAGCCAGCGGCGGCCAGCTTCGCGCAACGCCGCCAGCGGGCGGACCAGCTCCCCCCCGCCCGGCTCGTCCGCGATCTGCACCATCGCCGTCACCGTGAACAGCCGGTCGCGCAGCGGCAGCAGCTTGTCGCGCTGGGCGCCGTCCTCCACGATCACGATCTTGGCGCCACAGTCGCGGATGATGAACTCGCTCTGTTCGGCGGTGTTGGAGGCGTAGATCGGCACCGTCACCCCCCCCGCCAACAGGATGGCGATGTCGCACAGCCCCCACTCGACCCGGGTCTGCGACAGCAGGCAGATCCGATCGCCGGGAACCACGCCGGCCGCGATCAGCCCCGCCGCGATCTCGCGCGCCGCGGCGTCGGCCTCGGCATAGCTGATGGTCTTCCAGCCCTCGCCGGCGAAGTGGCGAAAGGCGGGGCCGGCGGGCCTCTTGGCGACCCTCCGCTTCCACATTTCCACCGCCGTCCGGGGCTCGTTCTTGCGTAGGTCGGAGGCGGGAAGATCGGACGCCATCGAAGCGGGGGCCACGCTCATTGCGCCTTATAGTATAGACTTTCATTCATGGCGGCGAAGCCCCTGCCCCGCTGGCGCCTGGTGGCCCGTGCCGTGGGCATCTGGGCCCGGGTCACCAAGCACTGGACGCGGTTCTGGATCGGCTGGTGGCTGCTCTGGCTGCGGCGGACCGGGCGCGATCGCCGGAGGGCCTGGCTCGGGCGCGTGGTCGTCGACCTGTTCCGCGAGCTCGGCGCCACCTTCATCAAGGTCGGGCAGATCATGAGCACCCGCCCGGATCTCCTCCCCGAGTACATCTCGAACGCGCTGGCGGAGCTGCAGGACCACGTCGGCCCGTTCCCCTTCGAGGATGTGGTCCGCACCATCGAGGGGGATCTGCACCGTCCCCTGGCGACGATCTATGCGGAGTTCGCACCGGTGCCGCTGGCCTCCGCGTCGGTCTCGCAGGTGCACAAGGCGCGGCTCACCGACGGCCGGATCGTGGCGGTGAAGATCCGCCGCCCCAACCTGGTCGAGCTCTGCTCGTTCGACATGGTGGTGATGCGGCAGGGGGCGCGGCTGCTCAACCTCATCCCGTCGATCTCCACGCTGGCGCCGGTGGCCGCCGTCGAGGAGTTCGGGCGCGCCATCTTCGCGCAGCTCGACTTCCGGATCGAAGCCGACAACAACCGCCGCTTCCGGAAGAACTTTCGGGATCACCCGGACGTGGTCTTCCCCGAGATCATCGAGCCGCTGTCGACCGAGCGGATCCTGACCATGAGCTTCATCGAGGGGACCAAGATCCTCTCCACGCCGGCCACCCGCTCGGATCCCAAGCGGGTCGCCCGGATTGGGCTTGGTATGCTCATGAAGATGATCTTCGAGGACGGCTTCGTGCACGCCGATCTGCACCCGGGGAACATCTTCATCACCCCCGACGACAAGCTGGCGTTGCTCGATCTCGGCCTGGTCGGCGAGCTCGACGAGCCCCACCGCAAAGGATTCGCGCGCTTCTTCGCCGCCTGGGCGCAGCGGGACGGCGACGCGATGGCGCACATCATGTACGGGCTTTCTGAGTCCGCCGGAACCCCCCGCGATCCCGAGGCCTTCGAGCGCTACCGCGCCGCCATCATCGAGTTCGTGGGGCGCTTCTGGGGCTACCGGCTCGGGCAAGTTCAGGTGGGCAAGGTGCTGCTCGACATGCTGGGGATCCTGCGCCGCCACCGGGTGCGGGTGAACGCCAGCTTCACCATCGTGAACATCGCAATCGCCGTGACGGAAGGGATCGGCAAGCAGCTCGATCCCGAGCTCGACCTCATGAGCGAGGCCCTCCCCTACTTCCTGGCTCATCCGGTCGAAACGACCGGCGGGGCCGGCCAAACCGGCGGAGCCGGGGAAGTCGGCTGAACCCCTCTTGACCGGGGCCTGACAGCGGCGGCACCCACCCCCCGCTTGATGCCGGGCGGCAAACCCGCGTAATATCGGCCTGCCAGGTTGGCCCTATGACACGTTCGTCAGGGTGACGGATGGAGCAGGCCCGCGTTCCCGAACGGTATACGCTCATCGAAGAGGTGGGTCAGGGTGGTATGGCGGTCGTGTATCGCGCGCAGGACGAGACCCTGAAGCGCGAGGTGGCCATCAAGATCCTCCACCAGCACCTGGCCGGTGATGCAGACTCGAAGGCGCGTCTCGAGCGCGAGGCCCAGGCGGTGGCCAAGCTCCGCCACGCCAACATCCTCGAGATCTTCGACTACTCCGGGCTGGCGTCGGCGAGCTCGTACATCGTCACCGAGTTCATCGACGGGCAGACGCTCAAGCAGTACCTGAACGGCCGCGCGCTCGGATTCTCCGAGGCGGCGGCGCTGATCGCCGTCGAGGTCTGCCACGCGCTGGCGCATGCGCACTCGCTCGGCGTCATCCACCGCGACGTCAAGCCCGAGAACGTCATGATCCGCAAGGACGGGCTCATCAAGCTGATGGACTTCGGGATCGCGCAGGTCCTCGATTTCCAGCGGATGACCGTGACCGGGCAGCTGCTCGGCTCGCCGGCCTACATGGCTCCGGAGATCATCGAGGGGAAGCCGCTCGACTTTCGCACCGACGTCTTCTCCGTCGGGATCATGCTCTACCTGCTGGCGACCGGCGCGCTGCCCTTTTCCGGTCGGAACCCGCACGAGGTGCTGCGCCGGATCGCCGAGGGGAAGTTCCCCGACCCCCGCACCGTGGGGCGCGGCGTCGATCAGGTCCTGGCGCGGATCATCACCCGCGCGTTGGCGCACCGCCCCGACGACCGCTACCCGGACGTCACGCCGATGTGCGACGACCTGACGGCCTACCTCACGGAGGCGGGGCTGACGGACGTGCGCGGCGAGCTGCGGGCCTACTTCGCCGATCCCGGCGCTTACGACAAGGTGCTCCCCAAGCGGCTGGCGGCGGCCCTGACGGAGTCGGCGCAGACGCAGCTCGGAGCCGGCCGCCGCACGAAGGCGATGGAGCTGTGGAACCGCGTCCTCGCCTTCGACCCGGACAACGCGACGGTGACCGCGGCACTGCGGCGTCTGCAGGGGCGGCGGCGCTTGCACCAGGCGGCGGCGACGGCCGCGCTGGTCGCCCTCGCCACCGGGGGGATCTGGGCGGCGGCGCACCATCGGAGGTCTCACCCACAGCCAGCCGTGGTCTCCAGCGCACCACCGGCCGTGGCCCACCTGGCGCCCGGGCCCGCGGCGGCGCCCGCCTCGGCCCCGCTGGTGATACCGCCGCCGCAGCGGCACCTGTCGGCCGTCCTCCACCCGGCGCGTTCACGCGGTGAGGGCCACGGTGCGGTGGCCGCCGACCCGGCGGGGGCATCGCGCGTCTTCACGCTGGGGCCGACGCCCCAGAACGTCGACGTCTACCTCGACGGCAAGCGGCAGTTCTCCTACGCGCCCGACCACACGACGATCGCCGTCCCCTGGAACGTCGACCACGTGCTGGAGCTGCGCAGCCCCAGCGGCTGCTGCTTCGTCGAGCGGGTGGAGATCGGGCCCGATCACCCGCTGCCTTCGGACGCGATCATCGCCCGCCGCCTCAAGTGGCGCCCGGCCCACCTGCTGGTCACCACCGAGCCGGCTGTCACGACGGCGCGGGTGCTGGTGAGCGATCCCGGCCGCAAGGTGGCGGCCACTGCCGGGCACCCCGGCGAGGAGATCGACGTCCCCTTCTTCCCCGACGACGATTCCAGCAAGGAGATCGAGATCGCCGTCGACGCGGGTGAAGCGTTCGCCACCGAGAAGATTCGCGTGCGCGCAGGCGAGCGGCTGACCCACGTCGTGAAGTTGAAGACGGGCGCGACGGCCGAATGAACCTCGGGCTCCTGGCCGCGCTGGCCGGCGCGCTCGTCGCCGCGACCCCCGCCCATCCGGCGGAGCACACCACCCCGCACGAAGCGTTCGATCGCGGGCGAACGGCCTTCGGGCGCGCCGAGTACAGGCGCGCCATCGACCTCCTGCATCCCCTGCTCTACCCCGAGGTGCTGCTCGACAGCGAGGGCGAGGTGGTCCAGGCGCACCGGATCCTGGGCGTCTCCTACCTCTTCTCCAGCCAGAGCGAGGAGGCCAAGCGCGAGTTCCACAAGCTGCTCGAGCTGCGCCCCGACTACCGGTTCGATCCGCTGCTCGACCCGCAGCAGGTGGTCGACGCCTTCAACGCCGTGGTCAAGGAGGAGGAGACCGAGATCGTGGCCATCGAAGCCCGACGCAAACGCCGCGATCTGGAGATCGCCGCGCGGCTCGAGCGCGAGGCGCGGCTGCACCCGCCGATCACCACCGTCGTCCGCTACGAGCGGCATTCGTATCTCCTCAACTTCGTCCCTTTCGGTGCCGGTCAGTTCCAGAACGGCCAGCGACGCAAAGGATGGCTGTTCCTCGGCGTGGAGACGACGTTGGCGGCGATCTCCGTGGGCGCCTTGACCGCCAACTTTGCGCTCTATGGCGCGCACCCGTTTCGCAAGTGCCTGCAGCCGGTGGATCCCAGCGGCAGCTGTCCGCAGAATGAAATCGATCACTCCCAGGAGGAGACCTCCCGCACGCTCCTCCGCGTCCAGGTCATTTCCGGGGGGCTGTTCTTCGCGGCGGCCCTCTGGGGCGTGATCGACGCCGTCCGGCACTACCAGCGCGACGTGTTGATGACCGAACCGGTGGCGCCGCAGCCCCCGGCCCTGCAGGTCGGCCTGACGCCCTTGGGGCTCTCGGCGGCTCTCCGTTTCTGAAAGGATCACCATCCATGGCGACACTCAAGATTCAGCTTCCGGGCAAGGGGACCAAGGTCTACCGGATCCACAAGAAGCTCACCTCGCTGGGGCGCGGCGAGGAGGCCGACGTGGTGCTCACCGATCCGTCGCTGTCGGACAGCCCCGCCCACATCCACTTCGATGGCCGCGAGTTCAACCTGGCCGCCACCGATCGCGACGCCGAGATCTTCGTCAACGGGCGCAAGCGAACCAAACAGAAGCTGACCCACGACGATCGGATCCGGATCGGCGCGGTGGAGCTGGAGTTCTCGCTCTACGATCAACCGGGCGCCGACGAGCCGGCGGGCGGCGGCGAGGCCACCGAGCTCGCCTCCTACAAGAAGCTCTACGAGTTCAGCGGCAAGCTGATGGAGAGCTACGAGCTGCCGACGCTGGTCGATCAGCTGCTCGACGTCATGATCCAGGTGTCGAACGCCGACAAGGGGTTCCTGGTCCTGATGGAGTCGGGCGAGCCGATGGTCAAGGCGGCTCGCAATCTCCGGCGCGAAACGATCTCCGACGCCGTGACCCAGCTGTCCGATTCGATCCTGGCCCACGTCATCAAGACCCGGCAGCCGCTCATCATCTCGGACGCGCTTCACGACGAGGCGTTCAAGAACTCGCTCTCGGTGGTGAATCTCAAGCTGACCTCGGTGATGTGCGTGCCG
>Ga0210387_10001984_pt1 | contig 15507 bp, 10 predicted proteins | sample IncBWC7OmetaG_FD_160108 | JGI IMG/M metagenome (GOLD analysis project Ga0210387, IMG submission 160108) | Forest soil microbial communities from Barre Woods Harvard Forest LTER site, Petersham, Massachusetts, United States - Inc-BW-C-7-O ...
TCCGGCATCGAGCGGATTGCCGATGATCGAACCTGGCCCCAGCATTTTGGCGAGCTTGTCGGTGGCGTCCGGCTTCAGCGGCGCAAATTCGAGGCCGGCCGAATAGAACGCGTCGAGCAGCAGGCCGCGTTTGCCGCCGGACAGCGTCACCGCGGCGAGGCGGTTGCCTTTCGGCAACGCGGAATGGGCGAAACATTCGGCGGTCTCGATCAGCTCGTCGAGGCCGCGCACGCGGATCACGCCTTCGCGGTTCGAGATCGCGTCGAACGTCTCGATCGAGCCGGCGAGCGCGCCGGTATGCGCCATCGCCGCGGCACGGCCGCCTTCGGAGGCACCGAGCTTCAGCGCGATCACGGGTTTGCCGGCGGCGCGCGCTTGCTTGCAGGCGTCGCGGAACGCCTTGGTGTTCCGCACGCCTTCGAGATAGACCACGATGACGCTGATCGACGGATCGGCCGCGAAATAGCTCATCAAGTCGGGCGTCTCGAGGCCCGCTTCATTGCCGGTCGTGACCATGTAGCCGACGCCGACACCGCGATCCTCCAGCGCCTGGCGGATCGCCATCACGATCGCGCCGGATTGGCCGGCGATCGCCACCTTGCCCTGCTCCATGGTGACGATGCGGTCGTCGATATTGGTGAACAGGTGCTCGCCGGCGCTCAAATTGCCGAGGCAGTTCGGCCCGGTGACGGCCATGCCGGTCTCGCGCACGGCCTGTTGCAATTCGACCGCAAGGCGCTGGCTGTCCTCATCCTGCAACTCGGAAAAGCCTGAAGTGACGATGGTGGCCGAGCGCGCGCCGGCTGCGGCCGCGTCGCGGATCACCTGCACGGCAAAGCGCGCCGGCACCAGCACCAAGACGTGATCGGGCTTCTCGGGGAGGCTCGCAAAATCCTTGTAGCAGGGCACGCCCCAGATGGCCTCGCGCTTGGCGTTGACCGGAAACATGCCGCCCTTGTAGCCGTATTTGACCAGGTTGCTCCAGATGCGCTCGGCATAATTGCCGGGCTTGTCGGTGGCGCCGACCAGCACGATGTTGCGCGGATGCAGCATCGCGTGGATGCTTTTGACCATGGCGCTGGCGTCAGGTGACGGCGACCATTTGGCTGACGAAGTGGACGCGGTGCTGACCTGAGCTTCCATTGGTGTGTTCCCTGAACCCTGTTGTTTTTTCCGCGTGGCGGACGACGCGGTCCACGCGGATTTTCATCCTTATTATGGTTCATTCGCCAAGGTGGCAACCGATGCGGAAGCGGCAGCCGCCCGCATTCCCGCGGCATGAAATGCCCGAGTGATGCCTCGCAGGCCGCCCTCGACCAGAAGGGCGCAGGGAATGCCGGATGCTGGCCGCACCCACGGCCCGCCTGCAACAAAAAAAGCAGGCGGCAGTTACCACAGGTAAGGCCGGTACAACCGGCATTCCCCGCGCAATGGTTTTAACGGCTGCTTCGCGCTCTCCCTGCAGTGCCGGGCTTGATAGCCTCCATCGCTTACAGGTTCGTCGCCTGCAAGCTTGACACCAGCGTCGGGGTGTCAGGACCACACGACTTGGCCGTCCGCAAGGATGCTTTCGTCGGCGCGACACGCGCGCTGAGCCTCCTCACGTCCACCGCACCCCGCCGCCTTACGTCCGTGACGATCGCGATACGCCCCTCCTGTGGAGGCGGGATGACGGACAGTAATCATTGATTTCTGGAAAATGGAAGAGAAATATTTTTGCCGGAGGGGCTTGACATGATTTCTGATTATACGAAGTGATTTGCCGGTTGCCTTTTCGCAGGCGTCGGGTTCAGGCACTCGCGGCGGAAGACGATGGATGGATGGCGCCTCGCCCCACGCGGTTGCTCGGCAGCATCGGCTTTATCGCAACCCATTCATAATCGGCGAGTTCGTAGCGCATGATTTGAACCCCGGTATGGGAGTTTGAATCACGGGATCCGGCCAAACGCAACGCTCCTGGCCGGGGCCCTCGCTTCGGCGCTTACGGGGCAGAAGCGGACATCAACTATGCGAAAACGCCGATGAATCCGTCGAAAATGACCCATCTGAGACTTAGGTGGCTTATGATTTTCTGCCCGACCGTCTTCCGCCTGCGCTGATCATCAGGACGCAGCCGCCCGCTGGCGGATCTGCGCAATGCCGTCATGGAAATAGAAGGCCTTGACTGGCAGGTCGTCGCACTCTCCATCGAGGATGCTGCGGCATCCGTCGAGCGCATCCGCGAGGCTCACGTAGGACCCCGGACGCTTTGTATAGGGCTCCGCGACGTAGAATGGCTGGCCAAAGAAATTCTGCAGCTTGCGTGCGCGGGCGAGCGTTACGTCTGCGGTCTCCGCATGCGCGAATCCGTTGTTTTCCCAAAGCGTCGTCAGCGTTTCACGGACCCGTTCAGCGATCCGTGCATGCTCCGCGCTGACGGCATTCGCATGGAAGGCGCGCGAGCGCGACGTCTGCGCATCGATGCCCGGATAGATCTTGGCCTTGATGCGGTCGCGCGAGAGATGAGCCACGGAATCGATCGGCCCGAGCGTCGCCAGCCGTTCCCGCGTCCATGGACCGTCCTCGGAACGGAAGAAGAATGTCTGCAGTGAACCGACCGTGCCCTCGCTGTAGCCTTCCTCCTTGATGGCCTCGGCCCAGGAATAGTCTTCGGCGAGGGTCGGCGGCCATTCCGGCGACGGCGGCGGCAGAAAGACGAACATCGACACGGGATCAGGGCCGCCGCTGAGACGCCGCACCAGTTCCTCCATGACGACGGTGAGCCCGACGCCGTAACCGCCGGCGATCGCGACGCTGCCGCCGGCGACGACCGGACACATCACGTCGACGACCTTGATGCCGGTTTCGACGATCTTGGCCTTCCCCGCCGCCAGTGGCGACGAGCCGGCAAGCAATGGCACGATCCGATCAAAGGGGAGGCCGCTCACCGGTGTCGCGGTGTGCCGGCCTGAGCTCAACACAGTTGCGCCGCGCGGCAGTGCGTCGACCTGCGAGAGCGCGACGCCGCGCACCAGGCCGCCGGCCGCGCGCTGCACGACATGGACATTGACGACGCGCCGGTTGGCCTCGTCGCTCACCGCAAGCTCAGTCAGAACATCGGGTGGGGCGTCCGGATTGAACAGCGCCTCGACGACGGCGCCGCGCGCCTCGATCAGACGGCCGATCTTGTTGGCGAAATCGTCGGGCAACGCGTGAGCGTGAAACGTCTCATTGACCATGGCGAGCATCCTTTCCTTCAGTTTTGAACGAGCGGCGTGCAGGCGGTTGTTGACCGTCGCCACCGGCAGGCCGAGAAAGACCGCAATGTCTTGGTGCGAGCACTCGTGGATAAAGAACAGCGTCGCCGGCTCCCGCAGCTTGCCAGGCAGCCCGGCGATCGCCGCCAGCGCCGTCGCCGATTGCCGGCGCTGCTCCAGGCGGCGATCGGCAAGCGCCTCCTCGCCCGGCAAATCCTCCGCTTCCGCGAGCGGCACGGTCCGCAGCGTCCTTTTGCGCAGCACCCGGAACGCCTGGTGTCGGACGATGCCGCGCAGCCAACTCGGAAACGCCGACGGGTCGGCAAGGCTTGGCAATCCGGACCACGCCGCCATTAAGGCTTCCTGCACGACGTCCTCGGCCTGGTGGAAGTCAATCACCAGGGTCAGCGCCGCGCCGAAGGCCATGTGCTGGAATTGCCGCGTCAAGTCCACGAAGGCCTTGACGTCGCCGCGGCTAGCGCGGCGGACCTGTTGCTCGTAATCCATTTCCGGTCCCTCACACCTATAAAGTGCCAGGAAACGGCTGCCGCCTTTAACTTTTTAATTGAACTTCCACCGTCGCTTGGTGCGCCGCGGGATCAAGTGCCGGGCGTGGTTGCCGCCCCTGGCTCAATGTGCGCGAACGTCTCTTATTGGCCCATCGCGTCATTTGCTGCGGTTGCGCTAAGGTGGCCGATATCACAGCGAAGCGGACATGACCAGAGTTCCGGGTACGCGGCGCCTCGGGTGGTAAGCAACGCGAGAGCGGCCGCCATGATTGCGGCGACTGTCCTGTTAGCAGACAGGCCGCGGTCGCGAAGGCGAGGCGATGCCGGCGAGCAGCACGGCGAGAATGCCGGTCAGGAAGATGCCATCGAACGTGCCGGCGCCGCCGATCGATGCCACCGGTGCGCCGAGGCCGGTGATCTTGTCGAGATTGGAGAGGTCGGCGCCGATCAGCGTGCCCATCGAGCCGCCGATATAGGCCAGCGGCGCGGCATATTCGCGGCTGAGGATGAAGGCGAGGATGGCGGTTACCACGACAGGTGCGAACACCGGCACCGCGATGCCGACCCCGTGCACCGGCGTCGCCGCCGAATGGATCACGACGGCGATGATCGCGACCGCGATCGCCGCCCGGCCCCAGAGCTGATAGCGCATCATCAGATAGGCCGACATCAGGGTCGGGATGACAGCGCCGCCGACATTGACGGCCAGCACCGTTCCCGGCCAGGAGTTCACCAGCGGCACCACATAGCGCATGCCGTAGAAATCGACGACTTCGCCGGTAGCGACCGGACCGGGCAGCACCGTGATGGGGATGTTGAAATAGCTGCCGATCAGCGAGCCGAACAGAAGCAGCATCGCAGCGCCCGGGCTGATGCCGAGCTTCAGATAGGCATAGCGCAGGATGCGCAGCTGGATCAGGATGATCAGCACGCCGAACATGAACACGAGGACGGCGAACAATCCCGGCGTCAGCGGCAGATAGTGCATCTGGGAGTTCATCTCGAGAACTGATCCCTCCGCTCGTCATGCCCGGCCTTGTGCCGGGTAATCCACGTCTTCACTTTAGGATAAAACGTGGATGGCCGGAACAAGCCCGGCCATGACGAAAACAAAAAGAAATCGCCCCAAAATGGGGCGATTTCGTAGATTTGACGGTGCCGTCAGAACTAGCCACCGACCTCGGCGCTGATGATGTCACCGAACAGATCCCACTTGCCGTTCTTGAACTGCATCATCTTGAGCTGCTCGATCGGAGCGAAGTCGGTGGCACTGGTGTTGACCTTGATGCCGGGGATCAAGGTATCCGGCGCAAAGTCCTTCAGGCTTGCCGCCTGCTTCATGATGTTCTCGCGGGTGAGATTGTCTCCGCTCTGCTTGAGCACCTGCTCCATGGTTTCAGCCGCGGCGAAGCCGTAGACCAGGTTGGCGTCGGAGATATTGGCGTCCGGCATGTATTTGGCCTGAAAGGCCATGAACTTCTTCATGCCTTCGTCGTCCTTCCACTGCGGGTCCGAAGCGTCCTTCAGATAGCCCGCCGAGAGAATGCCCTCGGAGGCCTCGAGGCCGGCCGGCTTCATCACGGCACCGATCGAGATCGAGACGTCGGTCAGCAGATGCATCGGCTTCCATTGCAGCTCCGCCATCTTCTTGATGGTCTGGGCGGCAAATTTCGGCGTGGTGATGTTCACGAACACATCGGCGTCGGTGGCCTTCAGCTTGACGATGTGGCTGTCGATCGAGGGCTCGGTGGTCTCGTAGCTCTCTTCCGCCACGATCAGGCTGGAGGCCTTGTCGCCGAACACGTCCTTGAGGCCGGCGACATAATCCTTGCCGAAGTCGTCATTCTGATAGAACACCGCGACCTTGGCGTTCGGCTTTTCCTTCAGGATGTATTTCGCAAAGATGCGAGCCTCGACGCGGTAGCTTGGCTGGAAGCCCATGGTCCAGGGAAAATCCTTCGGGTCGTTCCACTTGCTGGCGCCGGTCGCGACAAAGAGCTGCGGCACCTTCTTGATGTTCTGGTACTTCTGCACGGCGGTCTGGGTCGGGGTACCCAGTGCGTTGAAGACGAGCAGCACCTCGTCGCTTTCGATCAGCTTGCGGACCTGCTCGACCGTCTTCGGCGGGCTGTAGCCGTCGTCATAGGAAATCCAGTTGATCTTGCGGCCGTTGATGCCGCCGGCATCGTTGATCATCTTGAAATAGGCTTCCTCGGTCTTGCCGATGATGCCGTAGGCGGACGCGGGGCCGCTATAGGCTTCGACATTGCCGATCTTGATCTCGGTGTCGGTCGCTCCCGTGTCGTATTTTTTCTGAGCCAACGCGCTCTGGGTGGCCAGCAGCGATAAAGCGGCTGCGGCGGCAAGCAGGGACAATTTTTTGTTCATTGAGAGCATTCCTTTGTTCTTTGCTCGTGGTGGAGTGGAGAGATTCTAGGAGGCTTTGGCCTGAACCAGATCGGTGGGGGAGGCGGACGCGAAATTCTTGCGCAAGGTCGGCTTGTGGATCTTGCCGGTGGCGTTGCGCGGAAGCGCGTCGATGAAGCGGATCAAGCGCGGGCATTTGAAGCGGGCGAGATTTTCGGCGCAATGCGCGTGGATATCCGCTTCGCTCAGGGATTGGCCTGGCTTGACCGCAACGATAGCCATGCCGACTTCGCCCCATTGCGCATCGGCAATGCCGATCACCGCGGCTTCGGCAATGGCCGGGATCTGGTGCAGCACATTCTCGACCTCCGCCGGATAGACGTTCTCGCCGCCGGAGATGTACATGTCCTTCCAGCGGTCGACGATGTAGTAGAAACCCTCCTCGTCCATGCGAGTGGCGTCGCCGGTATGCAGCCAGCCATCGGTGAAGGAGGATCGGTTGGCGTCCGGCCTGTTCCAGTAGCCGGGCGTGATATTGGGTCCCTTGACCCAGAGCTCGCCAAGCTCGCCGACGGCAGCGTCCCTGCCGTCGGGCCGCACGATCCGCACTTCCGTGTGCAGCACCGGCTTGCCCGCCGAGCCGGCCTTTCGCGCGGCATCCTCGCGATCCAGCGCGAGCACGGCGGGTGACGTCTCGGTCATGCCATAGCCCTGCTGCAACGCGACGCCGCGCGCCTCCCAGGCATTGAGCAGCGGCACCGGCATCGGCGCGCCGCCGACACCGCCCATGACGAGTCGGCTGAAATCGGACTTCTCGAAATCCGGATGCTGCGCCATGAACTGGTAGATCGCGGGCACGCCGAAGAACACGTTGATGCCTACCGCGGGATCGCTGATCAGCTTCAGCGCGAGGCCGGGATCGAAGGCGCGCATGATCTGTACCGTGCCGCCGATATGCAGCACCGGATTGGTGTAGCAATTGAGCCCGCCGGTGTGGAATAGCGGCAGCACGGTCAGCAGCACCGAAGACGGCGTGATATAGGCCGGCCCGCCGAGATTGACGCAATTCCAGAACGTCATGCCGTGGGTGATGATGGCGCCCTTGGGCTGACCGGTGGTGCCCGAGGTGTACATGATGGTCGAGATGTCATCGAGCGTGACATGCTCGATGCGATCGAGCGGCTTGGCAGAGGCGATCGCTGCTTCATAGGAGCCATCAGGCCCGAGCAACAACGCGGCTTCGATGTTGCAGAGCTTGGCAACCGCAAGCGCGGTCTCGGCGAGATCCGCATCATGCACCATCACCTTTGGCACGGCATCGCCGACGATGTAGTGCAGCTCGGGAACCGTCAGCCTGGTGTTGAGGGGCAGGAACACGGCGCCAAGCCGGCCGCAGGCGAACTGCACCTCCAGCGTGTCGGTGTTGTTGAGCGCGAGCACGGCGACGCGGTCGCCGCGCGCGATCTTCAATTGGTCGCGCAGATGGGTGGCAAGCCGGGAAATCCGCGCATCAAATTGCGCGTAGGTGAAGCGGCGCCCGCTCGCGAGATCGATCGCCGCCGTCTTGTTCGGCGTGCGGCGGCCGAAATGCGCGATCCAGTCGTAGTAGCGAACGGCCAAGACTTCCTCCCGTGAGCCGCGGTCGTTGCCGCAAGGTCCGTTATACCGGTGTTCCCGGGTGCACCATGCCCAACTCCGGATGCTCTCGCCAGTCGGACTTTTGGACATGGTTTCTGCGGCCAGAGTGGCCGGTAAAGGGGGCTGGTCTTGCGTGGAGTAGCTGGCATGCCGCAATGCGGAATATCAAGCCTGTGCCAGCCACTCGACGCAAGTTAGGGCGTGGCGTTGCCGCCATCGTGCAAAACGCCCTCATGAGAACCATCAGCGCATGACCAGCCCGTTCTACACCGCCGAGCACGAAGCCTTTCGCGAGGTGATGCGCCGTTTCGTCGAGAAGGAGATCGAGCCTTACGCGCATGAATGGGACGAGGCCGGCGAGTTTCCGCGCGCGCTTTATGAGAAGGCCGCCGGGATCGGCCTGCTGGGCCTCGGCTTTCCCGAAGAATTTGGCGGCGTGCCGGCCGACCAATTCATGAAGATCGTGGCAAGCCAGGAACTCGCGCGCGCCGGGGCAGGTGGCGTCAGCGCGAGCCTGATGAGCCATACCATCGGCTCGCCGCCGATCGCGCGTGCGGCACGGCCTGAGCTGAAGGCGAGGGTGCTGCCGGAGGTATTGTCGGGCCGGAAAATCTCGGCGCTCGCGATTACCGAGCCCGGCGGCGGCTCCGATGTCGCCAATCTCGCGACTCGCGCCCGCCGCGATAGCGATCACTACATCGTCAACGGCGAGAAGACGTTCATCACCTCCGGCGTGCGCGCCGATTATCTCACGGTCGCGGTGCGCACCGGCGGCGAGGGCGCGGGCGGCGTCAGCCTGCTGCTGATCGAAGGCGATACGCCCGGACTGTCGCGCACCAAATTGAAGAAGATGGGTTGGTGGGCGTCGGACACCGCGAGCTTGCATTTCGACGATTGCCGCGTGCCGGCGGAAAACCTGATTGGCGAGGAGGGGCAAGGCTTCAAGCAGATCATGTTCAATTTCAACAGCGAGCGGATGGGCATGGCGGCGAGCTGCACCGCCTTTGCGCGCGTCTGTGTCGAGGAGGCGATCGCCTATGCCAAGGAGCGCAAGACGTTTGGCAAGCCGATCGCGCAGCACCAGGTGATCCGGCACAAGATCGTCGACATGGCGCAGAAGGTCGCGGCCTCGCAGGCGATGCTGGAAATGCTGGCATGGCGGCTGGAGCAGGGCGAAAGTCCGGTTGCCGAAATCTGCATGATGAAGAACCAGGCGACCCAGACCATGGCGTTCTGCGCCTCCGAAGCGGTTCAGATCTTCGGCGGCGCCGGCTTCATGCGCGGCATCAAGGTCGAGCGCATCTACCGCGAGGTCAAGGTCAACGCGATCGGCGGCGGGACGGAGGAAATCATGAAGGACCTCGCGTCGAGGCAGATGGGGCTTTAGACAATGCTCTTCACCACCGACCACGACGAAGTCCGCCGCAGCTTGCAGAAATTCATCGCGAGCGAGATCAATCCTCATGTCGATGAATGGGAAAAGGCGGACATCTTCCCCGCGCATGAGCTGTTCAAGAAGCTCGGCGATCTCGGCTTTCTCGGGTTGAACAAGCCGGAAGCCTTTGGCGGCCAGGGGCTCGATTATTCCTACGCGCTGATGATGGCCGAGGAGCTCGGCGCCATCAAATGCGGCGGCGTGCCGATGGCGATCGGGGTGCAGACGGATATGGCTACTCCCGCGCTGGCGCGGTTTGGCTCGGACGAGGTACGGCGCGAATTTCTCGCGCCTGCGGTAGCGGGCGATCAGGTTGCCTGCGTCGGCGTCTCCGAGCCCGGCGCCGGCTCCGATGTCGCCTCGATCAAGACGCAAGCCCGTTCCGACAGCGATGATTACGTCATCAACGGCGGCAAGATGTGGATCACCAACGGCGTGCAGGCCGACTGGATCTGTCTTCTGGCCAATACCAGCGACGGGCAGGTCCATCGCAACAAATCGCTGATCTGCGTGCCGATGAAGACGAAAGGCGTCACCGTCGCGCGAAAACTCGACAAGATGGGGATGCGCTCCTCCGACACCGCGCAGATCTTCTTCGACAATGTCCGCGTGCCCAGGGGCAACCGCATTGGCGAGGAGGGCGCTGGCTTCACCTATCAGATGATCCAGTTCCAGGAGGAGCGGCTGTGGGGCGCTGCTTCCTGCCTGAAGGCGTTGGAATCGATCATCGTCGAGACGATCGATTATACCCGAAACCGCAAGGCTTTCGGGGGTACGATCCTCGATAACCAGGTGGTACATTTCAGGCTGGCGGAGCTGCAAACCGAGGTCGAGCTGCTGCGCTCGCTGATCTACCGCGCCGGCGAGCAGCTTGTCGCCGGCGAGGATGTCACAAAGCTCGCCAGCATGGCCAAGCTCAAGGCCGGCAGGCTCGGCCGCGAGGTCACGGATGCCTGCTTGCAATTCTGGGGCGGCATGGGATTCATGAACGAAACGCCGGTCAGCCGGGCCTATCGCGACTTCCGCCTGACCTCGATCGGCGGCGGCGCCGACGAGGTCATGCTGATGGTGTTATGCAAGATGATGGGCATATTGCCGGGCTTGAAGAAGGGAAGCGGGGCATGATCACGCTCTATCATTGCGACGGCGCGCGCTCGTTCCGGCCGCTCTGGATGCTGGAGGAGATGGGGCTCGGCTACGAGCTCAAGATGCTGCCGTTCCCGCCGCGGGTCTTCGCCAAGGAATATCTGGCGCTCAATCCGCTCGGCACGATTCCTTTTATGATCGATGATGAGAGCAGGATGACGGAGTCTTCCGGCATCTGCCATTATCTCGGCATCAAATACGGCCCGACGCCGCTGATGGTCGCCGAGAGCGATCCGGCCTATGGCGCGTTCCTGAACTGGATGTATTTCTCCGACGCGACGCTGACCTTTCCGCAGACCCTGGTGCTGCGCTACACCCAACTCGAGCCGGAGGAACGGCGCAACCCGCAGGTCGCGACCGATTATGCCAAATGGTTCCTGGGCCGGCTGCGCGCGGTGGAAGCCGCAACGGGGAAATCGGAGACGCTATGCGCCGGCCGTTTCACCGCTGCCGACATCGTGATCGGCTATGCCCTGCGGCTGGCGAGCGCCATCGGGCTCGCCAAGGAGTTTGGACCTAACGTCGCAGCCTATTGGGACCGCCTGCAGCAGCGTGTGGCATACCAGCGCGCGGTCGCGGCGGAGCAGAAGGCCGGCGTCGAGCAGAACATCGCGCCAAGAGTGCGTGCCTGAAGGGTGCGTGCCTGAAGGGTGCGTGCCTGAAGGGTGCGTGCCTGATTGGAACAAGATTCCGGGTTCGCTCGCTATTCGCGAGCGCCCCGGAATGACAGTGAGTGACAGCACGCCAATTTGCGCTAAGGTGCTATCCGTCGCAGCGGCCACAAGAGCCGCGCGAGGAGGATCGCCATGGACGACAGAGCGAGCACATCAGGCCATTTGATGCTGATCACGCCGGAGCGGGTGTTCTACGCCGGACTCCTGGGGCGGCCGCGCCAGCGTTGTCCGGGCGCATTCCATGTCTATGTCGCGCTGCGCGGCGGGTTGTGGCTGTCCACCGCCGACGGCCGCGAAACCTTTGGCGAGCTGGTCACGGTGCCGCCGAATGTGCGGCACACCATCACCAGTGACTATCGCTCCGTCATCTGCATCACCGTCGAGCCCGAAAGTGTCCCCGACGGCACGTTCGAGATCTGGGAGAAGCGGCTGCAAGGCGCCGAGCGCGACTTGTTCGCCAACCGCATCCGCCTTGCCTACGAAATGCTGCTGACGCGGCAATGCCGCACCGATATCGGCAGCGCCGAGTTCGACCAGATGTGTTTTGGCGAAACCCTGCCGCGGCGTCCGCTCGATCCGCGCGTGGTCCGCGCCATTGCCCGCATCGGCAGATTTTCCGGCGAGCCGCTGACGGCGGTGACCTGTGCGGCGGAAGCCGGGCTTTCCGCCTCGCGCTTCCTGCATCTGTTCAAGCAGGAGACCGGCATCTCCTTCCGCTCCTTCCGTGCCTGGAAGCGGGCGCGGCATCTGCTCAACTTCGCCAACCAGGACCTCAACCTCGCGCATCTGGCGCAGGACATCGGCTATCCCGATTCCACCCATTTCAGCCATTCGATCCGCCGCTTCTATGGCCTGAAGCCGCGCGCGATCTTCTCCGGCTCGCGCGATCTCATGATCTATCGCAGCGGGCAGGCTGCCGGGGCGCTCTGATAGCGGCTGGACGCAAGCAGGTAGGTGCGCCCGGCTCGCATCATCGCGTGAAGCGAGATCCACAGGGCATTTCATGAGCGACAAGGCCGTCATCACCTGCGCGCTGAACGGCGTGCTCACCGATCCGAAGCAGCATCATGTGCCGGTGACGCCGGAAGAGATGGCGCGCGAAGCCAAGGCCGCCTTCAATGCCGGCGCCAGCATCATGCACATTCACCTCCGCCAGCAATCGCCGAACAAGGGCCATCTGCCGTCCTGGGAGGTCGGTGTTTCAAGGGAGATCCAGCAGGCGATCCGCGAGGCCTGCCCCGGCGTGATCATCAATCACACCACGGGCACGTCGGGGCCGAACTACCAGGGCGCGCTCGACTGCGTGCGTGAGACCAGGCCCGAGATCGCCGCCTGCAATGCCGGCTCGCTGAATTACCTGAAGGTGAAGGCCGACAACACGTGGGCCTGGCCGCCGATGCTGTTCGACAATTCGGTCGAGAAGGTGCAGGACTATCTCGACGTGATGAGGGATGCCGGCACCATTCCCGAGTTCGAATGTTTCGATGTCGGCATCGTGCGCTGCGTCGGCATGTACCGGCAGACCGGCATGTACTCAGGGCCGCTCGAATATAATTTCGTGATGGGTGTGGCCTCGGGCATGCCCGCCGATCCGGAGCTGTTGCCAATCCTGCTCAAGTTGAAAGCGCCCGACGCGCATTGGCAGGTCACCGCGATCGGTCGCGCCGAAATCTGGCCCCTGCATCAGCGCTGTGCCGATCTCGGCGGCCATTTGCGCAGTGGGCTGGAAGATACGTTCTATCTTGGCGACGGCACCAAGGTGACTTCGAACGGGCAACTGGTCGAAGCGCTGGCGGCATGTGCAAAGCGGGCGGGACGCGGGATTGCGAGCCCGGCGGAAGCTCGGGAAATTTTTGGGACAAAGCATTAGATGTTGCCTCATCGTCGTTGCGAGCGAAGCGAAGCAATCCAGACCGCATCCGCAAGAACCGTCTGGATTGCTTCGTCGCTTCGCTCTTCGCAATGACGAGTGAGTTAGAGTCATGGCCCCAATCGAAAACACCATCGCCACCACCAGCGCCGCCGTCAAGGCCAACCGCGACGGCATGCTGGCGTTGATTGCGCGGGTGCGGGCGCTGGAGGAGCGGACGCGCACGGCATCCGGTGCGGCGAAGGAGCGCTTCCACAAACGAGGTCAGCTTCTGCCGCGCGAGCGCGTGGCGCTGGTGCTCGATCCTGGCTCGCCTTTCCTCGAGCTGTCGACGCTGGCGGGCTACATGTTCGACGTGCCGGATGCCGACAAGAGCGTGCCCGGCGGCGGCGTAGTTGCGGGCATCGGCTTTGTCTCCGGCATCCGTTGCATGGTCTCCGTCAATGATTCCGGCATCGATGCCGGCGCGCTGCAGCCCTACGGTCTCGACAAGACGCTGCGGGTGCAGGAGCTCGCGCTGGAGAACAAGCTGCCTTATGTGCAGCTGGTCGAAAGCGCCGGCGCCAATCTGCTGCGCTACCGGGTCGAGGATTTTGTTCGGGGCGGCAACATCTTTCGCAACCTGGCGCGATTGTCGGCGGCGGGGCTGCCGGTCGTCACGGTGACGCACGGCTCGTCGACCGCGGGCGGCGCTTATCAGACCGGGCTCTCCGATTACATCGTCATGGTGCGCGGCCGCACCCGCGCCTTCCTCGCCGGTCCGCCGCTGCTCAAGGCTGCGACCGGTGAGATCGCGACCGAGGAAGAGCTCGGTGGCGCCGAGATGCACACGTCGATTTCCGGGCTCGGCGATTATCTCGCCGAGGACGACCGCGACGCCCTGCGGATCGCGCGCGAGATCATGGCCGCGTTGAGATGGGACCGGCCGGACGAGGAGATCGCCTCGTTCAAGCCACCGCGCTATGACGCGGAAGAGCTGCTCGGCATCATGCCGATGGACCACAAGCGGCCCGTCGACATGCGCCAAGCGATTGCGCGCTTTGTCGACGATTCCGATTTCACCGAGTTCTCGCCGAATTACGGCCCCGCCACCGTCTGCGGCCATGCGCGCATCGAAGGGCACGCGATCGGCATCATCACCAATAACGGTCCGCTCGACGTCCCCGGCGCCAACAAGGCGACGCATTTCATCCAGGCCTGCTGCCAGACCAAAACGCCTCTGCTCTACATGAACAACACCACCGGCTACATGGTCGGCCGCGCCTATGAAGAGGCCGGCATGATCAAGCACGGCTCCAAGATGATCCAGGCCGTGACGTCGGCGACGGTGCCGCAGATCACGCTCTATTGCGGCGCTTCCTTTGGCGCCGGCAATTACGGCATGTGTGGCCGCGGCTTTCATCCGCGCTTCTGCTTTTCATGGCCGAACGCCAAAACCGCCGTGATGGGCGGCGAGCAGGCGGCCGAGACCATGGCGTTCGTCACGGAGGCCGCCGCTGCGCGCCGCGGCAAGCCGATCCCGAAGGAAAAGCTGGAGGCGATGAAGGCCGAGATCACCGGCGTGTTCGATGGCCAGATGGACGTGTTCTCGACCTCCGCGCGCGTGCTCGACGACGGCGTGATCGATCCGCGCGATACCCGCGCCGTGCTTGCCGAGGTGCTCGCGATCTGCCGCGAGGCCGAAGCGCGCGAGCCGCAACGCATGCAGTTCTCGGTAACGCGGCCATGAACGGCGTGATGAAGCGAACGCCGTTCTTCAAGATTCTCGTCGCCAATCGCGGCGAGATCGCGCTTCGCATCACGCATACCGCGCGAAAGCACGGCTATGGCGTGGTCGCGGTCTATTCGGATGCCGACCGCGATGCTCTGCATGTACGCGAAGCCGATGCCGCCGTGCGCATCGGCGAAGCGCGGCCGGCGCAATCCTATCTGAACATCCAGGCGATCATCGCCGCCGCGAAGGTAAGCGGTGCCGGCGCCGTGCATCCCGGCTATGGCTTCCTTGCCGAGAACGCGGATTTTGCCCGCGCCTGCCGCGACGCCGGCCTCGTCTTCATCGGTCCTTCGCCGGAAGCCATCAAGGCGATGGGCAACAAGGCCGAAGCCAAGGAGATCATGCAGAAGGCCGGCGTGCCTGTGGTGCCTGGCTATCAGGGCGCCGACCAGAGCGATGCTGTGATGCTGCGTGAGGCGAACAGAATCGGCTTTCCCGTGATGATCAAGGCGGTCGCCGGCGGCGGTGGGCGCGGCATGCGGCTGGTGGCGGATGCTGCTTCGTTTCCTGATGCGTTGCGCAGTGCGCGCTCGGAGGCGAAAACCGCCTTCGGCGACGACACCGTGATCCTGGAGCGCGCGATCCAGAATCCGCGCCATATCGAAATCCAGGTGTTCGGCGACCGCTATGGCAACGCCATCCATCTCGGTGAGCGCGATTGCTCGGTGCAGCGGCGGCACCAGAAGCTGATCGAGGAGGCGCCGTCGCCGGCGGTCTCGCCGAGGCTAAGGCAGCGGATGGGGGACGTCGCGGTCGCCGCCGTCCGCGCGCTGCGCTATGAGGGTGCGGGCACTCTGGAGTTCCTGCTCGATGAGAGCGGCGAGTTCTATTTCATGGAAATGAACACGCGGCTGCAGG